>Ga0163109_10003808_pt1 | contig 11523 bp, 7 predicted proteins | sample CRUFie1St13metaG_FD_108704 | JGI IMG/M metagenome (GOLD analysis project Ga0163109, IMG submission 108704) | Marine microbial communities from the Costa Rica Dome - CRUD Field 142mm St13 metaG | ecosystem: Environmental > Aquatic > Marine > Oceanic > Photic zone | place: Costa Rica: the Eastern... | reverse complement strand
TTTAAATTTGAAGACAGAAATTAAAACAAATAAAATTTTAAGTTCTACAAAAAAGAAAATTTTATTAACAACTTCTAATACTCCATATTTTAATGAAAATGAATTTGATAGAATTATTAATATTTTTAAAAGTATTATTGAATGGAGCAAAGTAAATTCTGTTGATATTTATTTTAGAATTTATAACAGTAAAATTTTAAGTGAATTAAATATTAAAGATGAATTGAACTTAACAGAAGGATCAATTGAAACTTATATTAAAAAAATTGATTTGTTAATTACAACCCCTAGTTCAATATCAGCAACTGCTATAATGCTAGATAAACCAGCTATTCATATAATTTATCGAGATACACCAATTACATTTCAATCTGCTTGGCAAATTTTCAACACTGAGATGATAGATGAAGTTTTAAAATCAGCATTATCAAGAGATAAAAAAAGAATGACACACCAAAAATCAATTATACCTCAAATATCAATTAAGAATATTAGCCAAGAATTTAACTCAAACAATGAAGACTCACATCATATTAAACATTCTATTTTCAGACTTTTTCTTGCTGTTTTTAAATCAAAAGTTAAAGGGCTTTATTATAAGATTTTTAAATACAAATAACTTAATTGATTAAAATAAATGTCGATTTCAAAATATTTAAAAATTAATAAAAAATTTATTGAATTAATATTCTATAGAGGTTTAGGCTCTGGTTTAGGCATGTTGTCATATATGTTTATATTAGGTTTTTTTGGAAATTATTTTGCAATAGCTCATAGTGGTTTTATTACATCTTATCAAGTAGGCCAAGCAGGTTGTACATTTGAAAGAAATCTTAATTCTACTTCTTCATTAAAAACTTTTCTACAGAATATTTATTCAAGATTTTTTTTTTCATTTTTATGGCTCTTAATTTTATATTTTATTTTTGACATTGATTTATATGTTTTGTGTTTCGTTGGTTTTTTTATAAGTTTTTTATATTTATTTCTCTTTGACGGACACACTAAATTTATAAAAAAATCTTCACTCATGTTATCAATGTTACCATTGATTACTATATTTGTTGTTTCCTCACTTTTTTATCTTTTTCCATTTAATTTAAATGAGCTAAATATCACAAACTCTAAAATAAAAATTACAGTAATACTTATAATTTTATTAGTAGCTTTTATAATTGGTTTTACTATTAACAAAAATAACAAATTTTTTATTTTCGAAATTCTTTACAGTTCTATTCCAATATTCATTTTAAGTTTTCTTATTAAAAATCAAGTAAATGAAAAAATAACATTTTATTTAATAATATTTTATAAAGTATTAGAATTTTTATATGCAGGATGTTATTTTGCTCTTACAGGCACAAAAAAAATTGAAAGTGTAATTAGTAATTTTTTCTCTATAAAAAAATATTATTCAATATTTTTAATTTTTATAACTGTAATTATTTTAATATTTGAGACAAATGAACCTGTATCTCTATTCTTAGTTTTATGGATTTTTTTATTTAGAATTACTTCATTTATGCTTTTAAGCTATAAAATTATTATATCATCAGTTTATATTATTTACTCTATTTTATTAATATATTGTTCATCTTACCTTAATGAACTCATTTTTATATTTGCTCTATTTGCTCCAAATATAATTATTTTAATTTTCCAAAAAAAAATAAATTTTAGGAATCTCATTAATATTAAATTGTAAATTTACTAATAAAGTATATTTTAACTATTTATTAAACATAGTATGAAAAAAGTAAAAAAATTTTTATTTAGTAATGATAACAATATTAAATTTTTAGATTTAAATAATTAGTTCATCTTGAAAGATGAAAAAGAAAATATTTCACATAATCGAGTCAACAGCCACTGGTACTTTATCTGCTATGCGTGGATTAGCAAATTCGCAATGTAATGAAGGTAATGAAGTATTTGTCATATATTCCATAAGACCAGACACTCCAAAAAATTTATCTTATTATTTTAATTCAAACATAAGATTAATTAATATTCAAATGTCTTCATTATCTGAGATTTTAATCTCTTTTATAAAAATATTTAAACTTATAAATCAGCAAAAACCAGACTATATATTCTTAGCTTCATCATCAGCAGGTTTTATTGGAAGGATCGTCGGCATATTTGTCAGTAAAAAAATTTCATTTTTTTATATACCGCATTGTATTTCTTTCATAAGGCAAGACATTGGAAAAATAAAAAAAATTATTTTCATTTTTTTAGAGTTGATTGCTTCATTGAAAAAATGTGTGATAATTGCCTGTTCAAAAAGTGAATTACATCAAATTCAAAAATATATTAAATCGTCTACTTCTCTTTTAGTAGAAAATGCAGTAACTCCTGAATACATAAATTTAAAACTCAATATAGCAAGAAAAAGAAATGTTATAACAATTGGGGGAATTAGACCTCAAAAAGATCCAAAAAACTTTGCCAAAATAGTAATGGAAATTCTTAAGAAAGACAAAACGATATCTTTCACTTGGATAGGTGACGGTGATGATGTGTCAAAAAAAATCTTAATTGATGCTGGGGTTGAAGTGACTGGATGGATTGATGCAAATAATGTTAGGAAAAAATTATTAAATTCAACTTTATATTTGTCAACTGCTAAATGGGAAGGAATGCCAATATCAATTTTAGAAGCTCTTGCTTGTGGTTTACCTACAATTGCCTTTAATTGCCCAGGTAATGCAGACATAATAAAAAATCGAGAAATAGGTTATGTATTTGATAACAATGACGAAGCTATAAAAAAACTACTAAGCTTAATTAACGACGAAAAGAAAATTTATGATATGTCACTAAATGCTCACAGAATAATCAATGAATATTTTAATTTAGATAGATATAATAAAGAAATTAATGATATTATTAAGAAGGTAGAAAAATAATCTCAAAATATGATTAATAAAAGAAAAAAAATATTAATAATAGGGGGATCAGGTTTTATTGGTAAGTATTTGTTTTCGAAATTATCAAAAAAAAATAATGTCTTTATACTTGATATCAAGGCAAGTAATTCAAAAAATCAATTTAAAGCTGATATAAGAAAAAAAATTCATAATTTAAATAATTTAAAAAAAATTGATTTAATAATTAATTTAGCAGCGATTCATAAAGAGCCTGGACATAAGGATCATGAGTATTTTGAAACTAATATTAAAGGAGCTAAAAACACTTGTGAGTTTGCAGAACGAATTAATTGTAAAAATATCATTTTTACAAGTAGTATTGCTCCTTATGGAATTGAAGACAGACTCAAACATGAGAAAACTAAACCCAAACCAGTTACGCCTTATGGTTCATCTAAATTAATTGCTGAAAAAATTCATCTAGATTGGCAGAAAAAAAAACGTGATAAAAGAATTCTTACAATAGTTAGACCAGGAATAGTATTTGGGAAGTGGGAAAAAGCAAATATGTTTAGATTAGTAAAATTGGTTCGTAAAAGACTATTTTTTTACATGGGAAACAAAGATACAGCTAAAGCATCAATATATGTTAAAGAATTAGTTGATCAAATAATTTGGGTAAATGAGAGGCAAATAAAAAATAAATTTAAAAAATCTATCTTATTTAATGCAACTATGTGGCCAAATCCAACTATTCAAGATTATGTAAAAACTATTTGTAAAATTTCTAATATTACTAATTTAGTACCTTCTCTACCTCATTCTATTTTACTCTTTTTAAGCCATATACTTGAATTTTTTTCAAATATTATAGGTAAGAATAATTTATTTAGCCCGATACGATTAAAAAAACTAGTCAGATCAAATTTAATTAAACCATCTTTCTTAATTAAACATAAATATAATTTTAAATACACATTAGAAAGCTCTTTTAAGGATTGGAAAAAAGAAGATAAGATTGCATGGGGAGATTAATCCCCTTTATATCTAAATAAAGCTATAAAAGTTAAAAAAATTATTTTTATATCTAACCATATAGTCCAGTTGTTTAAGTACCATAAATCATAGTCCATTCTTTTTTTCATTAAATCTGGTGTAGGAGTTGGACCTCTTGAGCCATTTACTTGTGCCCATCCTGTTAAACCTGGATTACATTTGTGTCTTTTTAAAAAGTTAAAAAATAAGTTTGAATAATGTATATCATGTTCAACCATGTGAGGGCGAGGACCTACTATTGACATATCACCATTTAAAACATTAAAGAATTGAGGTAATTCATCTACACTATATCGTCTTATAAATTTTCCAATTTTTAATACTCTTTGGTCATCTTTGGTTACTTGTTTTGTTTTATCAAAAACTGTTTTTTTCAAAGACCTTAATTTATAAATTTTAAATCTTCTGCCATCCCAACCAGTTCTATTTTGTGTGAATAATATTGGAAAACCATCTTCTAAATATATGGCAAAAGCTGAAAAAAATAAAATTGGACCAGATAATGTTAAAAATATTATAGAAAAAATTTTATCAATTAAAATTTTAATAAATAAATTAACACCATAAAACCTTGAATACTCAAAAAAATCATATTTATACTTATTTCCTAAAAGTTGATTATCTTTATGTGTAACATTATTTTCTAAATCTACATCAAGTGTATCAACTGAAAATTGAATGATTTTATTAAAAGCCTTATCTTTTTTTTTATCTTTTGCATTCATTATCCAAATTTGTCCCAATGAATGATATTCTAAGATAGATCTAATATCCTCATCATCATTAAAAATAGGAAATTTAAATTCACTTTTGAGGAGTTTGGTATTGTGATTTTTATAATCTGTAATTAAGCAACATTTAAATACATAAATTTTTTCAAATTTTTCTCTTAATATTTTTTGTATCTCATTATAGGTGCCAACCAACATTATATTTTTTTGAATAATATTTTTATTAATTAAATTTAGATAAAGATTATTAAAGTATAATTTTAACATTCCTAAAATAATTACTAAATAAACATTGAGATATAATAAATGTGAGTCAAATTCAAAATTAGTTTCAAAAATAAAAAACACAAAAAATATAACAATGTTAGATAATGCAAAGATTGCAATATCATCCTTTAGAAAAGATATAAAATTTTTTTGATATACTTTTTTTTTAAAATAATTTGAGAATACAAAATACAAAATTGATATTGTTATTGAATATATAAAATAATTTGAGCCCTTATAAATCTTAAAATTTAATAAATTATATATTGAATTATTTTCTAAAATTGAAAAAATATATATAGAAATTAATAAAATTGATGACTTTATAAAATTAATAAATAAATAATATCCAGTATCATCGTTTTGAAAAACTTTTTCTAACTTAAACATTATTAGCTTTTAGTATAGTAATTTGGAGTGTAACTATAATAATAGCTATAATAACTATCTTTTGATGTGTCTAAATCATTAATAATAATTCCATTAATTTTGGCGCCAACATTTTGAATTTTTTTAATAGACGACATAAAAGAAGCTGTTCTCGTCTCTTCTGATCTTATAACAAATAAGTTGTAGTCTGATGATTGAGTTAAAATAAGCGTATCTGATACAGGTTGAACTGGTGGTGAGTCTACAATTACATAGTCATATTCTAATTTTAAAACATCTAAAAATTTCTTTATTTGATCCTTGCTTACGATATCTGACATATCAAATCTTTTTTCACCAGACGTAATAATATCTAATTCAGTTCCTGGCACTGTAAAAATTGCATCATTTAAATTTGCGGTCCCTGAGATGATTTCACCTAAACCCAATATTTGCCTATCAAATTGATAAAAACCATTTAATACTGACGGTCTTCTAATATCAGCTTCAATGAATAGAACTTTGCTCGTTTTTTCAAGAGATAATGCTAAATTAAAAGCATATGTTGTCTTTCCTTCTGAAGGATTTGAAGAAGTAACCATATAACTTTTATTTTTTTCATACTTAGACTCTATAATTGCTCTTGACGATCTGATTGCTTCAGAAAAACTAGATGCTCCATCTTCTACAAACATTTGTAAAATATGAAATCCTCGTTTTAATTTTTCCACTCTTGGTAATATCCCAATCTGAGGTATATTTAATGAGTCAATAGCCTCAGGGCTTTTAATAACTGAAGAATTCATTTCTCTAAAATATAACAATCCATAAATTGCCATAAAAGAAACTATAAACGCGATTAAAAAATTTTTTTGAGGTGTTGGATAAAAATGTTCGTAAGGTAGATTTGGGCTTTCAATGATTTTTAATTTTGATACTTGTAAGTTTTGTGCTTCATTAGTTTCTTTAACTCTTTGCAAGAATGTTTCATACAATTTTTTACTACTTTCTAATTCTCTTGTAAATTTTAACATTCCAGATTCTTTTTCCTCCAACACTCTCAATTCATCAGTGACATTTTGAAGTTCTTCCTCTGATAATTTTATAAAATTATTTATATTACTAAGTTCAAAAGCTTTTTGCTGAATATTTTCATCTAAAATTTTTTTTAATTGATCTTCTAAATTTAAATTTTGATCCTTTGCTTGAATAATCTTTGGATGTTTTTCGGTGTATATAAGCGATAAAGACTCCATATTACTCTTATTGGCATTTAAAGTGTTTTTTATATTTGATATTTCTTCTCTAGATCGGAGATCATCAATTGCCAAGAGTGCATCTATATCTCCATCAGCTACTTTTATGGAAAGCAAATCATTTTGTTGTTTTTGATAATTTTGTTTAGCTTCAATTATTCTGTCTGATATTGACTGTATTTCTTTAATTTTTAATTCTTTTACATTCCCCGTATCAACTAAATTATTTTCTCTTTTGTAATTTGAAAGTTTTTTTTGAGCAATATCAATTTGTGAAACAAGATCTTTTAACCTATCCGTAATTTTTTTATTAGCATAACTTGTTATTTGTATTTTACTATCAATCTCATATCTTTGATAAGATTCTATTATTGATTGTAAAGCTAATTGTGACAGCTTAGGATTTAATGAAACAAAAGAAAGCTCTAAAACATCGCTTCTTGGTATATTTTTAACTTTAAAATTATCTGTTAAAACTTTTTTTAGAAAAATATCATCAATATTTTCATCTTTTTTTAGAATTCTTTGAAAAAAATTTAATTTATTTTGTGAATAAAGATTTTTAAATTTAACAGAATTTTTTTTATCTTTAATTATATACTCTAAAACTTCATCACTTTTTAAAATTGCCATTTGATTATTAATTCTGTTCATTCGTGACTCGACTGAATAAACTTCTTCTATATTTACAATATTGTTATCATCAGGTTCAATAACAATTATCCCTTTGCTGAGATATTTTTTTTGTTGATTCAAAGAAACAAACAAGGCTAAAATTGAAACTATTAATGATAGAAAAATTAAATTCTTTATATTTTTTTTAGCAACTAAAAAAAAGAATTTAATATCGCCTACATCAAATATATTTAAAATAGAATTTATTCGTTCAATCATAGTGATAAATATTTATTTCTTTTATCAAAAATTTCAATAAATAGGGTTATAAATACTAAAAATGCGGCAAAAACTTTAATTTTTACTTATTAATTAAGTAAAAAATAAAAAAATATTATAAAGTTTATTAAATGACCTATTTAAAAAATAATTTTAAAATATTAATGATCTTAGTGTTTCTTTTAAACGGCTGCGTATCTTTACCAGGTATTATTAAGAACCCATCTAAAAAAGAACCTAGTTCAAAAATTATATCTAGTGAATATTCAATGAATGATGTTGGGATTAATATAATAAAAATTAATTCACTTAGTGATGAAGAAATTGATAAATTGAATAAAGATAAAATTGATGAATTGGATTTTAAAGTAAAAACATTTCAAAATATTTATAATTATAAATATGAATATATTTTAGGACCAGCAGATAAAGTTTTTATAGATTTAACAGATACTGATGATTTGGATGGAACTTATCTTATTGATCAAGAAGGTATGATCGATTTACCTTTTATTGGAAAAGTTAAATTAGATGATCTTACTTTAAATGAAGCACAAAATATTTTACTTCAAGTAATACAAAATTTTTATAAAAATCCTGATCTTCAAATAAACATTGAAGAATTTAATAGCAGTAAAGTTTATATAGTTGGTGCAGTTAGAAATCAAATCACTATAAACCTAGATCAAAAACCAATAAAATTAATTGAAGCTGCCATCCAAGCAAATTTTAATCCAAGTGCTGCAGATAAACTTTATGGTACTAAAGGACTTTTAAGAAGAGATAACAAAGTTTATAAAATTGACTTGTTGAATGCTTTTCAAAGTAATGATGATAAAGAAAATTTTTATTTAAAAAAAGATGATGTTATTTTTATAGACCGAAACTCAGATGCAATTCATGTTTTTGGAGAGATAAACAAACCAGGTGTTTACTTTCCAAATATGGATTACTCATTGACTGAGCTCATTTCAACTGCAGGTTTAAATCAATTAACAGCAAATGCCAAAAAAGTTTATGTTATTAGAGAAAAATATAATTCATTCTTAGAAGTAGATGTTTTTCAGTTAAATATTAAAAACCCAGTTAATTTAATTGCAGGTAAAAAATTTTTGCTGCAAGAAAATGATATAGTTTTTATTCCACCAACAGAGATTGTAAAATGGAACAGAGTTATTAGTTTACTATTGCCTCAAACAGATCTCTTTAAATCTTACAATCCAATCATAAATAATGGTTTAGAGACCTATAAAGAACCTTCTTAAAATTAGCTAAATTTTTTTTTGTTTAAAGTTAAAAATATGATGATCATTATCTGAATAAGAGGTATGTGCATTGAAAAATCAAAAAATAATATTATCATAATATAACTCATAATGATCATATTTATAAATGTGTAAGAGTTTTTTTTAATAAAAAAAATCATACTTGATAAAACAATTAAAATGAAACCGACTAATCCAAACTCCCCAATAAATTCAATAATATCAGAATGTGCGTGATTTGCATAAAGACTTCTTAAATCAAAGTAACTAATTTGAAATAAAATTTCAAAACTTCCAGGTCCATATCCAAAAAATAAAAAATTTTTTAATTGAACTAAGCTAAATTTGGCTATGTCTATCCTACTTAAATATATGTCATCAGAATAAATTTCAGCGAACTCATTTTTTAAAAAATAAAATCTGTCTATAATTTTTGAACCACCAAAATAAAATCCTAGTATTAAAATATCAATAAATAAAATTAAAATAATAATATATTTAATTGAATTACTTTTATTCTTTGAATAAATATATTCATTAAATAGATAAAAGATTATTGTTATTAAAAAAAGGAAATTTCCAATTCTTGAAAAGCTAGTAATGATTCCAATGGTAATAAAGATTATGAACAATCTAACATAAATCTTTAAAAAGAAATTATCGTTTTTTTTACTAATTTTTGTTTGCAAATATCTAAGAATTTCTAAAGATGAAATTAATGAAAAAAGTAAAAAAACAGCAAAAACAGTCCTATTTATAAAAAAACCAGTTGATGCATTTCTATATGATGAATTTTTAAAAATTAATATATCTGGATTTCCATTTAAATAGAAAGTTATTGCAATTATTGAGGTTATAAATCCCAAAAAAGATAAAAATAAATTAAATCTTATCCTGTGTTTGTCAGTATAAAATATCATCTTTATAATGAGCAACACAATTAATAATGTTGCATAATTTAAGATCTGAAAAAAAGAATTTGATGGAGCTAAACTAATTGGAGAATTTGAGATCTCTCCCTCAAATTTACTTATAATTTTGAACTTCTCAGGTGAAAAAATTTTAAGGGTTTCAATTGGCAGAGGAACTATTTGAAATAATAAATAAAAAATAAATAATATGTAAATTAACATAGATTTTTGATTATTTTTATAAAATTTTATTAAATGTGCGTTGTAATTTTTATCTTTGAGACAAAATAAAAATAAAAAACATACTAAGATAAAGTTAATTTGAATTGATAAATTAGAATTACCACCATTGAAAATAGTGTAAACTGTTAAAATAGAAAAAAATAAATACTGGTATTTTTTATTTTTAGAAAGTTGCATAATTAGTTGGGTGAAATTAATGTTTCAAAAACTTCTTCAAAATCTTCTGTTGTTACAGCTTCTTGCTTTTCAATTTTTGTTTTAATTGTTTCAGTAACTGTGTTTGTAGTTTCATTTTTTTCTAGTATTTCTACAGCTTTTTCAGGATTTTCTTGAACAATATCTACTATAACCTCAGTTATTTTTTTCTTACTTTCTTCATTTTTGTTTGCACTGTCTATTAATTTATTTGATAATGTTCCTTTACTGTTCTCTACAATATTTTTAACTTTTTCTATATCGCTTTCACTAGTTGCTTCTTCAACAGCTTTCTCCATTACTTTATTAATGCTTTCGTCTACTACACTGGAGGTTACAGATAATATCTCAATTTTTTCCTCATAATTATCTTTCTTAGTCAAATTTTCTACAACATTTAAAGAAAGCTTAGAGTCAGTTTCTTCTGCCGTTTCATTTAAAGTTTCTAAAACTTTTACAGCTGTATCATTATCTGCTTTAGTAACAATATCAGCAACAACATTGGTTAAATCTTCGTCAGTTGATAAAGTTTGTCCTTCATTTAAATTTTCCTGTTGATCTTTTGCTGCATCAATTGCTTGTTCAATTACTTTTTCTTTAATGTCTTCATTAATTATCTCAATTTTACTTGGTTCTGTATCAACAATTGCTTTTAATACTTTTGCAGATAAATCCTTCTTTTCATCAGTTGATGTCTTGCTAACCTCTTCAACAACTTTATTTGCAATTTCCTCATTTGCGACTGAAACAACTTTTGCAATTAATTCACTATCTTCATCTGTACTTGTGGCTGATTGAATTGCTTTTTCAGTTAACTTATCAATATTTTCTTTGTTATTTTCTGCTAGTTCATTAATTTTGCTAGAATCTTTTTCTGAAATTCCTGACATAACTTTAAGAGATAATGATGTATCTGTCTCTGTGTTATTAACTTCCTCTATAATTTTAGATGCCGTATCAACATCTGTTTTAACAACAATATCTGCAACAACATCTGAAAGATTTTCCTCATCTGTAATCTGGCCTTCTTCCTGATTTTTGGCTGCTTCTAAAGTTTGCTTGATAATAGTTGTTTTTGTCTCTTCATTAATGTTTTCAATTTTACTAGGTTCAGTATCTACAATTGCTTTTAAAACTTTTGCTGATAAAGTTTGTTTTTCTTCAGTTGAAGTTTTACTAACTTCTTCCACTACTTTATTAACTAAATCGTCATTTACGACAGCAACAACATTTGCAATTAATTGACTATCTTCTGAAGTATTTTCTGCTTTTTGAACAGCGTCTATAGTTAATTCATCCATTTGTTCTTTATTGTTTTCGGAAAGTTCATTTAATTTGCCTGAATCTTTTTCTGAAATTCCTGAAATTACTTCTAAAGATAGATTTGTTTCTGTGTCGATTTCGTTTATTTCATCAATCACTTTGCTAGCAGTTTCGGTATTTGTATTAACAATGATTTCAGA
>Ga0163109_10003806_pt1 | contig 11530 bp, 16 predicted proteins | sample CRUFie1St13metaG_FD_108704 | JGI IMG/M metagenome (GOLD analysis project Ga0163109, IMG submission 108704) | Marine microbial communities from the Costa Rica Dome - CRUD Field 142mm St13 metaG | ecosystem: Environmental > Aquatic > Marine > Oceanic > Photic zone | place: Costa Rica: the Eastern... | reverse complement strand
ACTATCCCATACGTTAAGAATATATCTTTTCTTTGCAGTCCAAATACCACGATCAGCGATATTCTCCCGCTTCATGATCATCTTTTGATCGTAGGCGTTGACGTACTCTGCCAATTCTTCGTAAGAACTTTCAATATAAGGCTCAAGTTGTTTTTCACACACCTTGTTAAGGAACGACACAATGCTTTCAGTAGCCGCCTCTCTCCCTTCGTATACACGGTCAACCAAAGGACCCATGTGCAAGTAAATAGAATCAGTATCACTAGCAATAACATAATCGATATCTTTTGTTTTTAAAATAGTATTCATCTTCTGGTTTATTTTATTCTCAATCCATCGGATTGATACCTGTCCAGATAAGGTGATGGCCTCCGCGTTCGCAAGTTTGTAATAGCGAAAATATTGATTACCAATAGCACCATAAGCACTATTGAGGGCAATCTTCTTGGACATTTGGACGTTGTTGCATCTCGCAATCTCCTTTTCAAGTTCTTTAGTAGGGGTTTTTTCATAGGCTTTTTTTGCTTTGATCATCCTCTTTTTGAAGATGACACGTTCGTTATACATCTTCTCCATCAACTCAGGTAGAAAACCTTTCTTGTCCTTACTAAACATTGCACCATTGGCACAAACTGCATAGTCCTTGTACATCTCAAAAGTAATCTCTTGATTGAGAAGTTTATCCACCGTGGCACTAGGATGTTTCTTTTCCTGTAGTGTTTCTGGGGAGATGTTGTATTGCATAATCAAATGCGGATACAGTGAGTTCAAGTCAAAAGATACCACCCAGTCATACTTACCAGGCTTAGGTTCTTTAACATACGCACCAGCATACTTCTCATCTTTCTTGTTACGATCCTTCTGTGGGATCACAATGTTTTTCTTTTTGAGATAGTTGTAGATAATCGCATCCCATGTGCGAACTTGAAACGCAACATCAGTGAAGTTGATCTTTGCGTCATAGGCACGAGTGCAACATAGATCAATCAACTTGAGTTTATCCTCAAGACGGTCAACCAGTTCCACGTCAACGATGTTGTAATCTACAAACTTCTGCCAGTTCTTTGTATAGAACTCACGGAATGTGTCGAACTCACTGTGATCCAACTTCTGTTGACCGAGTTCCATCATGGCAATATGATCCAATTTGAAACTCTCTTGGTTTGAAGTTGCAGGGGATTTTTTGTATAGATCCAAGTAATCAATTACAGATATGCCTGCAAGATCAAAGACAATGTTTGCCCGACCCATTATTGTGATTTCATTCTTTCTTACAATGCCCCAAGGAGAGAACTTCTTGGTCATCTTCTCACCCATAAGACGTTCTACCCTACCTACAAGGTAAGGGATATCATACAGTTCACAGTTCCACCCTGTAATGACCTCAGGCGTGTGTTTCTGCCACCACTCTAGGAATGTATAGATCAGACCTTCCTCGTTATGGCAGTCAATGTAAGAGTAGTTCTTTCTGTTTGGATTGGTCTTATATGGACGCGATCCAAAGGTAGTAATTCTTTTAGTATTGTAATCTTGTACCGTGATTAGAAGTAATTCTTCTGCACAATTAAAGACATCGGGGAATCCACTCTCTGCGGCAACCTCGATGTCAATAGTTACTAGATTAATTTTGCTCAGATCAAACTTGATCTCATTCTCTGGGTAATTATCAGAGATATATTGATGCACATACCTCTCATTACCATATACATTGAAGTTTTTTACCTGTGAATACTTATCAATAAACTCCCTACAATCCTTGATTGTGCCAGGTTTGATTGGTTCTACAGGTTGACCGTCAAGAGTCTTCCACTTACTTCTTTTCTTTGTAGGCACATAAAAGGTAGGATGAAACTCCTCCCTGTCACTAAAATGCTTTCCATTGTCATATCCTCTAACCAGCATACTGTTGCCGATCTGGAAAACATTAGTGTAGAATTTCATGCGGTTGCCAGTTTCAAGTAAGAATCAATGAGTTCTCGGTGTGGTTCCACCAATGTTACTATTTTATCAGAACATATCATAATTTCAACGTCATCTGTCACTTTCTTTAACCAAGGTGACATATCATCACCATCAAGTGCATAAGGTGATACAAGTTTGCAGTTTGGATCTCCGATATCAACAGCGGCTACTTCCTCTATTCCTGAGATAAGAACGTCGCCATTAACTAGGATTAGTATCTTTACTTCCTGTTCCATAAATTTTAGTCTCGTAGGATTGTTTTACCATAGGTTTTGGTTCTACTATCGCAACAACCCAGCTTGGGTCAATAGATATCTTTTTCTCATCAGATAAAGGCATCCAAGGATAGTATTGTACACTATATTGTGTCTCTCCTTCCTCTTGTCCTTCTGTAAGTAACACAGGTGCTTCAACCAACTTACAACAGTAGGCATTTTCAAGAACGATGAAGATGGGTTTTTCATTCTCATCTACAAGTTCTTTTACATCTGCGATGACTTCTTCATTAGATTTTAGTAGAACTAGTTTGACGGTCATTGCACCAGTATATAGTTTGCAAAGCGGATGGATGGTATTGCACCACCGTCTACAAGTTGGAAACCTGTCGTAATACTTTTATACGACATCCGCGTGGGGAGGTTGGGTTCCTGTATACCAACAAGAGGAGGGCATTTCTACAGTTTAGAATTACTCCTCTGCATGAGACCTACTTGGTTTGTAGTTCTACTGTTCCCAGCAGCGGGCACCACCCCTGTCTCATCACCTTAACCAGCTATATGCCAGTAAGTTTATTCAGTCACTCCCAGTAAGGTGATCAGCCTTACAAAGTTATTATAGTAGGATCTGTGTAAGGTGTCAACCCCCTTTCATAAATCCATTTTTTTGTAACCATTCCTTAGTCATAGGTGTGGGTGTGTAGACTTCCCACATGTTACCATTAGCACATGCTTTCAATGCTCTCATTGTCATACCTTCAGTTTTCCCTGCCCAAAATGCTTCTTTCTCCCAAGGAATTGCTTTTGGATTTGCAGCATAAGTTCTAGTGGCAATGTCTTGCCAGATCTGAGGAACCTTATCTTCATCCATGATAATAGCAATCATACTATTATCGATAGTCCCTGCCATACAATCTTGTGCAGCGTGCCATCCTTCATGTCGCATCACACTCATGAGTGCAGAAGGGCGACCCATATATGCTTTGTTCAAAAAGAAATTATTACCAACTGTGTGATATACTCCACGATTTCCTACAGGAAAATATTTTTCATCTCCCAGATAAACTTTTACTCCGACATAATTAAGTGCCACCAACATCTCATGGAATTCCCTAGACACATGATCAAAATTCCTATTATAATTATCAGAAATATCTGCAATGGAGAATACTTCTTGGACACCCTCAGTACATTCTCGTAGCATCATACATCCCATTGCATCATTAGTGTACCATCCTTTAGTGATTTTACTTTCGATGGGTTTGGGTAATGAATGTGCTAGTACAGGGGCGCTCAATGCAAGACCAATACATGTAGCAATGAACTTTTTCACGGATTACTCCCAAAATATGCTCATATTATAACACAAAAAAAGACCCCTGCATGGCAGAGGCCTCGATCCATCTCGAACTAAATTATATTTATAGAAAGTCTTTTCGAGCATGATGCTCTGGTACTATTTTGCCCAGTTTAATTGTGAGAAGTCCATCTGCAAAATTTACATCCTTAACTGTAATGTCTTCTGACAATGCCCAGGCTCTCTGGAAAGATCTCTGAGCCAAACCTCTGTGTAGGTACTCAGATTCTTCTTCGGTTTTCTCTTTCTTACCCTCTACAACAATCCGTCCGTACTCTGTGTAGACCTTAACTTCATCCTTACTAAATCCAGCAAGTGCAATCTCTAGTCTAGAATCTACATTGTTAATCTGTACAAGATTGTAGGGTGGGTAATTAGTAGTGGAATCAAAATTGAAGAACTGGTTGAAGTAATCGTCCATACCAACGCTGTTCTTCATGATCTTGTCAACTAGTGTGCCCAGATCCTGAGTATGATATCTTTGAATGTTTGTCATGTTTCTCCTTTTAAAGCGAGTTTAGTTTTGTCCCTTACGGCGACATTACTAATTATACAACGAGCATAAAAAAAGAGGGTCGTGTAAACCCTCAGAGATCATAGTGATAACCGTCAGTCTGCCTTGACGAACGTGCTTTGTGACGATTGTACTACCTTTTTCTTCTTACCTATATTGTACTTAGTCTCTAAAGTCCAGTCTCCTTTATCCTTATAAGATAGAACTTTGATCTGATTCAGAGGAGCAACATCTACAATTTGTTCTGGTCTAAGAATAGTAATCAATCCCCAATCTGATAACAGAGTGATGATTCTATTCCTACGTTGCACATCATTCATAGAAAGATTAGCGGACTTTCCATCCAATGCAAACAGTTCTTTGAAATGTACAATATAATATCTACCTTGCTTGTGCAGAATATGGCACGATTGATAAATCTTTTTTTCTTTGCGTGAAGCGACACCGATTCTCGTCAGAGTTTCTCTAACCTTCAAGAAATCATCTGGTTCGTTAAGTGTGACTTCGATCATCTGATCTTGTGACCAAGCAATCTCAGGTTCGGTAAACCCACTCATCCTGTACCTCCAACGTCAATGCGTTTTTTAATAAAATTCAACTGCTCTTTGGTTAAGACTTTCAATGCTTGGATTGCTTTATCATTACTATAACCATAGTATTGTTTCACAACGTCAAGATCTTTGATCTTATCTTTGCGGAGCCAAGGAGAGAATCTCTTCTTCTTCCTGAGACTATTTAGATAAAAGTGATATTGAAGATCCTTTGATATGTGGTGATTCATGTTCATTTCATTAGCAAACATGACACAATCAATGTGTGCGGACATACATTTGTTCACAATAAACGGTGGATACTTCTTGATCGCTTCGGGATCATCCTCCGTAAGATCCTCTTTGGTGAGGTTTATGGAGTTCAACCAGTCTTTGAGTTCTTTCATCGTATAATATCAATATCGTCAGGGTTTTTGTTCCAAGTTTCCAACTTGGTTCTTAGTCTTCCGTCTTCTCTGAGCGCTTCGTAGCGACGAGAAGCTTTCTTTCTCCACCAAGAAACAATCTGATCAACAGAGAACCTATCATAGTTTTCAGCTTTAACCAAAGTATCTTGCTCTCCCAAGATAACTTCTCGAGCATTCTTGAAACCATAGGTAGACATATAGAAACGTTTCTGTTCAGTCAGATCCTTGGCAGATTTGATCGCAGTGTTGAATGATTCTAGTTTATCTCTATCCTGTAAGGACTTTTTGATAACAGAAATCATCTTTGTCTGGATCTTTAGTTTTCTACTAGAGGCATCTTCCTTCACTAAACATTTATTATTATTCCTTGCTGTAAACCATTTGTTTAAATCTTGGAAGATAGAGTCATGCAGTAGTGGAGTAAAGTCACTCACAGTTAGACCCTTGTATCTCATGTATGGTTTAAGTCCATCATACTGTGATGAGGATTTAGTAGATCCATACAATGATGTAGTTTCAAACAAACAAATATCTGTATTGTATTTTGCGTTAAGTTCTTCTCTTGCTTGATGTGAACAACACAACATCGCTAAGAGTTTACCACCGAGGTAGTTAAAACCAAAAGGTTGAGTAGGTACAATGATGAAACCCATGATTGCATGGCGATTAAACCGACCCAAATCTGGTACATCACCCAACCAATCATTCCTTGGTTTGGAATTGATGGTAGGAGAACCGAACCTTATGAATCCAATAACCTTTCCTGTGTTCTCTTCTTTGACAATCCACTTGAGTGATTTGCCTGGAATAGAACTCTCAAAAGCATGAGACATTGTAATCTGCAATCTCTCATTGAAGAACTCATTGGTCAATCCACCATACTCTCCAGCACGGTAGATCTTGATCTTCATATCAGCAGGGTGCATATCAAACTTACTGAAGAGATCATCCTCAGTCGCACCACCACCACCATCAAAGAAAGCTGATAGATCAGAGGGTTGTTCTGATATCCTGTCTAGTTTTACATTACGAAGATATTCATCGATCCTTCCTGTATTAGAAAAGTAATCAATGAATTTATCTGCTGCATATGCAGCTTCACTCTCAGTTAACATCATTGTATAACCATTTCATCCTGATAGAATCGTGGGCCTGGGGTTGGCATTGGAATCAATAGTTCTGGAGGTAGGATGTCTGGTATCTCTATCATAAGAGGGGCATCAAGAACTGTTTGAAGAGTGTCTGCCATTCTTCTAAATCCTGATCCCACATAGATCTGTCCTGCTACAACTGCTACAGTTGCAGTTCCCCAGAATAGATAATAGAATCTAGACTTTACTTGTGCTCTAATTTTAGTTGTTTTGGTCATTTGAATTCACACTCCACCATAATTTCTGTTAGACATGCTAACAGGTTGATTTCTTGATCTGCTACGAAGGCAATCTGATACTGATACTTAGCAATAATAAGGACAGCAGCAGCAATACTAGGACCTTCAAGGGACTCAAAAAGAGCATCGTAGATACGACGCAAAAGTACAGAAGGATCATTATCCAAGTTATTGACAGCCCACTTACGAACCTCTTTAAAGTTCTTACCCTTAAGATTTTTGATAAGGTCATTTATGTTTACCTCAGAAAAATTAGCAAGAATAGATGAATCAATCTTACCACTTACAGAATGTCGTTGACACTCATTAAGAACTCTCCTCCAATCAGGAAAGTGTTTATTGATTAATTCAGCGACGACTTTCTTGTCTGCTTCAATATGTTCTTGATCAAGGATCTCAACCAATCTTTTGAAGAACTGTGCTGCGATTGTTGCTTTATGTTTTCCTGAGATTCCAAACTCGATGACTGAACATCTTGAATGGAGGGGTTCGATGATTCTGTTCTTGAAGTTACAGGTGAAGATGAATCGACAGTTCTTATAAAATGCCTCAATATTCGCCCGTAAGAGGAGTTGTACATCATGGGTTGTGTTGTCAGCCTCGTCAATAATGATGACTTTGTGTTGTGCGTCCATGCCTTGAAGTGATACGGTCGAAGCAAAGTTCTTTGCTTGATTCCGTACCGTGTCAAGAAATCGTCCTTCATCGGATCCATTGATGACATAATAATCAACTCCTAGTTCTGCACATAATGCTTTTGCAACTGTAGTCTTACCAATGCCAGGAGGTCCTGACAACAAAAGATTAGGGATCTCTCCCTTCTTGAGAAACTCTTTGAAAGTCTTCTTAGTAGTCTCTGGGAGTATACATTCATCAATAGTTTTTGGTCGATACTTTTCTACCCAAATGAATTCATCCCTCATTAGTTCCCCTCAAAAGCATTGCTGGTCTGACCAACTCAAGACATTTTTCGGCCGTGTTTAGACCTTTCATTTGTGCTACATAATCTTCCCAAGTTGCAAGATCAGTCTCTCCACTTAGGTTAGCAAGTAAATTGATCTCAGCAATCTTCCGAAGAGATTCCTCATCCATCAAACTGACGGTATATTTGACGAACTCAAGAGCGAGTTCTTCCTTTCTTTTAGTCATAATTAAATAAATCCTTTGGATTTTTTCTTTGGTTTGTCAATAACCTCAATAACTGGTGGGTCGAGAATCATATCTCTTTTGTTCCACCAGAATTCTTGAACTTCATCCCAAGATTCGACCACCTTGGAACGTCCATCCTTAAACACTATTCTATAGTGATGTCTGTCATATGGCAAGTCACTTGTCTGAGAAAAATGTTCTACCACGTTTCCTCATGCGTATGAACCTTACCTTCAATGTGGTTGTGTTCGATCTCTTCGATATGAAGATGTTCTAAAGCGTTTGCGATTCTTTCAAGTGAATCTGCAATTCTTTTGATGTCAATAGGATTCATAATTTAGTCAAAGCCAATGCGGTTTTCTGGATGGGTCACGAAGATAATTAGATGCAACCCAAGGCTTGGATGCGATATAACGTTTGTAAGCAGTGAGAGTGTCAATGCTTGTGTCATATTTAAACTCATCTGGTCCTGCAAATGCGTAATCTTGAACATAGTTGTAACATGTGATTGCTTCCTTTGAGAAACGATGAAAGATTTTCTTCGCTTCAAACAAAGTCTTGCGACATCCATGTTCTTTACCGTAACGGTGAGTGTACTCTGTTGACAATGCACACCCATGTTGAATCAACCATGCTGTGTTGACCAGACTTCTGCCTGCCCATTGTGTACATGGATGATTGCGGAAAGCACCTTTACTTGTTTTGTATGGAGTGCCATCCTTCTTGTGTAGGAGATCATCACCCCAATCAAAATACCAATGTGAGAACACAATGGAAAGCATTTGACATGTTTCCAATGGCATCTTGACCACATGTTTGTCAGGTAATACCTGAGCAGACTTGCGTGGACAGTGATCAGTGACAAAGATGTTCATTCTTCTAACCTCCAGCTCTTCCTCATTGTAACATAAGTTTCGCTTTTGGCAACAATATCTCTTACCTTCTTGAATATTCTCGCTGACTCTGCATATTTACTTGTCATATGATCTTCTTCTTGTGGTAATATTTCTTTCGTTCCTTTCTTATACTTTCTACCTGAGTTATGATTTGCATAACGTCTTGCTCTAGTAAATCCCATCTCTAGGAATTTACGACACATATCCATGCCAATAAAATCCTTACCATCCCTATAATCTAGGTACATGGCAAAGATTTTATTAGATGATCTTACTGCTTCATCAGGAGTTTTGAATCTCCAATGAGCACATATATCGTTAGTATAAGGGCGTACCAGTAGTACTCCTTGTTCTCCCCTTCCAATGCGATATAGCTTCCGAGTCTTTGCATTTGAAAAATCAAGACTCTTGTAATCGAGGTCATAATCAAATTCTTTCATAATAAAATAGTAAGTTAACTAAGCTCTTTTTCTTTTTTGCTTAATTGAAATTACGGATATAATTGCTGCGGTTGCAAAAACAACTGCTGCTGACGCAAGAAGATATGTGGGATCAAATACTACGTCGGGTTGTGGTTCCCATGTGCCTGGCAATGTGTAGACACTAGGGTGAGATGCAAATAACATTAATCCTCCCAAGTTAGATCAGGTTCTAAAGCTATATAGTAAGTGAGATCGTATTCAGATGAGGTAAACTGTGACAAAAGTTTACGAGAGATCTTAACTTCATATGTGCCAGGCACAATCTTGATGTTTTCTACCTTGAAATGTAATCCAAAAGTCTTAGTAGTTTCTCCTACAACGATAGAGAAATCATTAGATGTATCATTCTTACGATCAGAAACAACCATCTTAATTTCATTACCATCACCCACAACAGAAAGATCTGTTAGATGGTAGACCGCTGCAGCCTTTAGAAGACGATCAAGTTGAGAACTCTTAAGTGTAAACTCAACATCAACTGATGGAAGAGTAATTGATTTCTCAGGAGGAGAAACAATCACACTAGGATCAGCAAAGAAATACTTAGACTTCTGTTTGCCTTCTTTAATGTTGACAAAACTTTGTCCTGTGAAGTTTAGTTCTGGATCTTGGAAAAGACCTAGAGAGTTCAAGAACTGACTAAGATCATAAACACCAAACTCTTGAGGAATATCTTCGTCAATGTTTGCCTCTGCAAGAATGTTCTTCATTACAGAAATAGTTCTCAAGGACTTACCTTGCTTGAACAGGATAGACTGATTGATAGAAGCAAAGTTCTTCAACAGATTGATAGTTCTATCGGAAAGTTTCATAGGGATCTTAGTTGCTGTCGTCATTATGTAAACCAGCGAAGTGGTATAAAAGTGTACAATAGTGGATGGCCTTTAGAATGTCTTTTTCATTCTTACCATCTTTTTTGCCGAATCGTGAGAGGTACTTGATTGCATTGGATCGGCAAAATGCTTCCGCATCTCCAATACCTTCAATGAGATCTAGGGTCTGTGTTCCTTTATCTCCAGTATAGTGTGAACCATATGTACTTGCAATATAGTTCTTTGCATGATCAAGCATTACATGTTCATTATACTTGAAATATGAGAATCTGTCTTCTACTGGTTCACGAACGTAAGAATCATTAAAATAATGAGAATACTGATCGTCAATATCTGCCATGTATAAATCGTCATTTGTCGCAGCAGTGTTACCAGAACCTACTGAGATTTCTGGGTCTCTATCTGAGATGTCTTCTGGAACTGATGGAGGCCATGGTGAGCCTGGTGTCCATTCATATCCACCACTCTTTTCAATCCATTCAAGATCAGTATCTCTTTTGTCCTCAACATCACTCCAAGGAATATCCTTATAGTAATCTCCTTGGACTACTTCTTTCTTAGACTCAAAAGGTTTCCTTTTAGTTACTGTCTTGCCACCATCAGGTGACTCATAGATAAACTTATCTTCTGAAGCAGGAGCAGGGTTTCCAGTAAGACTGTGACCGTCCTCCTCCCAAAACTCTTGCCAATCTTTTTCAGTTGCCTTTTTGTTTTTCTTTTTCATGATTGGATAATCCTTATCAAATGTGCCGCCTAGAATTGATGCTGCTAGACTCCATGCGTTAACCATAGCAAAATAGGAAATTGTTTACAAGACTCTCTGCTTTTTCTTTACCAAACTTCCCTGCGAGATATCCTCCTACTGGATCTAGTTTGGTCATGTAAGCATCAAAGTCTTTATATGTACTAGTATCTGTTCCACTTGGCCTTTCTAATTCTACCATTTCCTTGTATTTTGTCAAGTATTGTTTGAACATATCAAGATGTTCGTCTACCTTATCGAAGGTAGTATATCTGACAAATATATTTTCAGAAAAGTGATTGCCCATTTCAAAGAATCGATACTCCTTTTCTGCTTTTGGTAGTCCCTCTACAGAGAACAGATATTTTTCTACAGGATGTTGAAAGTCAAATACAATGATGACTCTCTTCTCTGTAAATCCCATCAAGTCCATACCAAAACAAGGTAGATTACTGCCTGTTTTGGGATAGATGATGGTGTTGTAGATGGAGGATTTATCACTCCATATGTCTACTTCCCTTGACTTAATAAAGTATGGGTTGGTAAAGATCCTAGCGGTTAAGTTAGTACCTTTACCTTCCCACTCTGCCCATGTTTCCTTGACTTTTAGGTCAGGAAAAGTTTCAAACAGAAGGGACTTGTAGTTCTTCCATAGATTCATCAGTTGGTTTCTCACCTCCAAAGTTTACATCTGCATCAACCTTGTCATAAAGATCAAGGAATGCTTGTTTTGTTTCATCATCAAAGCGGTTTACACATACTTCGATTGCCTTCTCTTTGTTCTTCCAGATAGCGTATGCCTTGACGATATGTACAAGACGACGTGTGGAAATAACTTCCTCAACACCACCATCAAAGAAGGTCTTACGGATGATGTCACCCCAATCTACAAGACGCTTGCAGAACTCTGCATCGTCACACAAGTTGGTCAAGATTTTCTCCTCAGTCTTTGGACTAGGATAGGACTGTTCAAAGGTTACTGGGAATCGCTCAAGGAAGGCTTCATTGAGCACGTTAGTTCCAATGAATCGT
>Ga0163109_10003805_pt1 | contig 11532 bp, 8 predicted proteins | sample CRUFie1St13metaG_FD_108704 | JGI IMG/M metagenome (GOLD analysis project Ga0163109, IMG submission 108704) | Marine microbial communities from the Costa Rica Dome - CRUD Field 142mm St13 metaG | ecosystem: Environmental > Aquatic > Marine > Oceanic > Photic zone | place: Costa Rica: the Eastern... | reverse complement strand
CAGTAAAAAACAGAATCATTCGTGGCTTAAGCACCAAAACCATTGAATCTATGCTTACCCGAGCAAGGCAGTCTCCTCCAGGCACAGTACTAGAGCAAATTGTCGCGAAGGGCCTACCAGCTAGAAATGGCAAAAACTCGAAGTTTATTCCCCTGGTGCCTAACGCACTTGAAAGGGTGTTAAAACCCCAGACGGGTGAAGGCGAGCGCGTGGACATGCGTAATTTAGGCGAAGTTATTTGCGTTAAAGTGAACACGCCTGTGCTGAGAAGAACCGAGCCAACTCAGGGCCGTTCTGGCTTCGATATCAAAGGGAATAAAATTCCAGCCGTTGCGGGCGAATGGGTTAACTTTAAAATGGGCAGCGGCACCGTGGTGTCCGACAGCGACGCCAATTTATTAATGTCTGCAATTTCTGGTATGCCGAAATACCGAGACCAGATAATGAACATTGACGACACTTTCATTTGTAGCGGCGTGAACGTTGGCTCTGGGCACGTGAATTACGAAGGTGCAGTATTGGTAAACGGCGATGTTACAGAGAAAATGCAAATCAAGGCCGCTGGAGATGTAACCATTAACGGCTTTGTGGAGTCGGCGTATATCGAGTCTGGCGGCGACATCATCATTACCGAAGGCGCGATGGGTAAAGTTAACGATACCCAAGGTGAATTCCAATGCCAACTAGTCGCAGCCGGCAGTATCCACGTTCAACACGGTCAAGGCATTGATATTCAATGTAGCGGTAATATTACCGTTGGTCGTCAGTTGGCGTATAGCCGCCTACGTTGCGGCGGCGCGGTCATAGTTGGACAAATTGATAAGCCCATGGGAAACCTATTTGCTTGTGACATTATCAGCCAAGATCGCGTTGAAGCTGGCACCTTAGGCGCTGTATCTGGCAGTACATTGAAAGTTGATTTTAGCCCGGGCTTTAACCAACTGTTAGAGCGCAAAGACTCTTTAGATGAATTGTTGAAGCAAATTCGCGAAAACAATCTTAAACACAAAGAAAAGATTAACCTTATTCAAGGTAAGAAAGTGCCTAAAGAGCTTCAACGTAAAGTAGCTGAAGCGTTAGAGCTTTTTAACAATGAGAGCGCATTGCTGGAGTGGCTTGAAAACAAAGCCAACGACGTCAAAGCAGCAAAAGAAAACTACCAGTCTGATATAAAACTTATCGCAAACAAACGTCTTTATCCCGGAGTATCGGCGAAGCTTAATAACCGTAACTGGCGTTCTGAGCGAGAATACGACAGGGCGCAAATTCGTTACGATTCGCACCAATGGCACTACGACCCTTTAATTTGACCTAACTAGTTCACTGAAGTTACTGTGCCACAGTTACGTTGCCATACCCTTGGCGCTTTGACTGGTACAGTGCCTTCATGGTGCGTTCAAACCACTCTGTGAATTCCTCAGACTCCCTGAGCTCAGATAAACCCATGGCCGTTTTAAAGCTCTCGACAAGCGAGTGATGGGTAGAAATGCAGTCTAACAGTCTGTCTGCAAGGTTTTTAGCTGCGTTTAACTCGGTTTGAGGGCACAAGATAATGAACTGTTCACCGCTAAAACGCGAAACAACATCGACTTCTCGAACGGTATTTAGACAATTCGTTGCCACGGCTTTTAGCGCCTCTTCTTTAGCCGAGGGCTCAATTGAATCTCTGTCATCGCTTACAGGGGTTAGTTCGATAACAATTAACGAAGCCGTAGTGTGAAATCGATGGAAACGTGAGATTTCTTCTTCCGCTCGCTGGATCATATGATTGCGGTTATATAGCCCCGTTACCGTGTCGTGAGCAGACAAGAAAGCAAGGGTCTTGTTCTTTTCTAACAAGGTTGCTTGTAACGCACCTATTTCCTCGTTTTTCTGGTTAATAATACGCTTGTAGCCGCTAACGTTTCTATTTCTAAAAGTAAAAAGCAAGAAAACTAAAATGACAATTGCGGTGCTCAAAACCATAACGACATAGTTACGACTATAGCGAACTTGGACATTATTCCACTGCTTATAAATTTCTACCTTTCGCGTTTCTGGAATACGCTCAATGGCAAAGTTAAGCTTGTCCACCAGGTGGCCATAGGTTTTGTTCACACCAAAAGCTAATGAGTCGAAGGGCTCGGCGTAACCAACAATATTGAGGTCTTTCAGCTTTAAATTATTGATGTGCATATTTACGCTCATTAATGAGCCCACCATTACATCAAACTCATCATTCGCCAGCTGCTTTAGCCCTTCTTCTTCAGACGGAATAAGCTTTAAACGTAACCCCGGATAGTGACGTGAAATATATTCAACTTGGCGATAACCCTGAACAATCCCTACTACTCGATTTCCCACTCCAGCATAGCCTTGTATCATTGGCATTCCAGACTTAGCCACCAGCACATTGGGCGCTTCAAAATACGGCACACTAAAGTCGAGGAACTGCTTTCGATAGTCGGAAGTATTTAGCATGGGGATAACTTGGCACTTCCCCTGCTGAACGTACTCTAGGCTCTGTTGCCAGCTCTCAGTGGGCACTAGGGTAAACGTTAACTCAGATATGTCAGCAATAAGCTGCATATATTGGGCAGAGATCCCCACATGGATACCGTTTCTGATTGCTTCGTAAGGCGCCCAGTTAGGATCAATACAGTACGTTACGTTATTAGATTGTTCAGATGCCGCCTTTTGACCAGCTTCTGCTTGTAGGAGCGCGCTAAAACAACTCGCTCCTACAAACAACATGGTACAAAGCAGATATTTTCTTATTTTTTTCAACTGCACACCCAAAACATGTGAAGATATCGATGACAACCGCGAAGTATTAAGCGTAAATTCAAAAATTGCAATTATTTAGCTGATAATCTCGCTTTCAGCTAGGTAACGCTCTGTCTTTGCTGAAACTCATCGTTTTCATAGCGCTTTTCATTCATAATTTTGGTCAAGCTTGCCACCGCTTTTTCAATATCGACGAAACTTAAATACAATGGCGCAAAACCTATTCGCAGAATATTTGGTGCACGGAAATCTGCAATCACCCCCTCAGCGATCCAAGCTTGGCAAATGGCGTAAGCGTGGTCGTGAGCGAAAGCTAGCTGACTACCTCGATTATCAATATTGGGGCTTACAATGGAAAACTTTTCCAGAAGGCCTGCGCGCTTGGCTTCAGCGATGAAAAATGCCTGTAGCTTTTTGGATTTTTCATCAATAGCTTTAAGTGATACATCTTCAAATACGTCTAATGCCGCATCTAAAATGCTCATTCCAATAATTCCTGGCGTACCGCACAAGTTTTGCTTCACGGAATTGTCGCCAGCGTAATCAGGAGAAAATGAGAAAGGCGAGCTGTGCCCCATCCAACCAGACAAAGGTTGTTGATACTGTGCTTGATGTCGTTTAGCGACATAGATAAACGCTGGCGCGCCAGGGCCACCATTTAGATATTTGTAGGCACAGCCGACTGCAAAATCCACATTACATGCGTCTAGGCTGACAGGAAATGCTCCAGCACTGTGCGCTAAATCCCACAAAGTTAAAATGCCTTTTTGATGGGCTTGCTCGGTAATGGTTTGCATATCGAGTTTGTTGCCACTTCTGAAATTTACCTGTGTCAGCATCAGTACGGCAATATCATCAGTTAGCTGCGACCCAATGCATGCTTCGTCAACATAGCGAATACTGTAATCGCTGCCGAGTAAGTCAAGCAGGCCTTGCACCATGTATATGTCGGTAGGAAAATTATCGCGGGTAGTCGCTATTACCTTGCGACTTGGGTGCATTTTCAACGCCGCACTTAATACTTTAAACAGATTAATAGAAATGGAGTCACAACAAATAACTTGGCCACTTTTAGCGCCAATCAGGCCGCCAATCTTATCACCCACTATTTGAGGTAGATGGATCCACTGATGCTTGTTCCAGCTTGTAATGAGCCCCTTTCCCCACTGTTCATTGACAACTTCGTCAGCTCGCTGTTTGGCTGCCTTAGGCAGAGGCCCTAGCGAATTGCCGTCTAAATAGACCGTATTAGCGGGAAGCGAAAACGCCTGCGCCTTGTCACGGAGTGGATCTTTAATATCAAGTTGTTCAGCTGAAAAAACCTTATTCATCATGTTCACTAATAACCTCAAGTAAAGCATCAAAGGATGTTGATTCAGGGTGAAGCCAATCGAAATGGCCACCATTTTTAATTATTTTTTGGTTGGTTCCAGATAATACAGCGTGGCGCGCTGGCACAATACTATCAGCATCGCCTTGGAGTAGTGTAATTGGCAAACTGCCATGGGTTGGGCGTGGTGTCGCCCTTTGGTACGCGGTTGGAACATCTTCAGGCGTACCGTTCATGAATTTCGCTGTAGCCAACTGGCAGCTATTATGGCCCATGGCATAGGACTGGATGTCCGTAATTGCTGCTAATCCGATAATCCGTTTTATGTTTGCGCGCGATAAGTTCAAGGATGACGAAGATAGGCGTTGCGCAGCAAGCAAAGCTAAGTGCCCACCAGCAGAATGCCCCGCAATGTAAATGTTGGTGTAGCGCCCTTCGTTCTCTATTCGTTTTAAGGCTGTACTTATTGCTTGTGTCACGTCGTCTAAACTACCTGGCCAGCCACCACCTTCATCACCTACGCGCCGATACTCTGTTACGTAGACACCCATCCCAAGCTCTGCTAAAGCATGATACATCCCTTTCGCATGTTCGTAACCGTAGGCACTAAGCCAACACCCACCGTGAATAAATATTAACGCTTTATCAGCGTACATTTCGTTCGTAGACGAACGTCCGTGCCAAGTATAAATAGTTTGTAATGGGTCATCGCCGTAGCTGAATTGTTCATCAGCTTCGCTTGTTGGCAAGACACCCAACGCTGAATAAGGTACCTGGCTTATTTTCTTGGGGTAAATAGCTGACGATTCACTGTTGGCATGGGCACTGTTGGCATGGGTGTCATCCGAAGTCTTTTTTTCTTCGTTAGTGTGGGTGTCTTCCGAAACAGCGTCGTTAGAAACATCAACGATTGATTGAGTTTCGTGAAGCGGAGACAGAGTTAAGTCATCGTGGGTGTCTTCATTACTCGATAAAGAACGTGATTCCTCGTAGTGAGTGCCATTGTTATCGTGGGTGTCTGCATAAGTCGAGTTTACTGAAAACGATGAGTCAGCTTGGACTTTCGCAACAAGCGTTAAAGTGGATAGCGCAACCGCAAGGGTTATAGAATTGATAACGTTAGTCACTGTCTTCATGCTTTTGTATTTTTCTTTATATTGAACCACAGAGCGAAATCAATGTGATTAGGCTCCGTGATTAAATATTTTACATATTTGCCATCTATAGCTATAGCGGCTTAGAGCATTTCAACGGCAAGCGCTACACCCTCACCACCACCAATACATAAAGATGCGATACCTTTGCGACCACCGCGTTGCTTAAGCGCGTGAAGTAGTGTTACCAAAATGCGTGCACCAGAGGCTCCGATTGGGTGACCCAATGCACAAGCGCCGCCTTTTACGTTTACTTTACTTTCATCTAGTCCTAGCTTCTTGACAGCCAACATGGTTACCATGGCGAAGGCTTCGTTAATTTCGAAAAGATCGACTTCTTCTTTCGTCCAACCTGCCTTATCCAGCACTTTTTCCATAGCGCCAACAGGCGCAACGGTGAAGTTTTCAGGTTCAATAGAATTTGTAGCGTGAGCAACCACGCGCGCAAGCGGTGCTAGACCAAGTTCATTTGCTTTGCTTTCGCTCATTACAACCAGTGCCGCTGCACCATCAGAGATTGAGCTTGAGTTAGCAGCCGTGACCGTACCGTCTTTTTTGAAAGCCGGTCTTAGTGTTGGAATTTTTTCTGGGCGAGCGGAACCTGGGCCTTCATCGGTATCAACAACAGTATCGCCCTTACGAGAAGAAACTGTAACGGGTACTATTTCATCGACGAAAGTTCCGCTGTTTATTGCTTCATGTGCCTTGGAAAGCGAGCTTAGAGCAAACTCATCCATTTCACCGCGAGAAATATTTTCTTCATCAGCAGTATCCTGTGCGAAGCAGCCCATTGCTTTGCCGTCATAGGCATTTTCCAGACCGTCTAGCATCATATGATCAAGTACTTGACCATGGCCCATACGATATCCCGTTCTAGCTTTAGGCAACATATATGGCGCATTGCTCATGCTTTCCATCCCGCCTGCCACGACTGCTGTCGCACTGCCTGCTTTAATTAAGTCGTGCGCCATCATTACCGCTTTTAAGCCCGAGCCACATACTTTGTTGATAGTAGTCACACCCGCACTTAGCGGAAGCCCCGCCCCCAGTGACGCTTGTCGCGCTGGAGATTGACCAAGACCAGCAGGTAATACACACCCCATGATGACTTCATCAATTACAGAGACATCCATCTCTTCACAGGCTGCTTTAATCGCAACTTCTCCAAGTTTGGTCGCAGTAAGCGAAGATAAATTACCGTTGAAACCACCCATTGGTGTGCGCTTAGCCGCGACAATAACTACTGATTCGTTACTCATAACCGTGCCCTTAAAATTCATATAAATTATAGAGTTAAGTGAAGAAAGCTACGTAGATGTATACAAAAGTAAACACCCCTAACAGCTACAACGTCTTGCCTTCACCATGAAAAATTGACGTTAGCAAAATGTTACTTTACCTTAACGTAAAATGTAATTAACGTTAACGTAAACCTGTACTAAGTATGTGTCAACCAAACACTACGTTTTAATATAGCGGTATATAAAACCATCTACCTTAAAACGATAGTGCTATTGCAATGACATCCAACCTACTACAGAGAATTTAATTACAATGACACCCACGTCAAAACAAGGGTGTTAATCAGCGCTGAAATACAAGGTACGTGTAATGAGCAAGTACGACGACGAAACAACATATGCAATAGGCGAACTCGCTCGAGAGTTTGACATTACTCCTCGTTCAATTCGTTTTTACGAAGAACAAGGCCTAATGTCACCGTCAAGAACGGGACAAAATCGCGTCTATCTGAACAAAGATAGAGTGCGCTTAAAGCTGATCTTGCGAGGAAAACGACTAGGATTTTCCCTTGCTGAAGTCAAAACACTGTTCGACATGTACGACACCAACCCCAATTCGGCTATTCAGTTAGAAGCCATGCTCGAAATGACTGAACAGAAAAGAGCGGTGCTTAAACAGCAGCTAGAAGACATCCAGATGTTAATGACTGAACTGGATGATGTTGAAGCACGTTGCCGTGAAGAACTCGCAGAACTCAAACGAGGAAATATCGCATGAACACCTCCTACCCTACTTTAAATTTTGGACTTGGCGAAGACATCGAGATGTTACGTGATCAGGTCTATCAATTTGCACAAAATGAGATTGCTCCTCTTGCTGAACAAGCAGACGCAGACAACCAATTCCCAAACCAATTGTGGACAAAACTTGGCGATATGGGCCTATTGGGCGTTACAGTTTCAGAGCAATATGGTGGCTCTGATATGGGCTACCTTGCGCATACTATCGCAATGGAAGAAGTTAGCCGCGCGTCAGGTGGTATCGGTTTGAGCTATGGCGCACATTCGAATCTTTGTGTTAACCAGATCTTCAAAAACGGTAATGATGCCCAGCGTGAAAAGTACCTACCTAAGTTAGTAAGCGGTGAGCATATTGGTGCACTGGCAATGAGTGAACCGAATGCAGGTTCGGACGTTGTTAGCATGAAATTGAAGGCTGAAAAACGCGGCGACAAATACATCCTTAACGGCAACAAGATGTGGATCACAAACGGTCCTGATGCACATACATTTGTTATCTACGCTAAGACCGACCCTAACGCAGGGCCAAGAGGGATCACAGCGTTTATCGTAGAGCGCGATTTCCCTGGCTTTAGCCGCGCACAGAAACTCGACAAATTAGGTATGCGCTCTTCTAATACCTGTGAATTAGTTTTCGAAGATTGCGAAGTACCAGCTGAGAACATTCTTGGCAAAGAAGGCGAAGGTGTTCGCGTACTTATGAGCGGCCTAGATTACGAGCGCCTTGTTTTATCAGGTGGCCCGCTAGGCATTATGCAATCGTGCATGGATATCGTAGTACCTTACATTCACGACCGTCAGCAGTTTGGTCAATCAATTGGTCAATTCCAGCTAGTACAAGGCAAAGTAGCTGACATGTACACGCAAATGAATGCCGCACGCGCGTATGTCTACACCGTTGCACAGTCATGCGATCGCGGTGAAACAACGCGAAAAGATGCTGCTGGCGCTATCCTTTATTCAGCGGAACTAGCAACCAAAATGGCATTAGATGCTATTCAACTACTTGGTGGTAATGGCTACATCAACGAATATCCGACAGGTCGCCTATTACGTGATGCCAAGCTTTATGAAATTGGCGCAGGAACGTCTGAAATTCGCCGAATGCTTATAGGCCGCGAGCTATTTAACGAATCGAAGTAATACGGAGTTCTGGGTGGAAATAAACTTCGTTTGAAACAGGGAAAGCTTAGGCATTCCCTGTGTCATAGAAATTAGGAAGACACCCACCCTACTCTATTTAAAGTAGATTTAGAAACGCTGAACTTTATTAATAGGCTAATGAATTGCAAAGACACCCACCGCAGCGAAAGCGCTTAGCATGGGTGTCTCGCTAATCATCTTGCTAACTAGTGGCTAACGCGACAGCCGGTCGCATAGGCCCAACACAAGGAGGGGTTATGCCCGTTCTTCGCTCAAGTATAAATACGAAATCTGAAACATTTATCGCAAATGCCGAGCACATGCAGGCTCAGGTAAATGATCTCCTCGAAAAAATCGAACAAATTTGCCAAGGTGGCGGTGAAAAAGCGGCGGAGCGCCACGTGTCTCGAGGAAAACTTCTACCTCGCGACCGAATCAACGCACTGATTGACCCAGACACGCCTTTCCTAGAAATAGGCCAGCTGGCTGCATGGGAAGTCTACGAAGACTATGTACCTTGTGCCGGAGTCGTTGCCGGTATCGGTATCGTTGCAGGTATCGAGTGTATGATTGTAGCTAACGATGCTACTGTAAAAGGCGGGACGTACTACCCCCTTACCGTGAAAAAGCACCTTCGTGCTCAGACTATCGCAGAGCAAAATAACCTACCTTGTATTTACTTAGTAGATTCAGGTGGCGCTAACTTACCTCGCCAAGATGATGTATTCCCAGATAGAGAGCACTTTGGTCGCATCTTTTTTAATCAAGCGAATATGTCTGCTAAGAATATTCCTCAAATTGCGGTAGTAATGGGTTCCTGTACAGCTGGTGGTGCTTATGTTCCCGCCATGGCTGATGAAAGCATTATCGTTAAAGAACAAGCGACTATTTTTCTGGGCGGCCCACCGCTTGTTAAAGCTGCAACAGGTGAAGTTGTTACCGCAGAAGAGCTTGGCGGTGGTGACGTTCATACTCGAATTTCGGGCGTTGCCGACCATCTCGCCAACAACGACCACCACGCACTCTCATTAGCGCGTAATGCTGTCTCCAGACTAAACCGAAAGAAGCCAGAATGCCTAGATGTGGCCGAGGTAAAACCTCCACGCTACGACACCAAAGAAATCTACGGCATTGTGCCTGCTGATAGTCGTCATACATACGATGTAAGAGAAATCATTGCGCGTGTTGTGGATGACTCAGACTTTGATGAGTTCAAACCGCTTTACGGCACAACCTTGGTTTGTGGTTTTGCGCGCATTTTCGGTTTCCCCGTAGGCATTGTGGCTAACAACGGCATACTTTTCGGTGAAAGCGCGCTTAAAGGTGCTCATTTTGTCGAACTATGCGCCATGCGAAAAATCCCTCTCGTGTTTTTGCAAAACATCACAGGCTTTATGGTCGGTAAGCAATACGAGCATGGCGGTATCGCAAAACACGGCGCAAAAATGGTAACCGCCGTTGCATGTGCGAATGTGCCAAAGCTCACAGTGCTTATCGGCGGAAGTTTCGGTGCAGGTAACTACGGCATGTGCGGCAGAGCCTATGACCCACGCTTCCTTTTCATGTGGCCAAACGCTCGAATTTCTGTAATGGGTGGTGAACAAGCTGCTGGCGTTCTCGCTCAAGTTAAGCGCGACCAAAAAGAGCGCTCAGGCGAATCATGGTCTGCAGAAGAAGAAAAGGCATTTAAACAACCTGTTATCGATACGTACGAAAAACAAGGACATCCATACTATGCGTCTGCAAGGCTTTGGGATGATGGCGTTATTGACCCAGCGGATACTCGATTAGTGCTTGGCCTATCGCTTTCAGCGGCGCTTAACAAGCCTATCGAAGACACCCAATTTGGCATATTTAGAATGTAGGAGTGCAGGTAATGGAACAATCAGTAATTTACAGCGTAGATGAAAGAAACATTGCCACTGTTACTTTAAACAGAGCTGAAAAACATAATGCCTTTGACGACGAAATGATAAACGAGCTTACTCGCGTTTTTAAAAAAGCGGGGGAAGATAAAAGCGTTAGGGCACTAATCCTGAGAGCTGAAGGCAAAAGTTTCAGTGCAGGAGCCGATCTTAACTGGATGAAAAAAATGGCCAGTTATACCGAAGCGCAAAATGAAAGTGATGCACTTGCATTAGCAACCATGCTGCAGACGCTTTATAAAATGCCGAAGCCCACGATAGCAAGAGTACAAGGTGCAGCTTTTGGCGGTGCTGTTGGTTTAATTGCATGTTGCGATATTGCTATTGGAAGCAAGCTCAGTAAATTTTGCTTAAGTGAAGTTAAAATTGGCCTTATTCCAGCAACCATCAGCCCTTACGTGGTTGAAGCTATGGGCGCACGAGTATGCCGACGCTACTTCCAGACCGCTGAAGTATTTTCTGCGCGCAGAGCGAGACGACTTGGACTTTTGAGCGAATCAGTAACAGAAGACGAACTCGATAGCACTATCGACAATATTTTATCAAACATACTGAAAAACGGCCCCCAAGCAGTGGCGAAAGCAAAAGACTTAGTGCAATGGGTGTCTACGCAAGAGATTAACGATGCGCTTCTCACAAAGACGAGCAAACTTATCGCACAAGTTAGGACATCTGAAGAAGGTCAAGAAGGTCTGTCAGCCTTTTTAGAAAAGCGCAGTGCTTCATGGGTGGAGGTTAAGAATGATAAATAAATTACTAATTGCAAACCGTGGTGAAATTGCATGCCGCGTTATAAAGACAGCCAACGCTCAAGGTATAAAGACGATAGCCGTTTACTCTGACGCCGACAAAAATGCCCTTCATGTACAAATGGCTGATGAAGCTGTTTATCTAGGGCCATCTCCGTCGAAGGAAAGTTATTTACGAGGCGAGTTGATAATTGAAAAAGCAAAGGAGCTTGGTGTAGACGCTATCCACCCAGGCTACGGCTTTCTCTCAGAAAATGCTGAGTTTGCGAATCTATGCGCCAAAAACAATATTATCTTTGTAGGCCCACCAGCATCTGCAATTGAAGCGATGGGGTCTAAGTCTGCCGCCAAACACATTATGGAAAAAGCAGGTGTTCCTTTGGTTCCAGGCTATCACGGCGACGATCAAAGTGAAGCGGTATT
>Ga0163109_10003801_pt1 | contig 11537 bp, 11 predicted proteins | sample CRUFie1St13metaG_FD_108704 | JGI IMG/M metagenome (GOLD analysis project Ga0163109, IMG submission 108704) | Marine microbial communities from the Costa Rica Dome - CRUD Field 142mm St13 metaG | ecosystem: Environmental > Aquatic > Marine > Oceanic > Photic zone | place: Costa Rica: the Eastern... | reverse complement strand
TTTTTTAAATTTTTATTCCTTTTCAGAGGAGACAAAACCATTAACAATTGTCTGCCTTCCAATGAAGGCTCTTGATCTACTTGTGCAATTTCTGAGAGCTCATCTTTTAATTTATTTAAAAGTTCTAGACCCATATTACTATTAAGTATTTCTCTTCCTCTAAAACGGACGCTTATTTTAGTCTTATCTCCGTCAAGAATAAAGCTTTTGATCTTTTTTAATTTAATATTATAGTCGCCGACATCTGTGGATGGACGAAATTTAATCTCTTTTGTTGTGTTTCTTTTTACTTTTGATTTTGAAGTAGAGCTACTTTTTTTCTTTTCGAAAAGGTGTTTACCATAGTCCAATATTTTACATACAACCGGATTAGCATCTGATGGTGAAACTTGAACTAAATCTAAAGATAACTTTTTTGCTGCCTCGATTGCTTCTGATGTTGGTATAAGATCTTTTTTATTGCCACATGAATCAATTAACAATACCTCGCTTGCTTTGATTTTATCATTTATGGGAACTATGTTTTTCTTAGAATTAGCTATGAGTAATACCTATTTAGAATAAATTAAAGAATTTTTTGACATTAAGAAATTAACAAGATTAGTTAGATAAAGAACATTGAATTGTCATATTGAAAGGATTTTATACTAATTGTTGAATTTCGCAAATGTTTTATGGTTGTAAAATAAAATGATCCCATTTATTATTTTTAAATTCATAAACTTCTCTTTTATTAAGTCTTGATTCATGACCCTCCCAAAATTCAAAATAATATGGGGTGAACGAATATCCTCCCCAGTACTTAGGGCAACTTTTTAAATTATCTACTTCTAGGGATTTATCATAATTTTTTTCAACTTCATCATATGACGAAATTGGCTTAGATTGATTAGAGGAGATAGCTAAAGCATTTTTTTTCTGATCTCTAGAAGAAAAGTATTCCAAATTAAATTCTCTTGGAGTTTTTGTAATTTTTGCTTTCATTCTTATTTGAACATTTGTACTACTCCAATAGATTATTGCTGTAATTTGATCATGAGTTTCAAAGTCTTGTGCTTTTTGTGAATTATAATTAGAAAAAAATATAAACTCTTTATCATTTACAAACTTAAGATTTACAAACCTTGCATTTACCTCCATCTTTTTTGAATGATACGAAGAAATACAGATAGCTTCGATTATTTGTTGATTTGCTTTATACGCATCATCATATTTATCTTGAAAATATTGATAAGGTTTATGTTGATTTATATTATTAAATTTAATCATTTTAAAATTTCAATTAATTATATACATAATATTTCAAATAGAGTACCAAAAGAAATAGCCTTGCGACTTTAAAATATATCTTATTAAAGATTTACTGCTTTATTAAAATTTAATTTTTATGGATTATATACTTCTGACGATTTCATCAGAACCAGGTGGAGGGAAAGGATATAAGTCTGTATCTCTTTTTGCGATTTTGATAATTTCTTGATCCACATTGAATTGCTTTAGCATACCACAAACCCATTTAACTGATCTTTTTTTAGAGATAATAGCAACTAGAGTATAAAAAATAATTTTTAGGTCCAGTAATATAGAATGATGTTCAATATAAACTAATGCTAATCTGCTTTTCCAAGGTCTTATAAGTTGATTATATGACAAATCGGGATCTTTTTTACCTAGCAAAATATTTCCCTCATCAGAGAAAATAATGGATGAAAAATCAGTAATTCCTGGCTTAATAGATAGAATTCTATTTTCAGTACTGGTGTAAAGATCAGTGCCTCCTTTCTTTACATTTGGTCTTGGGCCAACAAGGCTCATATCTCCAACTAAAACATTAAAAAGTTGAGTAAACTCATCAAGTTTATACTTTCTAATAATTTCACCAATAGGAGTTATTCTTGCATCGTCAGCAGATGTTGAGTCAACTCCTGACCTGTCTGCATTAATAGACATAGACCTTAATTTAACCATATTAAAAGGTTTTCCACCCTTACCTATTCTAGGTGCAATGTAAAATGGAGAATGTTTGTCTTGTCTATAAACCAAAAACATAAAGATTATTAAAAAAGGAGCTCCAAACAGAAGTCCAGTAAATGACACAAAAACATCAATTAATCTTTTCATATATTGAAAAGTTTCTTAACAGAAGTAACTATTGCCTTGTGATCGATTTTATATTGCTCTCTAAGGTAGTGTTGACTGCCAACTATAGAAGAGAAAGTATTATCGAGCCCAATTCTTAAAAATTTCTTTGGTAGTACACCATTGTCAACACATACTTCTGCAATAGCAGATCCGAGGCCGCCGTCTTTATTATGCTCCTCGATAACAACCAAGCCCCCTGTATCTGATACAGACCTTAAAATTTCTTTGCTATCAATCGGCTTCACAGTGTGGATACCTATTATTTTTATATCAAGATCAAAAGTTTTCAATTCATTTGCAGCTAATATAGCCTCTTCGAGGATACCACCAGTTGCAATCAAAGTTAGATCAGTTCCATCTCTAAATATTCTAGACTTCCCAATAATAAATGGGTCAGCAGAGGTTTCCTCTGCTGCAGTTTTATCTAATCTAAGGTAACCAACGCCCTTTCTATTAATAAGCTCTTTAGTAGCTTCCATAGCATCATTTTTTGTACATGGAGCAACCACTGTCATATTTGGTATGGCTCTTAATATAGCGATGTCCTCAGTAGTATGATGAGACATGCCAAGAGAGCCGTAACTGAAACCTCCTCCTGAAGCGACAATTGTAATATTGGTATCGTGGTAACTAGCGTCATTACGAATCTGCTCAAGACACCTTAAAGAAGCAAAATTACCGATTGAGTAAGCTATAACTTTCTTTCCTTCAAGTGATAAGCCTGTAGCAAGACCTATCATATTTTGTTCAGCCACTCCGACATTAAAATATTGATCAGGAAAACGATTTTCAAATTCTTCAAAAACTCCAAAACCTAGGTCCCCCGTTAAAAGAACAATATCTTTATCTTTTTCAGCAAGTTCTGTTAGAGCATTGATAAAAGCATCACGCATTATTTGCCCTCTAATTCTTTTATTGCGGCTTCGTATTCTGAGTCTTGCGGACTTCTATAGTGCCATAAAATATTACCTTCCATAAATGAAACGTTCTTACCTTTTACGGTTGAAGCAATTACACATAAAGGCTTATTATTTACTTTGGATTCAAGTTTACAGGCATCAAAAATCTTTTCATGGTCATGACCATCAATTTCAATAACGTTCCATCCAAAGGCCCTCCATTTATCTGCAAACGGTTCTAGCGCAAGTGTATCTTCAGTGGAGTATATACTTTGAAGCATATTTCTATCAATTACAGCTACAAGATTATCTAACTTGTTATGAGCTGCGAAAAGAACGGCTTCCCAATTAGATCCTTCATCACATTCACCATCCCCTAGTAAAACAAAAGCACGATTATTTTTGTTATTTATCTTCGCAGCTAGGGCCATACCCGCTGCTACAGGCAGTCCATGACCAAGTGAACCAGTTGAAAATTCAACTCCGGGAACTCCCTTATGAGACACATGCCCTGATAAGTCAGACCCATCCTGATAATGTGTTTTCAATTTTTCAATCGGAAAAAATCCACTCTCAGCTAAGGCAGCATATACTCCAGCACCAGCATGCCCTTTAGATAAAATAAATCTATCTCTATCAATCCAATTAGGATTATCTGATTTGTAGCGGAGAACTTCACCATATAATACTGCAAGAATATCAGCCATAGATAAAACTGATGCAATATGAGAACTGCCACCTAAATTGGTCATCTTTAAAGCATGAATTCTTATATTGTTTGCTAACTGCTTAGAATCTTTAATGTTAATTTCGAGGCTCCTAATCTATAACTGCGTAACCAACATAAGGATCAAAAGGTAACCTATTAATCTTTAGTTTTTTATTTTTACAGAATTCTACCATTGCCTCAGTCTCACCTGGCCATAAAGGATTATCAAGTTCATCAAAAGCTATTATCGAACCTTTTGGCATCCTTGGATAAAAGTTTTCGAGGGCGGTCTTAGTGGGCTCATAAAGATCAAAATCTAAGTATAGTAAACTGACGACTAAATGCCTGTTTTTTTTAATAAATTCTGGAATAGTTTTTATTGCATCTCCCTTAATCAGTTCAACCTTGGGTATATGGCCCAAGAATCGAGTTGTATCATGTATATCTGAAAGTCCATTAATTTCATCATAAGTATCTGCTGAGAGATCTCCAACCTTAACGTGATCACTTGTGGATGATTTATCTTTATCCGATATTCCAGGAAAACCTTCAAAGGTATCAAACCCGTATATTCGTCGAGTCAAATTTACTGGCTCCAATATTGCTGAAAGTTTTGACCATGTTAGTACTCCAAATCCATTGTTGACACCACACTCGACAATTGATCCTTTCACATCAATAATTTTCTTGAATATTTCGTATAGAACCATAAAGCGTGTTAAATTCTGACGCCTAACGTATTTAGGAAAATTTTCCATCTTAATTTCCCAGCTACTTGGGTTTTTTTCAAACCAGGATTTATTAAGGCTTGCCTCTTCTGCTTCGTGTGATGTTCGCAATCCTCGTTCTACATTTATTTTCTTTTTACTCATATATCTTCCTCTAACTTATATAAATTTTTCATAAAATTGTTTAATTACATCACAAATATAAACGACTTCATCGTCTTTAAGCATTGGATGCATAGGTAAGAGCATGAACTTCTTTGTCATTTCTTCAGTAAATGGCAAATCATTATTAAGACCGAGTTCTGTAAATTGATGCAAACCATAGCCACCCCATTGTAATATTGTACCTACTCCATTTTCTTCTAGAAAATTTCTCAGCTCATCACGATTTTCTGCTTCGATTTCATAGTTCTGAAAAATATCAAAATGTCTTGGATCACTATCCGGAGCTGGAGGTAGTAATAGTGTGTCAAGTCCTTCTAAGCATTCTTGATATATTGATGCCAGAGTTCTTCTTCTTGCAATATCCTCATCATAATACTTCATTTTAAATCCTAATATTGCAGCATGAAGGTTATCGAGTCTCCCGTTAAAACCAAATAATTTAACTTTACCATCTTTAGGATTACGACCATGATCCCGAATCATTCTAACTTTATCAGCAATATCAGAATCGTTGGTTATTATACCGCCTCCATCTCCAAAACAACCCAGAGTTTTTGCAGGAAAAAAACTGAATGTTCCAGCGACTCCAAAAGTTCCAGCATAATTATTATCAAATTTAGCTCCGAGAGCTTGGCAGGAGTCCTCAATAATTAATAGTCCATGTTTTTTAGCTAAAGCTATAACAGGATCCATGTTAGCAACTCTACCATTGAGTTGAACTGGCATTATTGCTTTTGTTTTTGGAGTTATTGCAGTTTTGATAGATTCAGAATCAACTAAATGATCTTTTGCACACTCGACAAGTACAGGTTTTGCTCCAACGTGATGAATAGCAGCAGCACTGGCAACAAATGTATGAGATGGAACAATAACTTCATCTCCATCACCAACTCCAGCAGCCATTAAAGAAATTAATAAAGCCATTGTCCCATCTGCAACTCCAATTGCGTGATTAACGCCCAAGTAACTCGCTAATTCGTTCTCAAAATCAAATAGTTCTTGCTGCATAATATATGCACCTTTTTTAAGTACGCTATTAACAACTTCTAGATATTCTGCTTCTCTTTGTTGAAAAAGAGCAGGATAATTAAAGAATGGGATTTTATGCATATTATTTCTCTTAAGAGCCTGATTAATTATCTTAAATTACTAACATCATCAATTGATAACTGTCTGCAAATGCATGTGTATTATAGAATGAAATACCAAATTTTGAACGAAAACTTGAAAATATGTCTAAAATATAACTATATAATTAATCGAATCATGACAAAGAATTACTTTAATCTGTGATTTTGTATATTGACAAAAAAGATAAAAATTTGTTATTCGATCTTGTTCCCTTGCTAAAATAATTAAAATTAAGCTTTTTGCATAAATTTATACTAGCAATGTTGTCACTTTCGGTAAGATACCAAATTCGTTTACATTTAATATTTTGTAGAATATTTTTAATAATTAACCCTGAATAACCTTTTTTTCTGTACCTTGGATCTGTGAAGACAGATCCTATTTGATACTCATCCTCTTCCATGAAGGGATACTTAAAAGATTTTGGATAACAAATAGCATAAGAAATTACAGAGTTACTATCAATAACATATGAAATATAAACATCTTTTTTAATTACTCTAAAAAAACGCAATAAGTTATAGTATGCAACGACGGTTATAATTTTATAGAATCTTAAGTGTCTCAGATTAATTTTTTCAAAATAAATACGATCATCTGCATTTGAAATTATTTTATTTTGTAAACATGAATTGTAGTCAAAGACATAAAAATTAATCATATAAGTTCATCTCCTTGAGAAAAGCTTTTCCAATATTTTCATAGTGAAAATATTTTTTAAATGCAGAAAGTGAGTTCTCTCTTAGAACTTTATAATCAATATTGGACATATGAAAATTTAATTCATCAAGATTTTGGTTTATAAGATTAATCGATACTCCAAGAGAGTTTTTTATAACAAAATCATGTAAATCATTTTTCTGGTCTGAAATTAAAATAATAGGATGGCCATATGACAAATGAGCTGCAAACTTACTCGGAAAGACAGTATCGCCTCCATTTGGACTTAGCAAAATAAGACCAAAGTCTGTTTTGGACATTGCATTATGATAATCAGATTCATCAAGAGAGCCAGAGACCTGAATATATCTACTTAAATTGTTTAAATAGTTCTGATTAAGCACCAAAGATTTAAATTTATTTGATAATGAACCAGAAATATTAAAGTTAAACTCAGCATTGAAATTTAAACTTGAATTATTTAATAAATTTAGAAATTCTACCCCACAATGGTTATAGCCCATTGTACCAAAATATCCTATACGGCAAATCTGTAAATTATTGAATGAATAGTCTCTTAGGCTAAGCTCCCTTGATACAGCTGGTGTATGGATTGTACATTTGTTTATATATTCTCTTGATCTTGAATGAGAATCTGAGATAAAAATGTTTTTGAAAATTTTATGCAATAACTTGTCCGATAAGTATTTATATAAATTAAATATAAATGGAATTTTGTTTAAAAAAGATATCTGTGAAAATCCTTCTGGATATATATCATTGTGAAGAACTAAGAGTTTTTCATTCTTAAATAATACAGAAGCTAGAAGTGGTAAATAAAAAGGAGATGTAATTACAATGATGAAGTCTTCTTTATGAATTCTTCTAAATAAGGTTAAAACTTTAAATGGAAAGATTAAATATATTAATATCTTATTTATTAATCGACGAAAGAAATTGGAAGATCTATATTCTGCATCGCTTATAATCGTGATGTAATTTAAATTTATGTACTCCCCCATAAATCCTAATGTCTTTACCCAAGAGAATGAGCCTTCATGAGCAGATATAACAGTAACTTTTTTAGAATTAAGAGTCATACATTCTATATTATTATAATTTGATGATTACTTTAATCTATAAGAATACGATGATAAATGAAACACTATATAAAGTGGAATAACTAGCACGGCCATGCCAATAAAATATGAAACAAATCCACTACCCATTAGACCCATTCCAGCCCACAAGATAGCAAGAGAGTATGCCATTTTAACAAACACACTTTCAAAGTTACTTTGAAGAAATCTATCAAGGAAACCTAGAATAAATCCAACTAAAATTGCAGACAAGATAAATCCTCCCCACCAAAAATCCCAGAAAAATTCTCCATAAATTCCGGGCGGCACAGCTCCAGAACCATATGAAATGCTTTCATATACTGCAAAACCGAACTCAGTATCAATATTCACAGGCTTTCCAGGCCAAATAGCTCTTGGAATAAGTAGTAAAAATAAATTTGAAAGAAAGCCACCAAGCCTGTAATCAAAATGATTTTGCACATACTCAACTAAATGGTGAAACTTAGGTATATCTATACCTCCATTATTTACAATGATATAACCAAATAAATCTAATAGGTTGGTAGCAATCTCACCAGTTGACAAAGTATCAGATAAGTTTAGTCTAAGAAATGTCATAACTACTCCAATAAAGACCATAATACTAGAGCCAATAAGTATCTTAAATTTAGTCAATTTGTTGTGAAAAGACATGATTGCAAAAATACCAATAAAAAATACTAAAATTGCTCCTCTTGTTGAAATGTAAGTCGCAAAAGATACATACAAAAGAGTTGAAATTAAAAATAAAGACATGAATACTTTTCGCCTAGAAATATAGAAATAAGTAAGCGAAAGCAATGCAACAATGAATGAAAGTCTCACCCCTTCTATTAAACCTGCATTTGCGCTATAGCTCTCTAAATCATTACTTACTGACCTGTAGGCAGATATTGCACCACCAGCCTGATATGTTGTGAGAAAATATAATATAAAACAAAATATACTAATTATTAGCAAGATATAAGACCAAATTTTTACACTTTTAACACTTGGATTAATAGCAATAGCCCTGAGAGAGGAAGGAGAACGGCTACAAGATTTATATGTAAATATGTAACTTATCACTGTCAATATAGAACCGAATAAAAAAATTAATGCTGAAAAAATAAAGTCTTCCCAGGGTTTATTTAAAAGAAGAATTCTATGAACATAGTCGTAATTAGGAAGATCGAAATACATTAATATATTTCGAAGAAAAACCTGAACAAAAACTGCAACAAAAAAAAAGGAATAAACATTCAAACCAAATTTTTGTTTTTTTAACAAAAATGGTAGTGAGAAGACTATAGTAATAATTAAAACTACAAAAAGATACATTTCGCTCACAACTATATACGGTTTTTCATTCTATTGTCTTATATACATCAATTGTCTGAACCACTGTCTTGTTCCATGTAAATTCCTTTGCACGAACTAGGCCTAAATTTATCATATCAATTCTTAGCTCTTCTGAATCTAACAATGATGATAATTGATTCAAATATGACTCGCAATTCTGAGTTTTAGCATAAAGAGCTGCGCCTCCACCCACTTCTGGAAGTGATGATAGTGAAGATGCTATTACTGGACATCCGCATGCCATTGCTTCAATTACTGGAAGACCAAAACCTTCATAATCGGAAGGAAATATAAAAGCAAATGATGATTCGTAGAGTTCTCTTAGTTTAATAGAATTTATGTTATGAAATGACTTCCATCTGCCATGGAGACTATCATCTAATATTTTACATTCTTCTTCAGAAAGCTCTTCTCCTACAATAGTTAGTGTAAGAGACTCTATTTTGCTGACAGCCTCAATAACTAAATCAAATCGCTTATAACCATCCCTTCTACCTACAAACAAAACCTCGTTATTATGTTTTTTATAATCTATGACATTTTTTGTGCTATAAAACTCAGAGTGCTCAACACCGAGATGAACTACATGCACTTTTTTTGGATCTATGTCTTTAAAATAATATAACAAATCTTTTTTAGTTGACTCAGATATACAGATTATGGCATCAGCGCGCTTTATACTTTGAAACTTTTGAAGACTATGTATGTATTTTTGCAGTGGATTTGAAAATTTTTCATATGTAAAGTCATACACAGTAACCACATAAGCCTTACAATTAAATATTGGCCACCTGTAATAAGAGGTATGAAAAATTTCATCTCTTTCTACATTAAGTAGTGGTAAATATCTTGATATTGAAACAGGAATTCTTTCTTTTATCGTATTCTTGCCTCCATCATGATCAAATGACGTTAAAGGCATAACATTCTTGGTGTTGGGATATTCTTGAGAGATACCTTCAATTAGACGGTTCCAATAATTAGAAATGCCTCCAAACCTTTGCATTCCAAGTATCACGCTATCAAATTTAATTCTCATTTTCATTTTTATTTTTTGTTTTCATCTTCATTTTGTTTTTGTGTTTGAATACTTAATATGAATTTTTTTATGAGTGTTAACCTATTGTTATTTAAAACTACTTTATCAATATCAAGAGAAATAAATTTATAAATAAAATTAACTAGTTACTCTTTTTTTAAATACGCTACTTTTTAATACAAGCATCAACATTCCAAACATTAAAATAATTGAAACAATTAATAAGTTACTATAATAGCATCCAAGTAAGATAGACACCCAAGCGACAGTCTTACATATGTTGAATAATATATCCTTAACTGAGTATCTTAGTGCTATACCACCGTGATATTTAAGCATGCAATAAAAAATAAAATTAGCAAAACATACTGTAATTGCTGCTAAGGTACTTTGTGAAGCACTTTCCTGAAAAGTGAAATTAAAAAAGTTAAATAGCGCTGAGAACACCAAAAAAAGTATTGCGGAACCGCTTGATAGGTATAGCTTTCGAAACTGTTTTCTTGCTAGAAGCAATGTGGCCTCTGAAACTGCTAAAATAGGCCAATATAAAGCCATAAACACAATTACTACAATATCAGTAGATTCAATGAATTCAGGAAAAAATATCGATATTAAAATGACCAAAAATAATTTCATCATAACTAAGCAAATTACAAAAAAACTATAAGTTAATTTGGTTACACGCTCTTCAAAATTATAAATCAATCTGTTAGAGTCGATGCTGTTGTCTGTATTTCCAAAAACTGAAACCATTGCTGGAAATTGTGCCCACATAACTGACTGGACACCTAGTTGAGCCGCAATAGCTAATGAAAATGCAAAGGAATAAATACTTAATTGTTCTACAGAATCAGATAAAGTAAGGTAATAGTGTCCTGAACTATAAATAAATGTGGTAATGGTAGTCTGAATTAACATTGGGATACCTAAGCGCACTTGCTCCTTTAAATGATTTAAAGAAAAAGAACTGAAAGCCATCTTTCTGTGAACTGCCAAGTAAAATAAAAACATTAGTATGTGTGAAAAAAGAAGGCCGTATAGAAGAGGTTCCGATGCCGAAGTACTAAGACTTATAAACCAAAGAATAAAAATTGAAATAGAGGCATAACTCAGTTCTGCAATCATTACTGTAGTTAACATTCCACGAGCTCGGGTAATGTTTGCTAATATTTCAGTACCTATAGTAATACCGGCTAATTGGAATGCGATGTGCAAATTATATTTTGTGATTTCGAGAGTATTTTCTATTGAGGATGTGATCCAGGATAATAAACTCAATAATATAATTATGAAAACAGAAAACCATAAAGCTGAACTTACATTTATGGTAAATTCTTTATCAGTTGTTTTCAAATTGGCTAGCTGAACACCAAGAGATTCGCGAACACCTAAACCAAATGATGAAAATTGCTGCTGCAACATTATAACTATTGCGTACAATCCGTATGCTGCAGGCCCAAGAATACTAGCAACCATTAATCCTCTCAACACAATTAAGGCAAAAGAAACATATCGCATTGAACTAAACAAAGCTAATTTTTGTGCTGAATGACTTTTCATCTAGGCTCCACTTACTTCAAAAGTTTTAGTTCTTGATCTTAA
>Ga0163109_10003800_pt1 | contig 11538 bp, 18 predicted proteins | sample CRUFie1St13metaG_FD_108704 | JGI IMG/M metagenome (GOLD analysis project Ga0163109, IMG submission 108704) | Marine microbial communities from the Costa Rica Dome - CRUD Field 142mm St13 metaG | ecosystem: Environmental > Aquatic > Marine > Oceanic > Photic zone | place: Costa Rica: the Eastern... | reverse complement strand
TATACAACGTATTGTGTTGAGTTTGCCATGGTCTTTGTTTCCTTCTTAGTAGATGGAAAAAGTGTATTAAACATACCTGTTAGCATATTGTTCCTCTTTCCTTTATTGTTAATAATAAACACACAGGAGTTTCAATCTCTGTTATCCTATGCATCATGTTTACAATTATATACTAGAAAGTGTATTATGTCAACCTTGTATGAAAGATCAACTTTTATGCGACTAATTGTCCTTGTAGTCTGGCACTGCAAATAGATCAATGCCTTCATCTAACAACTTGTTGGCTTCTTCTTTGGTGGTGGTGCCATAGAATTTTTGATCACGTTTACCCTTGTGTGCTTTCCTGGCCTCCTTCGCGAAGTTTTTACCAACATTCTGGAAATCCTTTTTGATCTTCTTGTTAAGTTTACGCAAAATGCTTTCGGCACTTTCGCCCATTACCATATAATCTTCTGGTATTTTTCTTTTCTTTGATGTCTTAACATTTGGCGCCATGATTGCTTTATCAACCGCTGTACTATCACACATGGGACATTGTATCATGCCTTTGTTTTTCTGTCGTGTGTATTCTTTACTGCTAGGAAACCAGCCTTCAAATTCATGATTACACCTGCATCTCAATTGGTACTTGATCATAATATTATTTACATTATACACTTGACAGATAATCCTGTCTACTATAATATTATTTTATGGCAATACATAATACATCAGGATATACTCCCGGTAAAGCAAAAAAGACTTCTATTGGCAGAAACAAGAGTAGAATTAAAAAAAGTTCTATGAACAAACACAAGAAGAGATCTTACAAAGCATACGCCGGTCAAGGCAAGTAATGAATAAGGCCGACCAAATAAAGGCCCTAGCAGTGGCCATAGAGGAGAAAGATAGTATCATTAAAAAGTTATCAGCGGAAGTTGGTAACCTCGAATTTCAAAATGCGGAGTATAGCCAAATAGTGAAAGAGTTGTCTGACCAACTCAAACTCTACAAAAACATGTACGGAACTGTCTTTAAGAGTTCATCAAAGTAAACATCACAGCGTCCTTACGTTTTCTAAACTTCAATGTTTCATAATCGATTATATGTACATTTCTCATGCCGCCATGTTGCTTCATGATGCGTTCTTGATCCAATGGACGTATTGTAATCACTTCCCTGGACGGTAACTTAACTTGATATCCCCAACACATTGGCCACCAATGCAATGGATTAAGTGAGTCATACTTTTCGTTCATTATTATTAAGAATATTATAGGCGTTATGGTAAAAGGTTCTGCCCACCATGGAATGCTATCGATTGTGAAGAAGTCTACAAGGTGTATGAAACCTGTCCACACAGCCAAGACTGTAAGCAAGGTGCCCATGACTGGCCAAAAATCTTCTTCGATGTCAAGATCTGGCTCATGATGTGTATAAAGCCTTATTTGCTGTTGTTTAGTCAACTTCATATAAAGTATGTATGGTGATTTCAGTAGACTTTTACTTTAATTGTGCTACAATTAGGAGTAAATACCAATATGCAGAAACATACTAAAAGTCTATTAGAAGAATTAAGTTCTATGCCACTTAAAAGAGATAAGGAAGAAGTGGTTGAAAGCAGGGCATCGCATATCCTAGAGAGTGCAATCAGACTTATGACTTACATAAGAGAAAACTTTGATCAAGACACTGCTTTCAAACTAGAAAAAAGATTCAATTCTGCATTAAAAAACATGGACGCATCTAAATTTTCAAAAGGTGTTGCCAGGATCAAAGAGAATCAAGACATTAAAAGAAACGTTCTTAAAACAATAGACGGCGAATATCAAGAGGATTAAGAGATGCTGATTGAAGATGTCCTTACAGAATTCAAAAGGACACATTTAGAACACATCGAGGACATCGTTATTACAGATGGATACGAAGGTGGTAAGGCAGTCGTTGAGTATTTCAGAGGACTACTGCTGACATTGAAAGGTTCTAGTTCAGAAGCAATGAGTGTGTCTGTAAAATGGGACGGAGCACCTGCTGTGGTGTGTGGAACCAATCCTGACAATGGTAAATTTTTTGTTGGAACAAAATCAGTGTTTGCCAAAAATGCTAAAATTAATTACACAAAGAAAGATATTGCAAATAATCACGGCACAGACGAATTAGGACAGAAGTTGCTAAAGTGTTTGGTGCACTTAAAGAAACTTAACATACAGGGCGTGGTGCAGGGTGATTTACTGTTCACGGACGAAGACATCACACGTAAGAACATCGAAGGCAAACCTCACATTACATTCACTCCTAACACGATAACATATGCAGTGCCAGAAGCAGGAGACCTAGGCAAACAGATAGACAGTGCAAAAGTTGGGATAATATTTCATACCACATACGTTGGAGACTCACTAGCGGACATGAACGCTCAAGGAGGAGCAGACGTTAGTGGTTTTACTAAGAACGCAGATGTATTCTTCGATAACGCAACCTACAAGGATGTTTCTGGAAGTGCAAAATTTACAGACGAAGAGACAAAACAATTCTTCAATGGGATTGAAAAACTTGAAGGACTTCTAAATGCTGTGCCTAGAAACCTTTCAAGTGTGCTTGGACAGAACCAAGACTTTATTCCAATGTTTCAGATGTACATTAATGCAATGGTCCGTGAAGGTAAGTTACCAAACGATGCAAACAAATTCTTACTAGGTTTCAAGAAGTTTTACAGCGACAGAATGCAAAAACAAATGGCAGGACTTAAGGCACAGAAGGCACTTCAACTTAGATCAGAAAAGATGAAACAGATGCCTGTGTTCTTAAACAGAGCAAAGAAACCATTACAGGCCATGCTGACATTCTATAGGGCGGTGCAGACTATGAAAGCATTTGTGTTAAAGAAGATGAATCAAGCAATGGCTATAGGTTCATTCTCACAAACAGATAACGGTTTGGAAGTTACTGAACCAGAGGGATTTGTCGCTGTTGACAAGTCGGGCAACGCAGTTAAACTTGTTGACAGGCTAGGATTCTCAAGAAGAAACTTAACGGCTGTCAGCAAATTCAAGAAATAGATCTAAAGTCTTGTTGATCTCTAGACTTAATTTTTCTTTGTTAAAAAACAAATCATGATTATGTTTTCTTGTGCTTTGAGTTTGCAGATAAATGTCTTGCCAATTTTTTGTCAATAAGTCCTTACAAGTTTCTGTAATCTTGATTATACGTTTGTTCTTGTCCGCTTCTAGGTCATAAGTCTCATCGATATACGAACCAAATGTTTTGAAACCAATTTCCCTTAACTTCTGTAGATACAGATGGTTGCCATGCACTATAAAAATATGTTTGGCTATGATTGCTTTCCATAGTTTTTCGGTTATGAAGATCTCATCGTTGGTGTCGTTGGTCTCAGACAAAAGGCTATACTTGGTGTCGTTGTATGGCTTCTCATACAGGTCCTGGTCCATCCCGGTCTTTGGATAATCTTGTGCCCATGGTAGTTCGTAGTCATATGGGAGTTTGATTCCTTTGCTCCAATCGGTATAAAGGCTGTTTGATATGTGAGGTTGCATATGTTGAAGTAATTTTATCCTGTGTTCCCTAGGATTTTTATTTAGGTATAGGAAATCATATTTCTTATGTTCGTGTGAGAAATTGAAGTGTTTGCCAGCATGTTTCTTATACATAAAGTACCAGAACCAACTGGTGCCTGCTGACCATTTAATGTGCTCTATTTCTATTTTAGGATATAGTATAGTGTCATCCTTTCCTATCAAAGGATTGTATTCCTTTGTGTGTTCGATGTTATGAATACTTTCCCATGGAGTGGCCTTTATGAAAACAAAGCCTTGACTTTGTAATAATTTGCAACGCCTTGCCAACTCAGCATTGAACTCTATGCTCTGCTCGAACCTGTTGTTGTCTTTTCGTAGATCAATTATGGCAAACCTACGATCATATGAATCTATATCAAAATTATGCAGTGAATAATATTCACCTGTGGTATCAAAACTTTGATCTGACATAGAATGCATGTTGATAAAATTATCAAGGTCGACATTGTTTCCTGTCTTCATTACGTCGGTCAATATAAAATTACGTTGCATGAGTCCTATAAATACCTGTATGTTAACACCATTTCTTAAGTATGTATCTGAAGGCAAAGTCATAAGGCGTCATAATGACCTACAAAGGTTTACCTTTCCAGAAGTAACAGAAAGAATATATCTTAGTTTTCTTACCTTGGCATACCTTAGCCAATTGAAAGACTCTAGAGGGTTTGCCGAGCAGTATGCTGATCAAACCATGGCGAAGGGCACCTTTGATCAAGTTAGGATGATCAACAATGATCTTGCAAACATGTTGGCGATTGTTGCAGGTGATCCTGATATTACCAAAAAACTTAAGAATAAAAACCAAGCACAGGCCATGAGGCAAAGGCAGTCAGTTCCAGTGATGGCATTACGTAGGTATCTGCGATCTTATGAGGACCACTTCCAGAACCTTACAAGATTAGAAAGGGCAATGAACATCACAGATGCAAATCAAAAAACATTACGTAGATTAATAGCCAACTACGGCAGATTAAATTTCAAACAAAAAAATCATACGCTTGCCATGTTGAAACAGATGTTGCAATCAAAGTTACCTAACACTGACCTGCATAGAAAAATAAAAGAACTATAATTGTCTAAAAAAAGAATAGAAAGAAGCAGAGGCAAGACAAGCGATGTCACACTAGATCCTGCTAAGGGCATAGCCATAAAACAATTTCGTGGATTCAATGATCCTGAGAAGGATGCTAGAAGCATTAAGAATAGGCACAGCCACAGGCACTCGTTCCAAAGAGAATTACAGAGTCTAATTAGGCTGAGTGGTTATGAGAACTTTCCAAAACTTTTAGAATATGATGAAGACGCATTATGGATCAAGATGAGTTATTGTGGGAATCCTTACCCATGCATGAGTCCTCGGAAGCCTAGACCGGACTTAATAGATCAAGCCAATCATATAGTTGACACTCTGGCAAAGGTGGACATAAAATACAATTATAAACAAGTATCTGTAATAGACGGCAAGCCATACATCCATCTGCAGGCAGGTAATTTGAATCTACACGGCAACCAACTATATCTATTGGACTTCGAGTTTGCCTTACCTGTTGGTTGTGAGGATATGTTTTCAGTAGATTTTGTTGACAGATACAAGAAAGGCTACACAAAACAAGAATTCAAAAAGTTATTCCATGACTTTCTTGTTCCCACTGGAGAAAAGGCCAATGATATTTGTTATAATGCATTAGGTAACAAAACACATCTTAAAATTATCAAGCGATAAATATTGATATGATAAAAGAAATATGTGAAAAATGTGGGTGCGAACAACATTGTAGAAAATCTTGCACCGAGTGCCGAGACTGTCCAGACTGCGATTGCAAGGAGTGTGGTGCACAACGACAATAGTTTTTGGGTGCTGTATGGACAGCACGACAAACCAACTTTCCTAGATGATGCCGGCAACGGACAACAACTTCAAAGAGATGCCGCATTGTCATACGTAAATCAATGGCGGGTGTGTCTAGACATAGGTAGCAACGTAGGACAATGGACGAGACCACTTGCTAGGAGATTCGAAAGTGTAGTCTGCTTTGAACCAAACCCTAATTTCATAGAGTGTTTTAAGAAGAACATAAATGAGAAAAATGTTATTATATGGCCTGTAGGACTTTCTGACAGTGAACATAAGGCAAAACAACACTTCAACTCAACACAATTACAACACGAAGACGGAGAAATTAATTGCAGGACTCTAGACAGTTTTGGATTGACGAATGTAGACTTTGTAAAGATAGATGTAGACGGCTTTGAATACGAAGTTGTATCAGGCGCCAGAGAAACACTACGAAATAACAATCCTGTACTCAACATCGAAATGAAAAGAGACAAAAGACCGGAAGTGGCGGAAAAAACTAGAAAACTGCTACAAAAACTGGGTTATCGATACATTCGTCAGACAAGAAGCGACCAGATCTGGCTAAATTCATAATATTATCGCATAATTTACCAACTTTACCAATAAATACTTGCATGGTACAGTCTGAGCGACTGTATAGGTATTTTAATCAGAGAAAAAAGGAGGATAAAAAATGCCAGCAAGTGAAAACAACACAACATTCGTGGCGGCTCAAGAGTCTTTACTAGGTAAAGAGTTAGAGTTCATTACGATTGACGCAGGTGAGGAGTTAGCGAATCACCAAGCAAAAAACGAGACGCAGAACGCAATCGAAAACACAGTCAGAGTTTACGGTAACATCGTAGGCGCAGGACCGTTATTCGATACAAATGCTTCAAGAACATATATCGTTGAAGGTACAGACATGTTCGTTGGTGCTCCAGCATCAGCAGGCGGTGCCTTTACTTTTAGTGAATCAGGTGCAGATGGTACTGCTGTAGGAACACTACAAGCGGCACTTAAGGCTCTTGGTACAATCGACGGTATCGATCTAAACGATTCAGGCACAACTGCCAAAATCGAAGACTTAACACTGTAATCATTAACGAGGAGATATAAAAAATGGCTTACGATAATACATTACCAGCGGGCGGTCCAGCAAACTTTTCTGCTCAGAGTACATCTGAAGTAGAAGGTGTAGAGATCGCGTTCTTAAACGTTGACTACATTAGTGACGTTTCAGGAGAAACAACTGATCCTAGAGCGAGTGCGAACACAGCCGGTCTAGAGTTAACAAGACAGGCAATTCAAACAAGATGTAACATCTTAGGTGAAGGTCCGTTGAAAAACTCAGACACAACTAAAGTGTTCATGGTTAGAGCAGATGCTTTAGACACTATTAGTTCAACTACAACTATTGCGGCATTGCAAACTGCAATCCAGGCTAACAACGCAGGTACACCTGACAAGGTTACAGCGAACATTGGTTCTGCGGCAGTGGCAGAGAAAACACTATCTGATACATCAGAAGGTGTTAGTTAATAGTTAAAGCATAGGAGAATAACAACATGCCAATAACAAGAAACAGAAGCACTGACATGGTTAGAAGACAGTCTTACAACGGTAAGGGTCTTACTTTCATCGAAGTGATTTTTGCACAATCAGTAGATGGTGCTACGACACCTGAGTCTAACGATTCAGTGTTCGACAAAGTAACAAAAGTTGTAAACAAAAACGGTACACTTTTGGCTTCATCATACAGATTGGCGGCAAAAGCAACGGTAAACGACGCGGCAGAAGTTAGTGAGATATCAGCAAATAACTCTATTGACTCATTCCAATACGTTGTTGAAGGTACACCGGGACAATACAATGCGGCAGACAGTGCAGGCGACATTAACATGGACGTTGATGCAACTGTGGTAGCGGCGGCGGAAGCAGACATCGAAGCAGACATCAGAGCAGTTTTATCTGGTGATTCATCTGACAACACTCAGCACGTAAAAGTTAGAACACTTTTACCTGAAGGTCACGTGAACGGCGATGCAGATTCTTTCGTTGGAATGTTTGACCAAAGAGGTGATGCATAATAATCACTCTTAGTCACACAGACTAAATTACCAAAGGGCGGATCTACTTTTTAGGTTCGCCCTTTTTTAACGAGTAAATAATCACATGCCAACACATCTAGACGAAACAATCAAAATAATCCTAAGTCCTGACTCCAAATTGCGTGACAAGACTCCTAGGATATATCAATTCCCCAAGGAAGAACACATGCCCAAGCCGTTCAGCAATCTGAAACGGATGAGGTTTTTGAATCATGACCTTAGTGCTGGCAGAAATATAAAAAGATGGTTGTGGAGAGATTACAATCCAGAGATTATATTACAAGAACCACCGTTTGACAAATACGAAGACCAAAGTGAGATCTTTACTTTGATCAGGCATCCTGAACAACGTTGGTGGTCAGGCATAAAGGAGATGTTCTATTTCATGCCCTGGTACACTTGGTGGAAGAACGAAGCCATCATGGAGCAGTGGCCACATTTCACAAGAGGCACTTTCCGCCTGCATGATGTAATGGAACAAGTAAAACCTAAACACCTAATTAAATGTGACGACGGCCTTAACGAAAGAATAATTGCATTTGCAAAAAAGCATGGACTACTTTGTTATGGGAATATACCACATGAAAAAGCATTGAGGCACACCAAGCCTGACATCAAAATGTTAGAAGACAAAGGAGTCCGTGAACTTAAATCTTGGTTACGTAAAAATTCGAACTATCAAAAGAAGTTAGATGAATACCTTGAACCCGATTGGCAGTACTGGGAGAAGGTCGAGTACCAGGACTAATGCACGAATACAGAATACACACCCTAGTTGATATCACAGACAACGGCAATCTAAAAAAGCCGTTCCCTTTCAAAAGTCTATCAGGCGAGATAATACACGACAAACAGACCTTATCCATTGCAAGGAATCAAAACAGCAACTTTGCAACAATGGTGCAACTGCTTCAGATGAGGGGAAATATAACTTGGGAAGTGCCACCTGAAAAAATGGAGATGCCTAACCTGGGCAATCACATGTTTGGTTCCTTCTACGAGGGTAAACACACCACATGGCACTTTCAATTTTTTGTAGAGCAGTCAGGTGTGTACGGCGACGAGATAGATCCATCGGGCAATCTTGTAGATGACTTCCATCATGTCCCCATAGTAAGTTTCTGCAAGGAGACTGCAACATTTCCTTTGTCGACTTTTGACACTAGAAACGTCAAGACCATAAACACGTACTTTTCGTACGCCGGTCCTATCGATAAATAATAGTACATTTTAGGCACATTTTAAAACTTACAAAGGCTCATCTAGGCAATGACTCAGGCACAGTTCCAGGCTATACAAGCGGAGATCAGAGAGATCAAACAGGAATTAAGAGAATATATAATATTAATGAGTACAACAGAACTAGAAAAACAAAACCTTGAAGCACACGTTGACCTTTGCTCTGAAAGATACAAAGGACTACACGATAGATTAAGTGCTATCGAAGTTCGTCTAGGCAAAATGAATGAAGAGATGACTCAAGGTCACAAATCTCAAACGAAGACGATCATAGCAACAGCAGGCACAGTGGTCGCAGGTTTACTATCAACAGTGGTAGTGATCCTAATGAAGATGCCTGGCTAAAAATTTACCAATTAATGTTCATACAAATAGCACCTAAAGTCAAGGTCTTCGTAAACGAGGCCGACATGCATTTTATTAAGACACACTCGCACCAAACATTCCGTGGCAACTCATTGCCACCAGAGGATCAGGACAGAGTCAAGCGTCTTGCCGACAAGGCAATATTTGTAAGAAAGAAACTTGACACCGACGTCCAATATGCTTTAAATAGGAAGATAAGGATAGTTGGCAATGGCAACAAAAAATAAATCAGAACTGGTAAAACAGATTGAGGCCTACGGTCTCAAAAATAAACTTAAAGACCTCGCACGGAAGGAAGAGGCACGTAGACCATTCCGACATTTACCAAAACAATTCTCCAAAGGAATATTGATAGGTAACATAGCAATAGTTCCAAAAAAATGGTCAGGCACAAGGTATGTTTATGTAATAGCGGACATGATGGAAGCACAACTACTCCATGAAGATATAAATTTGAAACAAACCGCCATACTTGTGGCGCACCATCTAGCAGATGGCAAAAGCATTCCATCAAACATTCTCAAACTAGATACAAAATTTGCATCACAACTTTTTGATATACAGAATGCTAAAAGAATGATAAGAGAAGCACAAAAGGAAAAGGACGAGCAGATTGAGGATGTATATTGGGACAGGCTTGACACAGCGAATAGGCTGGCAGATCAGTGCAAGGACAGAATACAGCAAATATTCAATGATACTTTTGGTTAGGAACTAATGGACAAACTTATATTGCAATGGCAGGAACACATGTCTGGTCACGCGGATATATTCCAACGTGACAAGGAGTATTATGTAAGCAGTGATGAAATAGATGTCAAACTAAAGAATCACATTGTGGCAAATAAATTACATTTCACAGACAAAATTGTTGTGGACATAGGTTGCAACAATGGTTTTTGGCTATTACAATTTTATCTACATGGTGCCAAAGAAGTAATTGGAATTGAACCTCGTAAGGCCCTTGTAGACATGTTCAACAATTTTGCACAACAGCACGATCTCCCATGCAAAATGATACAAGGATTCCATCCAAAAGTTTTCGAACTACAGCATATTGATTGTGTAAGCATGATGAGTGTTGATGAAGAGATGCCTGACTTTGATAACTTTCTATACAGACTAGGATGTGCATACCCTGGGTGCAGTCTATTAGTACAATCGATGTTGATTGATGTGCCTGTTCCTAATCCGTACGAAAGCACTGGCTTCAATCCTGTAAATTTCCCTGAGTTCAAGGGTGTGGTTTACAAGTTTGAATTGAAAAATCATGATCACAGAGATGGATTTGACCCAAGGCAAAGTGTAACTGACGATATAGGCAATCAGGATATGAAAAATGCTGATGCAAGTTATATCCATAACATATATTCTAAAGATTACATGCACTATATTTTACAACGTGAGGGATTCAACGTATTGGCAATGAAGAAGATACAGACACAGATCAAGCGACCCATGACCCAGACAGGAAAAAGCGGACTGCTTTGGTGGATAACTGCCCAAAATAGCAATATGACACAAAAAGAACCTGTGAACCTTTTTGAATACAAGACTAAATAAACATAATGAAGAGTTTAGAACTTACAAAACCTATCACAACAGAAAGTCTTTTGGCAGAATTCGAAACAAGATTCAACCAGACTATGGATCTTAGCAAGTTCACAAAAGAGGAACTAGAAGATACTGCTAATCATATCAGAACAAAAATACACGAAATTACACAAAACACGCACTTCGGACAAGAATTAAAAGATAACAATTATCAGAAGAATCAAATGATGTTGGATATTGTCAATCAAGCGATTGCAGAAAGAAAACTTGCCGAGTATGGTGGTGGAACAGGTGATTCTATCATCGGGAGAGCAAGAGACGAGATTAAAGATAAGTTGGCTAAAGGACGACCAATAAGTCCTCAAGACAGGCAAGCGGCGGCCAAACTTATGCAGGACAAGACAAATGAAGTAGCACCACTCATGGCACTCGGCACAGCGGCGGCAACGGCGGCGGGCACAGCGGCTGGTACAACAGCAGTGAACAGAATCGCAGACAAACTTGGAGCATCTAAAGATCATAAAGGCAAGATGCTTAAGAAAGAAGGTGTTGAAGAACAATCAGAATTAATTTTAGCGGCCAAGGACATGATGGACAAGGTAACAGGTTACTTGGAGGATCTAGCATCAATGAAGACAGAAGGAATGTTAGAACTAGCAGACAGAATCAGAGACGAAATGGGAGCAGACAAGGCAGATGCTTTCATGCAAAAAATCCAACCAGCGATTGAACAGGCGGAAGCCACTTTAACGACAACTAGGCAAGAACTAGACAACGGTGTAAGAATATTGACCGGAGAAGAAGTTGCTTCAGAACCTATGGGCGCCGATGACACGATGGACATGGACACAGATCT
>Ga0163109_10003799_pt1 | contig 11538 bp, 13 predicted proteins | sample CRUFie1St13metaG_FD_108704 | JGI IMG/M metagenome (GOLD analysis project Ga0163109, IMG submission 108704) | Marine microbial communities from the Costa Rica Dome - CRUD Field 142mm St13 metaG | ecosystem: Environmental > Aquatic > Marine > Oceanic > Photic zone | place: Costa Rica: the Eastern... | reverse complement strand
GCTTGTAACCAATCTTCGTGTAATGCGTTCTCTGAATCTAATGCTACACAAAAAATACCTTGTTCTTGTGCATTTCTAATGATGTTACCAGAAGCAATCAAACTTTTACCTGAGCCTGATTCACCTGCTAACATTGTTACTCTACCTAGTGGTATTCCTTTATCAAAATCACCACTGATAAGATAATTTAAAGTGTAGTTTCCTGTTGATATCCATGTGTCAGGATCTGAATCGAAACCCACTGAAATACCTTGAATACTTTTCGTCAAGCTATTTCTAAATTTACTTACATCAAACGGTCTTACCATTTTAATCTCCTTTATTAGTAAGATGATGGTGCAAAATTAATTGCACCACCATACTTAGACTTACTGTTTATTTGCTTGTCTACTTCTTATCATAGATAAAATATCGTCAGCGGATACTTTACCAGAAGTTGAATCTGTAGTAGTGGCCGTAACTGTTTCGGCTACTTCTACTTTTGCAGGTTCAGGAGTATTCTCAACCACTGGCGCCTGTGTTTCTACTTTTGTTTCTGTAACTGGTGCAGTCGCAGTTGCTTGTGCCGGAGCAGTCGCAGTTGCTGGTGCAGTTGCAGTTGCAGTTGTAGAAGCAGACGCAGGTGCTGATAATCCAGCTGGTTTATAATATTGACCAAACCTATCTGGATCATATAACTCTCCATCAACTGATGCCTTGAACATCTCTTGAATAACATTAAGTTCTTCTGCAGATGGTTTCTTAGGCATGAAGTCACTTAAATTATGTAAACCATATTGGTCAATTGCTGACCTTTCTGATTCACCAAGTGATCTTGCTTTAAAACTCCAAGTTGATGTAGAGTAGTCAGCATATCCACCTTTTTGAGTCTTTGTCAATTTAAAGTCTCTGCCTGATTCATAATCAGTTGGTAGATCTTCCATGTCTGGATTCATTAATGCTGATCTAATAATATTGAAGATTGAAGGATTAATTACAAATCTTCTAATTGGATTTTCTGGTGTAGTTTCTTCATCAAGTGTAGAGTTAACTACAAAGCCATTGAAAATATAAGAACGTTTCTTCCAATATTTTCTACCCATGTCTTCCAATGAAGAATCTTTAAACCAAGTTCTTACTTCTGCAAGTACTGGGCATGGTTCGTTAAACATTTCCATACATGGTACTTGTACCAAAGTTGGTTTAGTGTCTGCTTGACCTTTAACACCTGGAAAAGGTAATTTGATCATTGCTCTTTCTACCCAGAAGAAAGTATTATGCTTATCTGCGTCGGGTAAAAATCTGATTGTTGATGTTGTTCCTTCTGGAATATTCCAGAACGGATAAATTGCGTTATCCGATACTGTACCTCTAGATGAGGATTTGTTTTCTTGTTCCGCCAGTTTCGCACGGATTTCTGCTAGTGATGCCATGTTAAGCCTCCTTTATGCCTATGTTAGCCTTTATTAGCCTATGTTGTTGCCTGTTAATGTCTAATGTAATTATTAACATTAAACACAATTATATTTAGTATTTAGAAAAAAGTCAAGTATTTTTTTTGGATTTTTTTATATGCCTGATAACTCTTTTAATCTAGCGATAAATTCGTCATCTTCTTCAACAGCTTCTTCTTTGCCCATTGCTTTTTTGATGGCTTTATCTCTAGATGCCAAGTAATCATCTGAATCTATGTCACCGTCTTTGTCGTGATCAGTGCCTTTTGATTCTGGCATTTCAGGTTCCCAGTTTGCTCTTTCGACACCTGCTTGTACTTTATCAAAACCTTGTGTCTTGATCATTTTGATATAGTCATTAATAATGTCGTTAGCCCAATGTTCATCAGCATCTTTTGGTTTTGAATAAAGCATCTGCTCTAGTCCTTGTAATGCTTCTTGTTCACTGCCTGAGTTTTCAATTGTTTCCTTGGCTTCTGTATCAGCCAAGTCCCAAGCATTACCACCTTCTAGTGTAATGCCTTCTGGTATACCTTTATACGATCTCCATTCTTTCGAATACTTTGCGTGTTCGTCACCGGAGATACCGTTTGCACCTCTTTCAATTCCTTTAACTTGTTTCAACCATTTGTCATAGCTTAATTGTCTGTCAACATTTGATCCTGTGTATGACATAACTCTTTTTGCAATGTCTTTAACTTCAGCATCACTATCATCTTTTGGTTGTGGTAGAGCTTCATCTATTTCTAAATCTGTACCTGTTAGTTCATTGAAAGCTTCTTCAAGTGCTTTTAATTCTGGAAGTTCCGAATTAGTTGATTCTGCGTTTGCAACTTTTTTTGGTTCTTCAATTTTTTTCAGTATTGAATTGATTGTTTGGATATCTGTGTTCTTCTCTTGCTGATCTGCCCAACCTTCAGGATCGTTACCTGAAAATTTATCACTCATTCTTGCAAGGTAAACAGAAATTTCATCATCATGTGCTCTTGCGGCCAAGTCACTTAATCTAAATGCTATCTTGGCATCTTTGTCTCTAAATTTTGTAACCTTCTCCGGGTCGAATTCTGACTGAGAAGTGTTTCTCGGGTGTAATAATACCGGAGCATTTAATTTTGATTTTACAGCATCTCTTAATTTTGCTGTAGTATTCATTTCCTGTTGATCTGTATCCATGTTATTATCCATTTCTTCTGAAACCTTATTACTATTTAACCGATATGTGTAATTTTTGGGCTTAATTTCTCTGCCAAATTCTCTCAAATCGAAGTCTAAAAGGTTGTCTTTTGCTAGATTTTTCAGTGATTTTAGTAAATCAGACAATACTGCTATATTTTCTGGGCCTTTATGCACCTTTAATTCCTGGTTTTTGTCATCTAAATTGACCATTAAGTTAGGATCTGCCACATAAAAAAATCTAGATTGCTCTGGATTTGATAATTCTGTGCCATCTTGTGCATCAAACATCTGAATGTTTAATCCAGACCCTTTGAGTACTTTAAAAACTTTTTCTGCAACTGATGAATAATTCACTGCCATGCTATTATTTACCATTATTATATTATCATAGGCATTGGTGTTAGATTGTCCTGGTCCGGATCGCCTTCTTCACCTAAACTTTTCTCAAAAACAGGATCATATTTGGCCAAGTAAGCAATCAGTCTACAGCAAAGTAATGTTGCTGAAACTAGATCATCATTTTCACCTATTTTAGCACTGTAAGTGTTACCTCTTGCCACAAATAATTTTAACTCTCTAATTAAATTTCTACTGTTAAGAGTCATTTTACCTGTTTCAATGTAATGTTTTAACTTACTACAAGCTGTTATTTTTGCTTTGTGTGTTGTATTGTATCCTTTACGTTTGTGTACATCACGTCTTTGCTGACCAGCACGTCTCGGCTCGTGTAAAAAGAATCCAGGAAATCTAGATTCATCCATTTCTTCGATAGCTACAATGGCTCCTTCACCAAGTGCATTGTTTTCAACTGTCCAATACAATTCAGGTGCTTGTGATCCTTGCTCTTTTAAACTAGAATCAAGTTCTTGTAGTATTCCTAATAATGCTCTTACTTGTCCTTGTATTGAAGTTTTATTGTGTTGCCATTCAGCTACCTGTTTCAATTCAGGAACACTGTAAACTTGTATCGCGGCATAGTCACCACCTGTACCTAAGCTAGGATCAAGTGCGGCAACATAAGTCTGTCCTTTTTTAGGTCGTTCATACCAACGTACTTGTCCTGTTTTGTATAGAGGATCTTTTCCTGCCAACGCAACTAATTTTAATCCATCAATCAGTGTCTCATCAAATGCAATAAACTCACAGTCATGCTCACGTCTAAATCTTTCTTCGCCTATTCTTGCACGTTCATCTTTTGCCCACTGTTCATCTCTATCTGGGTGTTCACTCCAGTGAACATTAACAGCTTTAAAACCATTTATGCCAGTGCCATCTCTTGTGGGTTGACCAAACTCATCAACTCTTTTATTAGCACCTCTCCATAAACCTGCAAACACATCATCGTCATTGTTCGGTGTTGAAGTTATGATACATTTACCACCTGTTGACAGTGTTGGAGACAAGGAAGTCCAAAACTCATTTGCTTTTTGTTGTGGTTCAACGAATGCAAACTCATCCATGTATACTAATGATATAGACATACCTCTACCTGTTGTTTCTGTGGTTGTCTGTGCTATGATTCTCGATCCGTTGTCAAAGTCCATTGAACCTTTGTTGTAACTTGTTACACCGCAACGTATATAATCAGGACATTCTTCATATGCGAATCTCACACGTTGCATGATATCTTGAGCACCTTGATATTTGTGTGCCGCAATCAATATTAAAACGTCTGGGTTGAACATTGCATACCATAATAGGTACCCTGCCGCACAGGTTGTCTTACCAGTCTGTCTCGCACACATGGCGATTGCAAATCTATTACTGTTGTAAGTATCTAACAGGCCTCGTTGAAAATCGTAAGGTTCAAACTTCATTCTACCTTTTATGGGATGTTGTATCCACATAAAGTTTTCCATAAAATAAAGATAACCGTCTTTTTTATCAGCACATTTTTTCAGATCATTTATCCTTTGATCATCGTACTTAGATTTTGAATAGGCTTTTTTAGTTAGATTACCTTCTAAACTTTTTCTTACCATAATTGTATTTATATACGTATTTAATGAAGTTTAAATATTTCGTCAACTGGATTGTATTCTACCTGTTTATATTTTCCAGAATGTGCAATGAGTACTTCTTCAATGACTGCATCAATGTTGTTGTGCCAATGGTTTAAAAATTTATGAGCCCTTTTAAATTCAGGTGGTATATCGTTGAACTGCCACATGAAAAGTTGCAGTATATTATTATAGTCTGGCATCCAGTAATATATTTTAAGTGTAGTTACTCTTTCTGGAAACAGTATCATACAAATATTTAAACTTTTGATAAAAAATTTATATGATGTGTTAAATTATCTTTGAAGATGTTGGGTGGGTTGTCTTATAGCACAAGTGGCTTGCCATTTATCATTTTTACATTTTTTTGCACACAACTGAAACGGTGTATTTTTATTAATTGCTGATGTTTCCCAACTGCCTGTTAAATCTACCCATGCTTGAGAACTAAAAATTTCTTGTAAACTTCTTGTAGCCAAATCATTAAATCCATCTTTGTAATATTCTATCAATGCTGTATCCATTTCTCGTAAGTCATCATACTTGTCGTATTTGGCTGAATGCCAACAACAAGGCCAAACTTTTCCTTTTGCATTTAGATACATTCTTTTTGTTTTTAAATTTTTACAGCTTATCATTTTTTCTTCTTTGTAATAATCAACTTCATTAAGTTTTTGTTCAACAATTTTTTCAATATCTGATTTAAGTCCAACTGTTCTTTGATCATCGCTTAATTTATCATAAAATTCTTTTTCTTTTTGTTGTTCTGCATATCTTGTAGAATGTGTTGTTATAAATTTTCTAAATCCTAAACTTTTTCCAAGTGCTTTTGCTTCTTCTATTTGATGTTCGTTATGTTCAAATGTTAACCATTTCCAGTGAGCAGTACCACCAGCATCAATATAAGATTTAACATTGTCTATCAGCTTGTTCCAATTAACTTTCTTTCTATAAATTTCATTAGTATCTTCTAGTCCATCAATTGAAAATGTTATTATGTTATTGTTAGTGTCATTTTTTTTGTTAGCTTGATATCCAACTTTTCCCATCTGCTTCCAAAATTCTTTTGATCGTAATCCGCCATTAGTTTCTATTTCGCAAGACTTGAAACCGTCAACAGCTATTTGCCACATTGATAATATGTCTGGATTCATTATTGCATCACCTAAGTTTCCAACAAACCAGCATTCCATATTGTGTGCATGATTTCCAAGATCAGATACAGCTTTTTTAAATACGTCTAACGTTAGATGTGTTTGTGTAAATCCAGTGTCGCGAATACTAGTTCCAGGCAAGTGTCTAGCACAGTAAGGACAACCTGCATTGCAATATGAAGAACCTTCAATTTCTAGTATTTTTATATCTGTTAGCTTTAGTAAATTATACATAAATCAAAGAAACCTTGATAGCAACAACATTAACGATCCAGTGATGGCTGTACCTGTTATCATTGAAGCCCAGAAACCATAGCTTGGAAGCATAAAAACAAATATAGGAAAAAACAATAAACTTACTAATACAAAGTAAACAGTTTGTGTGCTGAGTGTTTTAAAAGTTTGTACGTCAACACCTGCATAGTACATAAAAATAAATGCAACAAAACTCGCTAATGGTATACCTAGTATGAATGCTCCTATCGTAGGATATTTTTCACTAACTGTACTGACAGTTGCAATAATAATTCCTCCTATGATTGCTTTGATTAGAAGTTCCATACTAATATTTACCGTGTGGTGTATGCTTAAAATTTTTTAGGTGTGTATTAGAAATTTATAATTAGGAAATGTATTAGTAAAATTTTTATTACGTCTAGTGTTAATTTCTGATATAAATTTGACGCAATCTAATCTGTTCTTCACAAAGTCAGAGTCAGTGACTGTGTTGTTGACAAAGTAGTTCCTTAATCTCTGTATGTAGTTCAGTTCATTGTTTTCGGTAAGTGGATTGTCAGACACATACTCCACTAGTTCATCGAACTTATCTATCCAATAATTGGTTTTGGGCAAGTTCAACACATTCAAAAACTTAGGACTGTGTAATATGCTGACCCCGTAAGTAACCGCCTTGTAATCCTGTTTTAAGCGGTATATATCCGCCATTAAGAGTTTCATGCTATCAATACTCAAAACATTCGCTGTGACCATTATATGCAAGGATATGCCACGTTTAAGCACCTTTTTACAGTTCTTTAACCAGGTATCATACTCCATTCCTTCTCTTATGTATTCTGCCTGTTCACCGTGTGTGTCACAGCTGGTAAAAATCTTAGCATCTTTGATCAGTTGGTTTTCTTTCAGGTCTGCAATGTCCGTCATGTAACTGTTTAATTTCCAGAAAGGTATTTGTAAATTACTGTTGATGTGCAATTCCATTTGCTCACATCCACCGGTTTCAATATCTTTGATCAGCTTTGACGTGTCCTTGCTCAAAAAAGGTTCTCCACCAGTGACACGTAACACATGAAGTTTGCTCCTGATATCAGGCCACCATTTCCACCATGCGTCAATGTAGGGGTTATTTTCTCTTTTGAGATAGGGTGTCCTGCTTGTTTCAGCTATCCAATCTAGATTGTTAAATTGATCACTAGTTGGATATGGACCATGCTGATTTATTTCGCTCCACCATTCACTGCTGAACACTGGACTGCAATACAAACATTTCATATTGCACACGTTTGAGAAACTGACTTCAACGTGTGTTGGCACTGTGTTGTGATTCCATTCTTGCTTGGCTATTGTCTGTATATGATTTCTTGCCCACGAACTACTGCTTTTTTTGATCCTGTCACTGAAATGCACACCTTCAGTGTCTTCCACTTTCCAACAGTAACTACATTCGTCAGGTCGTTTGCCTTCCAGCATCATCTTACGTTGTTGTTTTTTGTATTCAGTGTTGTGTAGTGCAGATGGATCCTTGTCTATTTCTTCCAAAGGAATCTTATGAGTCTGCGGATGGTGACAGCTATGAGTATGACCATTTTGTAAATGTAGTGTTACCTGTTGCCATTTGGCCGCACAGAAGCTAGGGGATATTTCGTCTAATTCATTCTTTATGTGTGAAACATTTTTCACGATGAAGTTTTCTAATTAACCAGTTACTGCTCTTTCGAAATCGTCAAACGCATTAGGTAAGTCAGCTAGTCCTCTTAATTTTCTTTCAGTGCCGATAGTGTTTAAAATATCTAGCATTAGGTCTCTGATGATTATGAACTTCTTTGCATCATCTGAATTATCGATATCATCTTCTAGTCCTGCTAATGGTTCACCAGCTGGTAATCTTCCTAAAACTTTTTTGATGACTTCTGGATCTTGGTCACCTGTTCTTATAGGGCCTATACCTGATTTAGTTTGTCTGATACTGTTAGTGATATCACTGACATCACCTATTGTGATAATTCTTCCTTTGTTGGCTTGTCCTCTACCTATTGTGAAGATTCCTGACACTGCTTTGTCAAACATAGGGTCTTGAGATAGATCTGGAACTTGAGGTAACTTGTTGCTGGCTTTCGCTATGAAGTCCTTGTAATCTCTCGCTACAAGTTGGACTACTCTCGCGTCTTCGCTTAATTCAGTCTTTTTTTTTGATCTGACTCTTCAGCAATAAAATCTTTATACTCAGACATCAACTTTTCAAAGCGTTCATTTGCTTTTTCTTTAGTTTGTTCGTCTTCCTCTGCCATGCCGTTGTCGCCATGTCTTGCTGGAACGTACTTAAACTTTTTTGATTTCTTAACTGATGTAGTAAAGTCATCTTGTTTGAAATGACCTGGGCCAGTCTTTACGTATTGTTCGTTGTCTTCCATAATTGATACCTCTGCATCTATTTCATCTCTTTTAAGAGCTGTTTCAACTTCGTCTGCTGTAGCAGTTGTGTGAACTTCTACACCAGCTCTATTAAATTCATTTTGATCAACTTCAGCTTTTATTCCTGCTTGTTTAAGAGCAAACTGAATTGATGGTGCAATTGATCTGTCATCATCTAAATCAAAAGCGCCAAGATCGTCAACGTGTACTGAGTACTTCTGAACTTTAGGTTCCATTTATCTGTTATCCTTTGTTAAAGGAGATGCTGATGCTTCACTTTCTTTTGGCTGACTATTATCAGCTGGTGCATCTGCTTTCTTTTGACTTAATGGTCCTTCAACAGTGACTTCAGCTCTGTCTGGATCTTTCTCTTTGTTATCTTTTAACGTTTTTAAAAAATTCTCTTTATGCTTTTCACCAAAGTGTTCACCATCTACATTCTTTTCTTCTTCAGTGTAGTCTTGTCCTACCTTTGGTTCGTAATCTTCTGGATTAGCTGTGTTTCTTTCTAGCTCTGCTTCATTCTCTGCTTCAAGCGGATCATTAGCACCTTTCACTACTATGTAGTCATATGGAATACCAACTTTATCAGATAAGTTTCTTCTGAATGTTTCAAAGCTCATTGGCATTCTTACTACAGCATCAATAATAAAGACTTCAGCATTTCTAATTTTAGTACCAAAATCTAATGGATGTTCTTGCATAATAGTTTTCTGTGGAGTACCTACTGAAACTACATCGTATCTTTGTAGTTCTGACTCAATGGTGTTCATCATATCATCTGATACGTCAGATGCTACCTTAATTCTAACCGGTATTTCTTTCACAGCTTCAGCTAGATATTGTTTAAAAGTTTTCATACAATTATTTATCTCCTTTATTGCTATTATTGTCGTTTTCGTTAACTCTATCAATGATTTGGTTCAATAATTGGTTGCGATCGCTTACTACATAGCCTTCTCCTTCGATAATATCGTCGGTTTTTGGGCTACTTCTATCCCATTGATCTACACGTTGTTTCTTCAATTGTAGCTCAATCATACGCAATTTTTTGTCAGCTTTTGCATTTTTGGCTTCAATTGCGTTTTTCATCATTGTTTGTGCTACTTCAAAGAACTTACCTGCGTGTCTGGCTTCAGATGCCATACCTAAATCCATGAGTTCTTTGTAGCTTTTAATAGCTTCTTGCGAATATGTGTCCATATCAACATCATGTGTTTCTAAGTCTTTTACTTGTGGTAATGCTTTATCAATTTTTTCAGCAGTTGATAATGCTTTTTTAACTTGCTGTTCTTCTAGTTCTTTGCTACTAGATGTTTGTTCAGCTTCTTCTTTTGTTATTCCTGCATTTGCATATTCTTCTTCTTCAGTCATCGCAATTTTAGGTTCAGTGTCCATATCATACTTGACTTCGTCTTCATTATATCCATCATCTGATGATTTTTCCATTGCTTCTTCCATGCTTGGTAAGTTAAATGTTTCTTCTAATTTTTTATTCATATTACTTTATAGCATATATTGAGTCTTCATTCAAGACCCTAAATCGCATTCCTTTTCTTTTTGCCCATTCTCCAGCGGCTTTCCACTTTGCTTTATTTAATACAATTCTGGCTTTATCGTATTTGTTTTTGGCTTTTTCCATTAGTGTTTGGCTACTTGGTTTTATTTCAATCAATTCTGCTATTTTTCTTCCTCTTTTATTTTTATATATCATCACAAAATCTGGAACGTAATATGTGTAGTCACCGGTAAAAGGATTTCTGTAAGGTATTCTTACTGGTTCACTGGACCAACTTAACACAGCAGGATGATTATCGCACATTCTCATAAACGTCAATTCCCAACCAGATCTATATCTTGGATTTGTTTTTCCAGCATATTTTTCTGGATGTTTGATCTCATATGTGCCTGAATGAAACTTCTTCATACAAGTATTTACTTCAATTTATTATTGTATAATATGTCTTGCAACATTCACTGTTGCAGTAATAGGTTGTCTAGCACCAATTTGACTCGTGCTCGGTCTGTAACTATTGAGTACTGCTATTCCTAATTCGCTAAATGAAATGTTATTTTCTGTAGTTTCAAAAAGCTGTTCAAAATTTAAATCAAATTTTTTCAGAGCATCTAGAGCCAATAATGTGTAAGCTTCGGCTAACTTTTCATTTTCAACGTGCTTGTCAAAAATACCTTTGATCAATTCATACTTTTGTCCGTTGATGCTTTCTCTAGTGATAGAAGAATCAACATTTTCAAGTATAGCCGCTGTGGGATCTAAAGACTGAGAATTAATAGGACCATCAGTGAGATTGTTTGTGATTTTACCAAACTGATTTATGATCTGTCTGATTGCTCCTATGCCTTCAAGTATCTGTGTGCTTTTTCTTTTATTACTCATTATGCTTTACCAAAGTTAAATGCTGAACCAATTTTTTTACCTGCTGACCTAACACCTGATACTATTTTATTTTTTCCTGTGCCGATGGCATTCACAGCATCATTAACTCCTGTGGCCACACCTTGTGCGGCATCATTTATCGATGGTTGACTACCACCGTCTGCTCCGGCATTTGCATTGTACTCAGGATGTCCAGGAGGTGGTCCATCTCCCTTATCACCTTTCTTGGTCAATGCAGGTGCATCTTCAGATGATGGTGGTGCAGGAACAAAATCTTCAAAGTCTGCTGTTTCCTCCATCATTGATTGCAAGTCATATTCTGCTTCTTCAAATTTCACATTCACTTCTTCAAATAATAAATTCTCATACGTGAACGCCATTGCCACGTTCACCGGCTGACTTGAACTGTAATCAAAAGAGTCCATGTCCATTCTAGACAGTCTCGGATGTACTACTCTTGTCTTTGTGTATATCTTTCCTGCAAGTTGATAGAAGTCAATGCTTTTTAATAATCTGTGTTTGTCAATATCAAATTCTCTAAGACCAAATTTGTGTGTTCTTTTAAACTGATCTGAATCTTGAAAAACGTTCTGTGTGTAATTGTGTGTTTCGTATGTGTCTACTGTTCCGCTACCTTTTTTCATGTAAAGTCTAGCTGAATTAAATTCAAATTCATATAACAGTTTTACAAACTTGATTGCCAACCCATCATGCGTATCATACATTCT
>Ga0163109_10003797_pt1 | contig 11539 bp, 9 predicted proteins | sample CRUFie1St13metaG_FD_108704 | JGI IMG/M metagenome (GOLD analysis project Ga0163109, IMG submission 108704) | Marine microbial communities from the Costa Rica Dome - CRUD Field 142mm St13 metaG | ecosystem: Environmental > Aquatic > Marine > Oceanic > Photic zone | place: Costa Rica: the Eastern... | reverse complement strand
TTGGCGTCGAATACGCTGAAGTCGGGCGTGCACGCCGCATCGTAGGCGCGCGCCACGTCCTGGGATTCGTCGTAGAGGTACGGGAACGTGAAGCCTTTTTCGGTCGCCAATTCGCGCATCTGCTCGAAGCCATCCTGGGGGTAATTCTCTACGTCGTTGCTCGAGATGGCGATGAAATTCAAACCGCGCGCTTGGTACTCCGCTGCGAAATCGACCAGCGAATCCACCAAATGCACCACAAACGGGCAGTGGTTGCACATGAACACCACCACCGACGGTCCTCCTTGCATCAGCTCCTCGCTGTTCAACGCGTCACCCGTGCGGGCATCCGGAAGGGTGAATGACGGGGCTTGGAAACCGAGCGGAATGGAGGTGGTGGGTGTGAGGGCCATTGCGGAGCGTGCTATGTTTGTCCCACAAACTTCGCCCATCATGAAAGAATTTCAATACGCCGTGTTGTACGTCTTCCAAGTCAAGCCCGATCGCCAATCGGATTTTGAGGAAGCGTGGGAAGCCGTGACCGATGAAATTCGCACCGCCAATGGCAGCGGCGGATCGCGGTTGTACCGCGCATCGGACACCACGTACTGGGCGCACGCACTTTGGCCAAGCAAGGAAGCCCTGGTAAATGCCCAACTGCCGGTGCAAGCAGCCAACGCCCGTGAAGTCATGGTGGATGCTTGTGAATCCATCGAATCGATGGGCGAGGGCACGTTGGTCAGTGACCGTTGGGGTTAAACTGAGGCCAACTGTATCCTTCTGACGAAAGCCTGACTTTGGGTGTGCGCTGCCGTGGTGGCAGCAGGGTAATTTCGCGGCGTGAAACGCCGCACAACAGCCACACCATTGATGCTCGCCCTCTTGTGGGCAGCCCCTGTTTTGGGGCAAGATGCGCATGAGGATGCGGCGTTTGAGGATTCCGTGTGGACGGCGCTTGAATCCCGCATCAATGCGTTGGACGTGGCTGAAATACAGGCCTCCCCGCCGAATCCGTCCCGACCAAAAATGAAGCCCTCGGCGGTGCTGCAGGCGACGGCCTTGGATCAGGTTCCCGCGACGTCGCGCATTGAGGCCTTGACCGCGTTGCCGGGCGTCGATATGGTGTCCAATGGGGCCGGCACCTTGCGCCCCGTAATCCGCGGTCTGTCCGGGCTGCGCGTGGCAACGCTGTTCAACGGCGCCCGCATCGAAAGCCAGGCGTGGGGTGAGTACCATGGCATTTACCTCCCAGAAGAAGGCGTGCAAGCGGTGGAAGTCATCCGCGGGCCGGCCACCCTGGCGTACGGATCCGATGCGTACGGCGGCGTACTCAATTTCATCCCCAAGACACCCGCCGGCGAGCAAGGCCGCGAAAACCGCATCGGCCTCAGCGGCTTCTCCGCCACGGGTGGATGGCAAGTGACGGCCGCCACCGAAAAGCGCAGCAAGACGACGTTCCATTCATTCCGCGGCGGCTTCAAGGAGCAGGGCGATTACCGCTTGCCCAATGGCGACCACGTCCAGAACTCAGCCTACCAGCAGTTTTTCGGGCAAGGCAGTTTCGGGTACATCCGACCGTGGGGTGTCATCGAAGGAGCCTATTCATCGGCGTACAGCACGGCCGGACTGATCGGTTACGATGGGTACCAACAGACCGGCGACCACCTCGTCACCACCTCCACGCGATTCAGCTTGGGGGACTGGCAGGTGACGCCGCGGATTTCTTATCAGTTGAATCACCGCAAAGAATTCGATCGCATCCGGGAAGATCAGCCGGGTGAAGGTGAGTTGGAATTGCTGGCATTGGACATCAGCCTGCGCACGCTTCGCTGGGAGACCATCCTGCACCGGGAGCAATCCGGCGGCTGGAGCACCACGTTCGGGGTTCAAGGTTTTCAAGCCAACAGCCAATTCGATGATGACGGTACCGTGGAATTGCTTTTCACGCCGCTCATCCCGACCTCTTCCGCTACCGAAAACAGCGCCTTCGCCGTGTTCGACCGCGCCATCGGACAAGGCGGCGTGCAATTCTCGGGTCGAAGCGACTACCGCATCACCACCGAGGATGCGCCACGCATCGATTGGCTAAATAGCCTTGCCGCCGGCGCCCACTGGGACCTCAGCGAGGCCACCACGTTGCGGATGAGTGTGGCGCGAAACGAACGTGCACCGGGGCTGGCGGAGTTGTACAGCCAAGGTGTGCACTGGTGTGCTTACCGTTTTGAATCCGGCAACCGCGCTTTGCAGAAGGAGCAGAGTTTCAATGTAGAATCGAGCCTGGAGTGGAAGCCCGAGTGGGGGCGGTTGGAGGTGGCTTTGTACCAAAATACCATCGGGAACTACGTTTACATCCACCCCTCCGGTCAGGCGGTGGACGGCTGGCAGGTCTACACGTGGGAGGCGACGGATGTGCAATTCAATGGCGGCGAAGCTTCTTTGCAGGTGCGACCGGCCGACTGGAAACACCTCCATGCAGATGCGGCTTTTTCACTCGTGGATGCGCGTGACCGTAACGGGGAGGCGTTGCCCTTGATTCCTCCGGCGACCTTCCGCAGTGCGGTTGGTTGGGCCAACGGGAGTGCGGGGCGACTGAATGGTTTGTTTGCCAACGTCGTCTGGAACCACAACCGCGATGCTTCGTTGTTGCATTTGGCTGCTGGTGGGGAGTTGAGCGATGTGTTGGCCGTGAACCTTTCGGTCCAAAACCTTCTCAACGTAGAGTTCATCCCTACGATGAGCATGCTCCGCGAGCTCAACATCGCTGAGCCCGGACGCAACGTGCGGGTGCAGTTGGTGTGGAAATTCTGAAGGATCAGAGGAAGGTCAGGAACAACAAGATGTCCTGAACATTGACCATCCCGTCGCCGTCGTGGTCGAACCAATCGCACGGAGACTGGGCGCTCACGCCGGTGGCAAGCAGCAGTGATAATGTTAAGCTGTTGATTTTGAGCACAATTCAAACATAATCTTTTTTCACACTTATGGATTCAAGGCAACAAATTGCCCGAATTCGGATTACCTTAGGAACACGTCAATTGAACGCTATGGAACAGTTTCTGGCCTTTTTTGAAGGAATGCCTCCCTCGCAAAAGTTGATCTGGATCATGATCTGCATGACCCTGAATTTCATCATCGAGGGCGTCCGTCCGCTGTTTACCGGCGGTTTTAGAAGCTGGCGGCACACCCGGACCAATTTGGCCCTCTTGGGCACAACCATGTTCATCAGCATCATCTTCAGTGCGCTGGCCGTGGGTATTGTTCAGTGGACGGCGCTGGAGGGAATTGGGTTGGTTCACTGGGTAGCGATGCCGGCTTGGCTGGGTTTGCTGGCGACTGTCATGCTGTTTGACTTGATTGCGCAATACGGGGTGCACTACATCATGCACAACGTGCCGTTGCTCTGGAATCTGCACATGGTGCACCACAGCGATACGCACGTGGACGTGACCACCGGGACACGGCACCATCCGATTGATTTCATTTTCCGGGAAATCTTTGCAGCCATCGCCTTGGTGGTGACAGGGGCTCCTGTTGCGTACTACATTTTTTACCGTACGCTGACCATCTTTTTCACCTACATGACGCACGCCAACGTGCAGCTGCCGGAGCGTTTGGAGCGGGTGGTGAGCTACGTGTTTGTGACGCCCAACATGCACAAGTTCCACCACCACTTCGAAGCGCCGTGGACCGACCGCAACTACGGCAACATGCTGAGCATTTGGGACCGGCTGTTTGGCACCTACATGGAGGGCGATATCACCGAGGTGAAATACGGCTTGGACGTGGCGGACGACAGCCGCGGGAACGATTTGGCGTACCAAATGTCGCTGCCCTTCCGCACGAAAGAGCGCAAGTAGGCGCTACCTTGTCTGCATGAAACGCGGACATTTCCTCAAATCCCTCGGTGGCCTTTCGCTGCTGCCTTTCGTGCCCAAACTCCACGCCCAATCGCCTCCGGGTGGCGGGAGCAATTGCATCCTGGTACCCAGCGAGACCGCGGGCCCCTTTCCGTTGGATTTGACGGCCAATGAATACTTTTTCCGCCAGGATATTCGCGAGGACCGGGTCGGGGTGCAGATGCGCCAAAAGGTTCGCGTCATCGGAGCGGGCAACTGCCAGCCCATGCCGGGCGTGCGCGTCAACATTTGGCACTGCGACCGAGATGGCAATTACTCGGGGTACAACTCGGAAGAGGGGCTGACGTACTGCCGCGGCTACCAGATCACCGACGAAAACGGGGAGTGCGAGTTCATCACCATCGTGCCGGGTTGGTACCCGGGACGCGTAACGCACATGCATTTCCAGGTGCACGTCAGCACCCAAAACAGCGCCGTGTCCCAGTGGACGTGGCCGCATGCGGCGGTGGTGGACGCGGTTCAGACCCACGCCGACCTGTACCCCGAGGGGCCGGACCCCTTGACGCCGGAACAGGACTTCGCGTTCAACGATGGCTACGACCTGCAATTGGCGTCGCTCGAATGGGACGCCGCCAACGGCGAATACGTTTCCGAATACGAAGTGACCGTAGAGGGCGAGGGCACAGTCGGCATCGGCTACGAAGAGCGCCGTACCGCCGAAGTGATGGCGTTGGGCGCCAATTACCCCAACCCGTTCATCGCCTCGACTGCGTTGCCGTTGGACTTGATGCAACCGGCAGCTGTGCAGGTGACCGTGTTCGACCTCAACGGCAAGCGGGTGTGGGAACGCGACTTTGGGCAACTGCCGGCGGGCGCGCATACCTTCGATCTCGGGGCCGATCTGCCGAATGGTCCGCAGTCGTATGCTGTGCAGGTTGTGGCGACGACCGATAGTGGCCGGTACGTGGCAGTTCGGCGCATCGCGCGGATGTAACCTTGCAGGCTGATTTTGCGTTGAAGCAGGCATGCCTGCACAACAACGCATCAAGCTGGTATTTCACGCCATCCAATGGGTGCTCTTCTCGGAGTACGACCCATTCCAAGGCAGCATCGACCGATGCCGGGCTTTGGTGTACGATTTTGTGCGGCGTTCACGCGATGCCGATACGGCGCGCAAACAGGCGAATTTCCGCAACCTCGCCAAGGCGCAGCTGGTCAAAATGCAGCAGCTGGAAAAAAAGCGCGCCAGCCTACTCATCCACGCACTGGGCGGACTTGTAGCTGGCGGCTTCTTGGTTGGATGGGCCGTGTTGGCCGTGATCCTCTAGTTGGGCCGGGTGCCCTTCATGTTGTACCAGTAGAGGACCTTTCCTCCTTCGATGTAGTACCACTCTTGGAACCAAGCGTGCTCCACGAGCACACTGTCCTGGGTGCTCTTGACGTCGAATCCGGCGTGGACCCAATCTCCGGCCTCCTCCAAGTTGGCATCAACGGCATACGCCCAGTTGAATGTCCAATCGTGGTCGAGGGTGTCGGCCATGATGCGACCGATGAACGCCTCTGGTCCTTCGTAGCTATTGCCGTCGTGCCAATCAAAGACGCAGGTGTCGGCAAAAAACGAAGCCAGCTGCTCCATGTCTTCGGCTGCCCAGGCGGCATCGATGTCCTTAACGAGCTGCACGGAGGCCTCGCTTCCGAAGTACACGGGACCGCCTTCAGGTGAGAAGCCGCTGGAGGTGGGCAAGGTGGATTCGGTGGGAGCGTTGCATGCAAAAAGCGCGATGCACAGAGCGAAGGCCGCAGCCTTCAATGGGGTTAGGTAGGCGTTCATTGGGTTGATTTTGAATGAATTGCAAGGTTGGGTTTTCCTTTAAAAATTCAAAATTTGCCCGCATTAATTTTAGGGCGCTCGAAACAATAAAGCCAACGGCACAGTTCGTAAGGTCATTACCGTTCGGAACATTCTATTCCTTGGTGCAGTTGTCCTTTTCAGTACGGCTGCCTTTCGTCCTTTTTCCATGGAAAATCAAGCCCAATACGTTTACCATGCTGCGGATACCCGCGGCCACGCCGACCACGGTTGGCTCGACGCTTATCATTCATTCAGTTTTGCCAGCTGGCACAATCCAGAACGCATGCATTTTGGCGCCTTGCGCGTGTTAAATGATGACTTTATTGCGGCGGGTGCTGGGTTCAATACCCATCCGCACGACAACATGGAGATCGTCACCATTCCCCTTGAAGGGGACTTGGAACACCAAGACAGCATGGGGAATACGTCAGTGATTCGCCACGGTGAAGTCCAAATCATGTCCGCTGGAACAGGTGTTTTGCACTCCGAGAAAAACCCCAACACCACCAAGCCTGTGCGCCTGTTGCAAATCTGGATGTTTCCGATCGCTCGGGACCTGAAGCCCAGCTACGACCAGCAAGCCTTTGACCGCAGCGCCGAGCGCAACAACCTCTTGACCGTCGTGAGTCCCGACGGCGCGGACGGCGTGGAGATTCACCAAAACGCGTGGTTCAACCTCGGCTCGTGGGACGCTGGCCACACGCAATCGTATGCACTGCACGGCGACGACCAAGGCGTCTATGCCTTCGTCCTCGAAGGCTCCGTGACCATCGACGGCCGAACGCTCGGTCGCCGCGATGGGCTTGGCGTGTGGAACACGTCGAGCATCGACATCGCCGCGTCAGAAGACGCCCGCATCCTCTTGATGGAGGTGCCGATGCGTTGGTGATTGCAGCGTTTGGTCAAATTCGGGCTCGTGCAGGTGGGAAGATGATTCTTCCGTTGAAGGGTCGTGGTGATTATGAGTATATTACACCATGAAGTCCCACCAAATAACCCTTGTTTTAGCCGGACTGGCTTTTTGTTTCGTTGGCCAATCGGCCCTCGCTCAACAACCCATTTCCTTGTTGGATGATGTGCCGCTGAGTACCCAAGCGCCCCCATTTGCCCCCATCACCTCGGTGCAAGCGCCCACGGCTCGGTGGGGTTCGACGGATGCGCCGTTACCGACCAACGCGTGGTGGGAAAATTTCGTACTCAACGAAGGCACGGGCGTGGCCAATTCGCTGCCGTACATCGTCAAGTGCTCCACCGATGGGTTGAGCGGGTGCATGCCGGGCATGGTGACCAGCGAGACGTTTGTGATTTCTTCATTTGTGTCGAATTGGACGCTGGGCACCAGCGAATCCCTCGCAGCGCACCAAGTGGTCGACTACGATCCGCTCTCGGTAACGGTCGAGTGGAGTTCGGGTGCGGGGACGCTTCGGGCCCCCGTCGTTCGCGGCATGCCCTACTTGACTACCGTGTACACCGGACTGACCCCGGAGGTGAGCACCATTCACGCCATCTTGAGCATCAACGGCGCCAGTCCCAATGCGAGCATTACGGACAGCCGGTTTGAATTGGTGCTCAACAACGGCCAGACCTGGGTGCTGTACGCGTCTGAACCCATCGCATTGACCTACACCGGCAACAACACGCTGCAAGGGCCAAGTTCATGGAACGGTGTGCTGCGCATGGCCGTGGTGGCCGGCAACAACGTGGCCACTTCGACCACCCTGCTCGATGCGCATGCTGATGCATATCCCACGGGAGGAACGGTGAGCGCCACGGCCACCGGCGACCAAGCTGAGTTGGTGTTTGATTGGGAGCTCGCGAGCATGAGCGGAGGAACGGCGACGCAAGCATTGCAGTGTGCCTTGCCGCATCACTTGCCGGTCTTGCAGGAAACGCCCCAGGCCGGTACCGGGTACCCCACGATCAAGGGCAACTTGCCCTTGGTGCTCGGGGGCGCGTGGCACATGACCGAGGCGCTCACGACCATCGGTTTCGAATCGCCCAGTGGCATTGCGCCTTCTTTGGAACAGAACGTCCGGGACGCCTTGGCGGCAGATGCCAATTGGCCCATTAACGCCAACGACACGTACTTCGGAGCCAAGCAACTCGCCGCAGTGGGCCGCATGGCTGTCATTGCCGACGAGCTCAATGAAACGGCGCTGGCTGCGAATTACCGAACCAACCTCGGCAACGCCCTGCATCCGTGGCTCAACGCCACCAACACCGACCCGCTCCGCTACGACGAAACGTGGGGAGGCGTCATAACGACGTCTGGCGGCAGCTTTGATCAGGGTGTCTACAACGACCACCACTTCCACTATGGCTACTTCCTGTATGCCGCAGCGTGTATGGCCAAAGACAACCCCACGTGGGTGGCGCAGTGGGGCGATGAGGTCATGCACCTCGTGCGCAATTTGGCCAACCCCGCCGCGTCCGATCCGCATTATACCTTCATGCGCAACAAGGACTGGTTTGTGGGCCATTCGTGGGCGTCGGGCCTCTTCGAGTTTGGCGACGGACGCAACCAAGAGAGCACCTCTGAAGCGGTCAATGCTTGGTACAGCGCGTACCTCTATGGTTTGGCTACAGGCAACGATCGCTTGCGGGATTTGGGCCGGCTGATGCTGGCCACCGAGATTCGCTCCACCCAGCGATACTGGCAGGTGGATTCCAACGACGGCATCTACGATGAGCCGTTCGCTTCGAACAAGGTGGTCGGGGTGTTGTGGAGCACCAAGGTCGATTACGGGACCTTTTTCGGTGCCAACACCGAGTTCATTCACGGCATTCAAATGTTGCCGTTCACGCCCATCACGGAGGAATTGCTCGAGCCTGCTTGGATTGAGGAGGAGTATCCGGTGTTGCAGACGGCCTTGAACAATCCCGAAATTGGTGAAGGTTGGAAAGGCTTTGTGTACATGGCCCATGCGGTGATTGATCCGGCGGCGGGTTGGAACGAATGCCAAACCCTCACCGGCTACGACGATGGCAATTCGGAGACGAATACCTTGTACTGGCTTGCAACGCGGCCCGGTATCGAAGAGGCGCTTGGCGGAGATGGCGGCGGCGGAGACGGTGGCGGTGACAATGGCGGCGGCACGACGGTGGACGGCGTGCGCTTTGCAGTTGATATGTCACAAGAGACGCTGCAGGGCGGCGTTTATGTGACGGGTGGCAGCATCGACGGGTGGTGCGGTACCTGCACGCTCATGAGCGATGACGACGGCGACGGCGTGTATGAAGTGGTGCTGGATTTGGCACCGGGTCCGATTGAGTACAAGTTTGTGAACGGCGACTGGGCCTTTGGGGAATCGTTCGATGCAGTCGTGGATGCGGCGTGCACGCTGACGACGGGCGAATACACCAACCGCTATTTCGAAGTGCCAGCCAGCGGTAACGCCGACATCGGCGTGGTCTGCTACAACAGCTGCGATGCGTGCCCCGGCTCCGGAGGTGGCGGCGGTAACGGCGACGGCGACGACCCGTGCGAGCACGACTTCAACAACAACGGCATTTGCGATGAGAATGATGTATTGGGCTGCACGTATGTGAGCGCGACGAACTACAACCCGCTAGCGACCATGGACGATGGCAGCTGCACCATCATCGTAGATGACGGTTGTGCCGGCGACTTGGACAACGACGGCGTGGTCACCGTGAATGATTTGCTTCAAGTGCTGGCGGTGTTTGGGGAATATTGCCCGTAAGCGAGGGCCTCGCTTGTCCTGAGGTCACTCCACGCAGTCTTCTCCGTACTTCGATAGGAGCAGAAGGAGATCGGAGGTGCCTACGTTGCCACTGGCGTCGATGTCCTCCGGACACACCACAGGCGGCGTCAGCAACGCAGCGGCCTCCTCCTCGTACGCCGCAATGGCGAGGTCCGCAACCTGCGAGCCAATAACCCGGGCGCGGATGTCATCCATGGGCGGGTGGATGCCGCCCCAGATGCGGCTGAGGGCGCATTGGTCGGCCGCGTCACGGTAGGTTGCCCACTGGAGGGTGAAGGATTCGGAAGGGCCCGATTCAAATGCTAAAAAGTTATTGGCCTCTACTTCGAATGTACCCAGTCCTCCCGGGAAATACGCCGAGCCGGTGGCGTGCGCCAGCACTTCGGCTGCGGCCCGCGAATACGTGGAGTGGCCGCTGACGTAGCCGGCAAATGGCGGCGTCACAAACGTCGGTCGCTGGTACGGCCACCACGAGCAGCCCGTGCGCCATTCAAAGGCGGGGACGCCGGTGCTGGGGTTGGGCACCCACTGATGCACTTTGACCATACCAAAGGCCTGGGGTTGACTGGCTAAGATGGGATCGTCCGCCTCGATGATTTCGAAGACGTTTTCGATGAGCGGCACGCCCTGCGGGTTGAAATTTCCCAGTGCGGGATTGGAGCACTGCCCCTTCGTCAGCATGAACCGAATCGCCGAAATCGGCCTCACAAAATCGTAATAGCCTTTGATGCTCCACGTAGCAATCGCCGCGTCGTGCATCGCGCCGCCGAGCAGCCGGTACGCCCGCGCTAACCATGCGTCGTGACTGAGCGGCTCCCCGCGTCCGTTCCACCGCCAGTCGAAATCCGGGTGGGCCGTTGCGTCGTTCAGGATGGTGAACCAATGCCCGGGTGGCGTCTCTGAGTCTGGTCCGTCCGCCCAAAATTCGGCGAGCACCCGGGTGAAGTTGCCGCGGAGCACTGTCTCTGGCTCGTACGGCACGCCCGTGACGGGGTTGAACGCGTGGCCGGGGCCGATGTCGCCGCCTTCGACCTGGTTGTACAGGTAGTCGGGGAAATCGGGGTCGGCGTTGAGGTTGCCGATGCTGCGCGGGCTGATGTCAATGGTGACGCCGTCTTCGATGTTGAGCTGGGTTTGCCAGCGGGCGACGAGGGCAAAGCCGTTTTGCCAGTTGTATAAGCTTTCGTCTGCCTCACCGAGCAACGAGGGCGGGCCGGGATCGAAGTACACGGGGTAGGTGCACCCGTCGCGCTCGAGGTAACTGGCATCGCTCGCTTGCAGGGCAAACGGGGTGACGTTGCCCCAGTTTGCACCGCTGAACGGCACCACGTCCTGGAACGTTTCGTTGCCCGCTTGGTCCACGAAGCTGCCGCCGAAGGAGAGGGGCTGCCAACGGTTCGGGTTTTCGAGCGTGAAGTTGCACAGGCCCTCTTCCGTGACGTCGAGCGGAGCGTTGACCGGTTCGTAACAGGTGTTGGCGTAATTGCCTTGCTGGTTGGCGCCATCCGCGAGGTAAGCAGCATTGATGGCCTCCGCCACGCTGTTGCCAAAGGCCGCAGCTTCTGAGCTGCTGAGCAAATTGTTAGGGATGGTGCCCGTGGTGCCAATGAAGGCATTGACCAAGACCCCAAACGTTGCATTCCATCCGGGTGAAGAGGAATACCGTAACGTAATGAACCGGAAGGCAAACGCAGCCATCATGTCCCTGTGCTCTGTGGTGCCAGGAGCCCACGTACCTGCGGCAGCGGGGATAGCTGGCCAAGCGACCGCGGAATCGATGGCCGTACCGTCCAAGCCTTCGGACAGCAGTTGCAATGCGTACTGGCCGGTGCTGAAGTGGTGCAGGTTGCGGGCGTGGACGTTGGGGCGGGCGAGGTCGTTGCGGATGGCCTCGAGCAGGATTTCGTTCCACGTTTGGACGGCGGGTTCATCCGATTGACTCCAAACGGGTGCTGAGGTGGCCACGACAAAGACAAAAAGGCATGCGATGCGGAACATTCTACTTAAACCGCTCGCCCTGGGCAAAGGTTTTCGGAGGTGCATGAGCCGCACCGAGACTGGAATGGGGAATTACTGAAAGCGAACGACTTGCACCGTGCCGTCGGGTGCAATCGCCTGAATCAGAG
>Ga0163109_10003796_pt1 | contig 11541 bp, 9 predicted proteins | sample CRUFie1St13metaG_FD_108704 | JGI IMG/M metagenome (GOLD analysis project Ga0163109, IMG submission 108704) | Marine microbial communities from the Costa Rica Dome - CRUD Field 142mm St13 metaG | ecosystem: Environmental > Aquatic > Marine > Oceanic > Photic zone | place: Costa Rica: the Eastern... | reverse complement strand
CCTGCATGGCATGCAGGGGGTCAGCGGTTCGAGTCCGCTTGGCTCCATCAAGGTTTTAGCTAGCTATATCAAATATTTTGGTCAATAATCCGTATTTGATAAATATGGGTAATTTTGGGTTTTCTGTGAACAAAAAAAATCAATTAAGTAATTATATTAAATTGCATCTTCAATAAATAGTCTAGATGTATTGATGTTTTTAAAATTTCATTGAGGTTTATTATGGCCTATAGATTATTTAAATTAGAAGGAAAAATACGATTTTTAAATTTGATTATTGATTTATAAAAATATATCTTTCTTCAAAAAATCTGAATGCAAAAAAATATAGTATCCTATAAGTTAATAAAATTTCTTATTTTTTTAAAAATTAAAAGAATATTTTTTCTTATTCCTCCAAGATATATATTTCGCAAAATATATCTTAATTTTATAAACGAAATTGATCCAGATGAGTCTCCAAAAAACTGTAAAAAGTTGGGTAAAACTTGAAATCTTTTTGGTGATATTTTTATTTTAGATTCCCAAGGACATATAGGTCCATTATTAGAACCAGAACCAATTGCAAACATTTCAGCATTATAACCAAAACCAATATAAGAGTAAAAATTTGACGTAATATTTTGGTAAGGAACCTTTTCTAGATTAAGTAATTCAATTAATTCATCTTTTACCAAAAGAAGATCACACTTAAAATAATGAACGATAGAGTAACCTTTTTTGGATGCTAACTTAGCTATTGCAGTTGATGAGGATCCAATATTAACTTTTGGATCTTCAGGTTGAATAAAACTTATATCTGGGTGAAATGTAGGGTTGAACTCAATTAATATTACTTTAGGTAAAATATCGAGGTCTCTAAAAATAAAATAATCCATACCATCTACATCTATTGATAGAAAGTCAAGTTGATCAAATCCTGCTTTTTTTAAAAAATAACCTACAGTATTTTTTTTGGAATCCAAAAGGGAGTTAAATGCGAAAACCTTTTTTTGAAAAATTTTTGATTTATGATTCTCTAAAAGTTGATTATATTTTTTTTTATTAGACTCTATAAATATACAATTTGAATTGAATTTCCTTACAAGGTTACAGATATTAGATAAAAATAAACCATCCCATCCTCCTACTTCCAGACAAGTAATATTTTCTAGAGGCCCAATTCTTGACAATAAATTTTCCAAAACCCCATCTTGGCCAGATTGGGAGTAAATATTTTTTTCAAACTTTTTGAAAGGTAAATTGGTTTTACTTAGATGTTCTATTTGAATTTCAGAATTTTTTTTAGACATTTAATTTTTAATATCAATATTTTGGAAAATTCAAAAACCTTTTTAATTTAAAAATTGGCAAAAATTTTATACTTTTCTCAAAATGATTTTTTGTTTATTCTACAAGAATTAGAAATAACTATCCATATACATTAACTTTACTTGATAGAAAAAATTTTTAAAATTTTATAAGCATTATTAAAATGATTATTACCTGGACAACTAATAATATAATCCAAATTTATAGTATTCCTTAATCTAAAGTAGCTAACAAGAGAACATAATTAATAAAATTTTAGTATATTTGTTCTATCGCCTTCTTATTATGAATTAATGTAACTAATTGGTATAAAAATTAAAAATCTACTGTAGCTAGAATTAAGTCAAAATTGTAGACATAAAGAATTTAGAAAAGCTGTATTGGGTTATTCAATTTTTCATAATTTAAAAGTTTTCCGTACTAATGCCATTAGAACTTTAAATATTTTTGGTACATGCATTCAAGAAAATGAATCTATTAAATTTAGTATAAGATTAAATACATATGACTTTCTCATTTTTAAAAAAGTAAGCCATTGATAGAATAACTTTAGTTATCTATTATCAAAAAATGCTTCTTGATTTATTTAATCATATAGTTACCTAATGATTTTTTATTCAATTCCATTATTGTTATTATCAATATTATCTTTTTTAGAAGATAAAAAAAACCATTGTTCATTTATAAAAAATAAATATTTTTATTCAATAGTATTTACCGTTCTTTTTTTATTTATTGGCTTAAGGGACCAAGTTGGATGCGACTGGTACTCATATTTTAGACATTTCAATTATATTTCTTTGAGCGATTGGGGAACCTTTATTCCCGATAAAGATAACAAATTTATGGAGATTGGATATACAGCTTTAAGTAAATTAATTTCTTATAAATTTAACTTTAATTTTCTTGTATTAATTGTCTCAATGCTTTTCACAATACCTTTGTTTTACTTTTGCCTAAATTTAAAAAGAACATATCTATCTTTATTAATTTCATATCCCTATTTTTTTGTTGTAGTAGGGATGGGTGCTTTGAGACAATCTGCAGCTATAGGTTTTGTAATGCTAACAATAATTTTAATTATAAAAAATAAATCTAATTTTGCCTATTTATATTCAATAATTGCTCCGTTTTTTCATTCATCAGCAATATTATTCATTAGTTTACCTTTTCTTAACTTAGGTAAAATACAAAATAATAAATATAAATTTGTCTTAGTATTTATTTTCACTTTAGGTATAGTTCTATCAATTATTCACAATTTTGATTCTGTTTTTTTAAGACTAACTTATTATTTACAGAAACCAAAAAATGCTAGTGGTGCTATTTTTGTTTGGCTTCTGAACTTTTCGCCAATGATCCTATATTTTTTAAATATCAGTAAATTCAATTTTGATAGAAATTTAAAAAATATTTGTAATTTTTTCTTTTGCTTTGAAATTTTTCTCCTACCTTTTATATTCATTAGCAATGTCATAGCTTATAGATTTTTACTATACTGCTTCCCCATTAGTATTTGTATTGTATCTTATTTACCTGATGCTCAAATTTTCAAAGTAAAAAGTAAATATATAATTTATACGATTATTTTCCTATCATTTTTTAGTTTGTTATTTTGGATGAAATTTGCTAACCATTCACATTGTTGGTTACCCTATCAAAACTATTTTCTGAATTAAAAAGTGGTTTTGTTTTTAGATTTTTATATTTATCGGATATCTTTTTGTAAATAATTTCTATTCTTTTTTTTTATATTCTTCTCTAAAATATTTTACTTTAAACAATATTGGTCTTCTTGTATATTCTTATAATTTAGTTTTAAGAAAATACTAATTAATAAAAATATTAATTTTAGTTTCTAAATATTTATTAATATAAAATCTATGACAGTATTTAATCTTTTAAAAATGTAAGAGTTATATAATTGGCAGTTCTAGTTCTTTAGAGGTATGCCAAATCATTTTTTGTATCAGATTTTTGAAAATGCTAAAAACTTCTGAAAAGTTTAAATTAAGGCTGATCAGAGATAAGAAAATAGACTATATTTTTTCCTTAATAAAATCTGATCCTCGTTTTATTAATTTTCTAAAAGAAAGAATGGGATCTTTAACTTGTCTATTTATAAATTGCTTATATTCCCTGAATCTATTTTTCAAAAGAACTTTTTCACATATATCCTGGGCAGCATTAATACTTTTTTCAATATTTCCATTAGATTTAAGAAAAATTTCATAATCTAAACATTCCTTTAATCTTTCTTCATTATTTACTGGTTTATGACAGATTTTATCTGTAATTGATTTCCATTTTTTTAGATTTGGTTTAAAAATTTCTAATTCTTTTTCAATTAGATCATTTCTTACAAAAAAAGCATCAAGTTCCTCCACAACCCAAATTAATGAATAACCATTTTTTTCTGCTACCAAATTAAGTGCCTTAAGTGATGCTCCATATAGTCTATCTCCTTCAAAAAAATTAGTATTTTCTATTTTTGTTATAGCCCTATCTATTGGGAAATTAGAATTATGTTCTACAGAAAATAACCTTGCTTTATATTTCTTTAATAATGCTTCAAATAACCATAAATCAATAGAATCAACATCAATCGAAATATAATCCACATCCTTAGGAACGTTATACTTTCGAAAAATTTCACATATATTATTTGAAGTTAAAAAATGTTTGTATAAATTAATAGATTCATTTTCATTATGACAATCAAAAAGTACATAATCCCAATTGTGATCAATAATTAATTTTGTGCAGTTACCACAATTATTTTTAAATATATTTTTATGGTTATATCCAAATTCTACACAAAAGGGATTTTTACTAGTTTTAATATTTTCAAAAATAAAATCAATTAATGAATCTTGATATTTTTGTGAGTACTTGCGTTGTTGAATTAATTCTTTTTTATTAATTTTTTGAATCCAACTTTTCATCTTTGCTTAAGTTTTTTTCATTATACATTACAAAAAATGAATATTCTTTGTAACCAAAATAATAAATATTCTGATTCAAATTAATCTAAAGAATTTTATTTCCCTCATTTTTAAATTTATAAAATATTTGTTTCTCAAATACTATGATAGGAATTTTTTATTTGGAAGTATTAAATATTTATTGTGTATTTATATAAATTATTTGTAATATAAGAAAATTGGTATTAAGAATCTATTTTTAATTGTGAAATTAAATTCAATGGATAAAAATGTTGGATATTCTTTAATAATTCCTTATTACAATGAGGGAGAAAGTATTTGCCTAACATTAAATGAATACAGTAAGGAATTAAACAAGATTAATAGTAAATATGAAATTATAATAGTGGATGATGGTAGCAGGATTAAGGCTAAAAACTTTATTAGTGGTTTTAAAACTAAATATTTTTTAATTGAACACACTAAAAACCTTGGTTATGGGAGTTCTATTTCAACTGGGATTTCTAATTCAAAGTATAACAATATTATTATTACTGATTCAGATAATACATACCCAGCCAAAGGTTTAAAAGATATGATTCAAAGTTATCAAGATAATATTCCCTGCATGGTTGTTGCATCAAGAGAGGGGAGAAATGCTCGAATACCTCTTATAAGGCGTCCCCCAAAGTATTTTTTGAGAAAGCTAGCTTCTTATCTTTGTTCCTATGATATAAGAGACCTTAACTCAGGCTTAAGAATATTTAAAAAAAAATTCTATCGGAAAAATATAAGACTTATGCCAAAGAGGTTTTCAATGACTAGTACTTTGACAATATTAGCTGCAATGAATAACTATCAAATTATATATCATCCCTCTGATTACAGGATAAGAAAGGGCAATTCTTCAATCTCTCCTATTAAAGATACACTGAGATTTTTAAATTTAATTTTAAAATTGGTGATATTGAGTGATGGGATGAGAATTTTTTTCCCTTTATCTTTAATTTTAATAATTTTTTCAATTTTACTTTTGATTTTGAGATTTTTTGGGATACCTATTGGAGCAGCAACTAGTGTAATATTATTTTGCACTGGTCTTCAAATATTATCTTTTGGAGCACTTTGTAAATGCATTAATTTTTATAATGGACCAAAATAAAAATGTATTAACTTCTCCATATTTCAAATATTCTTTAAATGCGCTTCAAAGATTAATTACTTTAACAAATACTGATAAACTATCATCTACTTATGGATGTTCTCATAGAGACTATTGGCTTTATAAAACCTCTGACTTCCCAGACTCAGTTAGGAATTTTAGTTCACATTCATTTGCTTTAGCTTCAATACATAATTATTTTGGTAGTCAACAAAAGATTTTTTTTGCAAATATAGCAAAAGCATCTATACTCTTTTGGATTAAAACTCAACATTCTGACGGTTCATTTGATGAGTTTTATCCATTTGAAAGGGGCTGGGTAGGTCCTACCGCTTTTACTCTATATTCAAATATTGAGGCATATAAACTTGTTAAAGATGATTTTACAGTTAAAGAAAAAAACCAATTATTTAATGCTGTTAGAAGATCTGCCTCTTATATTGCTTTAGGTGACAAGGAAGGTGATGATTTAGCAAATCATCATGCTATGGCTTATTTGGCTTTGATTAAATCGTATGAAATCCTTCAAGATGAATGGCTTTATAAACAAGCATTAAAGGCTTTTAATAATTATTTGAAATATAATATTTTCGATGAGGGTTGGAGCGTTGAATACGATGGTATTGATCCAGGTTACTTATCAGCCTCGTGCTCTTTTTTATCCAAAACATTGGAAATAGTAAAAAATAAAGAGATTGTAGATTTAATAAAAATTTACTCAAAAACTTTGAAAATGTTTTGTTATCCAGATGGTTGTTTTGCAGGACCAATTGGTTCAAGAAATACTATGCATCTATATCCATTTGGCTTTGAGATGCTATCAGACATAGATAAAAATATTGAATATTTAGCAAAGTTTAGTAGATTTTCAATTAAATCAGGTAATAATATCGTTCCTGATATTATGTCTGATAGATATGTTCACTATAGAGTTGAAGAATACCTTGTTACTGATAGGTTGTTTCAATCAGGTAAAGCTAAATTAGGTGGTGAATTTAAAATGCAAAGTCAAAGTAAAATTTATTTACCAAAGGCAGGTATTTACCATGAAGTAAATTCAGATTGCTTCCTTACAGTAAATCTGGCAAAACAATTTGTTATTGATTTTTACAGAACTCAAAGTGGAACCTCTAATTTTAGGAGGTTTTCATATACGGGAATTAGAATACTTGATAGGGACGGTTTGTATACAAGTCAATATATATCTAAAAAGACAAAATACTATAAAAGTAAAAATAAATTATTTGTGCAAGGTTTTTTAGGTAAAGTACCTACCGAGAATACATTTAACTTAATTAAAAATCTTATTTTTAGATTACTCTTATTACTTTGTTCAAAATCTACTAAAGCATCTAATTTCCTGAAAAAATTTATAAGAAAATTTTTAATGTTTTCTAAGAATAAACAAATTTACAGATTAGAGGCTTCTATTGATTTAGATACTCTTAGATTAGAAATAAATATATTATCTGATATCTCAGCAAAACCAATTGATTTAGATTTAGGAACAACTATTAGTGATAGATATGTACCTCAATCTAAATTTTCTAGAATTTCAGATTTTAACTTAAAACAGTCACTTATTAAAGAAAAAATAAAAATTAAATTTTTGGATGAATTAAAAAATAACAATAAAGTTAGTTTAAATTTAAAACTAATTGAATGACTATTTTTTTGCTATCAATAATTGATTAGCCATCAAGGCAGACAATCTTAATTTAATTAGTATCTTCTCTATTTTAACTTCTAATGGAAATCCTATTGGTGAGAACATAAACTTTTTAGCTTCAATAACTTTTAAATTATTTGAATTTGCTAGTTTCTTAAGTTCTTTGATATTTGGAATATGATGATGCTGTTCATCGTCTAAATGACCAACTAAGGTTGCAATTTTCTCCCAAAATGGATCAGGCACAGTCCATACTGTAATACCATTTATAGATAATAAATTGAATATTTTAGAAACTACTTTTGATGGGTTTTCAAGATGTTCTAAAACTGCTGTGCAAATTATCAAATCAAATTTTTCATCTTCAGAAAAATTGATTTCATTTATATCTGAATTAATTATTACGGCATCCGGACAATTCACAACTGCTCTTTCATAAAGATCTTTAGATAATTCAATACCAGTTGCAGAGATTTTGAATTCTTTGGATAAATTTTTTATCATTAGGCCATCTGCACAACCTAGATCTAAAACTTTTAATGGTTTATTTGTATCAAACCTTTCTTTTGTGTATAGCTTTATAGCTTTTGATACTTCATATCCCCTTCTCCATAACCTGTATTTTAGGCTTCTCTTTTTTTTACGACCTTCAGCGTAATCTTTATTTAGTAAACCATCCATTTTTTTTATTTTTTCATAATAACATATATTATTCCTAACAAAGTTATTGATCCACTAACTCCTAACCCATAAGCCAAGGTAGAACCAAAAACAACGGATGAATCAATATTTTTAAAAATAGTTATTGCTGAAGCTTCTCGTATACCAACCCCACCAAAACTTAGTGGAATAACACTTAGAAGTGTTACAGTACTAAACTTATTTATAGTCACTAAATCTATATTACTTAATTCGTAATTTAAGTCTAAAGATCTAAAAACTACTTCAAAAGAATTCTTAAATAATCTAAATGCTAAAAACCAATGAGTTAGGGTTATTAGCATTGATCCGATAACCAATTTTGCATAGTATAAAGATCTTATAAAATCTTTTTTTATGTAAATTAAGAAAACGATAATTAATAAAAATAAAAAAAAGATAAATAAATAAATTTGGTTGGTAAGAAAAAAAATAAAGAAAGTTAGTACAAATATATCTAAAAATCTTTCAAGAAAAATTGCATATAGTGATTTTTTTTTATTGGGTTCATTTCTTAATCTTGCAAAGTCATTAATCTTAGCTGGTGTGAAGGCATCAAGACTTGATGCTAATAGAACTGAATTTATAGATTTATATATTGTTGTTTTGCTACCTAAAATTAATTTAAGGAAATGAAATCGTATGCTTGTGAGCAAAATAAAGATTGGTGAAATAAAGAATGCAATTATTAAATATATAGAAATTGATTTCAGAGTCTTGTAATTGAAAATATTTATTTCTGATTGCCCTATAGAAAAAATGATATATAAAATAAACAAAGGTATTAAAATATATGGAATATATTTTGATGAGATTTTATAAAAAGTATTGTTTTTTATTTTTTCAAAGTAATTATTGAATTGATTTAAAAAGTTATTCGTTAAATTTTTCATTTTATTTTTCATCTAAATATGCAGCTATATAGTAAAAAAAATTATAATATTTGCTTGATAAATTATTTTAATAAAATTAATAATGATAATATAATTTGATTTAATAAAGCTTTTTTATATGCTGGGTTTTGAATACATAAAAAATTGGGAATCAATATTTCACCCTATTTTAACTTCCTTATTTGGAGCTATTTCTTATTTATCAATAATTGCTATAGGCAGAATTGAAATTAAATTTTTAAAATTAAGGATTTCAAAAATCTGGGATTTAAGTGCACGAATAATTCTTGGTATTTTTACATTAAGTCTAATTAATCAAGTCTTAGGATACTTCAAAATCAATAATTCCCAATCATATATTTTCCTTATAGTTATTTTAAGTATTCTATCTTTTTGGGAGTATTTGAATATTGACTTAACAAAAATTAAATTGCCTAAAAAAGATATTTTGCCACTCTCTTTTTTATCGATTATTTTTTCTATAAGATTTACATTGTCAATTATTCCTTCTTCTAAAATTGATGAATTAACTTATCACATGTTTACGCCATTGAGAATTGTTTCAGATCAAGCTTTAATCTACTATCAATTTCCATGGCCTGCATCAATTTGGCCTCATATGCATTATCAGATTATAGGGGCACCATTTTACTCAATAGGTTATCCAGACTCTCTAAATTTGTTGAGTTTATCAATTTTTAGTGCTTTTATCTATACAATTTATTTACTAATAAAAAAAAATACAAATAACTCAAATTTGGGATTATGGGCTTGTGTATTAGTTGCGACAGGACTTCATAGCACTGTTGATATAACAACTAATTCGAGTAATGCATTGTTAATAGTTGGATCTGCGCTTTCTCTAATTATTTTAAGCGACTCTGCTAAATACATGCCTACTGAAGATTTAAGATCTTTTTCTATTTATTTCGGGTTACTTTTTTTGGCCACTATTGGTTCTAAGGTATCTATGGTACCAATATCATTTTTAATGATATTTATATTTATTAAAGTAATTTGTGATTTTTGGTCAAGTAAAGAACTTTTTAGAGCCTTTTCATATTTCATAATTCCGGTATTAATTTTTTATTTACCTTTACTTATTTACACTTGGCTTGAGTCAGGTTCGCCATTTGGTGCATTTTTAAATTCCTTTTTTACAGGTCAAGAACCAATATATGATCCATATATTGAATACAGGGATGGAAATATAGGTTATAGAGGAGATTTTAAAGAAATTTTATTTTTTTTAATTACTAAGTGGTCACCTCTAGTATGGATAGCATGGATTTTTATTCCTCTAAAAAGAATAAATTTAAAGTCAAAAATCATACTCAGTTCTATTTTTATTGTGCAATTTTTTGTAATTTGGGCTTTTTTGCCAAATAGACCTAGGCATTTTGGAGGTTTTCAATACGTAGCACTTATATTGATATTTATAGAGATTATCCCAAATATATATTCAAAATTTAAAAATTTTTTCATTTCTTTGTTTTTGCTATCAAGTCTGCCTTGGTTATTTTTGGACATTTACTATGCTCTACCTCTTGTTTCCAAGGCAATAACTAGTCCAGAAAAATTCAAAAATGACTATATTCCGTTTTTTAATGATTTTAAGGAGATTGATCTTCTTATTGAAGAAAACGCTCAATTAATAGTAATTGGTACGAGATTAAACCATTTTCATTCTCCAAGGAAAGTTTATAATAATAAAGTAGATATTAAAGAAAGAAATTTACCAACATATTTATTTTTAGTAGGTGAAAAAAATTTAAAAAGTTTAAAGGATTTTAATATAGAGAATAAAATTTATGAGAACACTTATGCAAAAAAACTTTGTTATAGGACACCAGGCATAAAATGTGATAAAGATAAGTTATCAGTTTATAAAATTAATTTTAAAAATTAGTTCTTTTTACAGATAAAAAAATTTAAATTATGAATATATTAGTTACTGGTGCGAGAGGATTTATTGGTAGTCATCTTATTAAACATCTTAAATACCAAACAAACCATAATTTATTTGAGTTTAATCGTAATGACGATATCAATGATTTGATAAATATTATTCCAAAATTGGATTTTGTATATCACTTGGCTGGAGTAAATAGGAGTAATGATAAAAATCTTTTTCAAAAAGTTAATGTTGATTTAACTCATAAATTATGTAAAGTTTTATCGGTCAATAAAAATATAAAGTTGTTATATGCTTCCTCTATACAAGCTTCCAATAATAATCATTATGGAATCAGTAAAAGAAAAGCAGAAATTATTTGTCAAGATTTTGAAAAAGAATATAGTAATAAAGTTTATATTTGTAGACTTCCTGGAATATTTGGTGAAGGATGTAAACCAAATTATAATTCTGTGGTAGCTACATTTTGTTATAATATCGCTAATAATCTTGAAATAAAAATTGTAGATAAGAATAAAAAAATTGAACTGATTTATATTAATAATCTTTGCAATTACTTTTTAAGTTTTTTAAATAACTATGATCCCGATAAAACTAAAAATATTCTACCCACTTATAAAATAAAGGTTAGTGACCTTGCTTCAACTATCAGAAAGTTTAATATTAATCTAGATAATGATTTTGATGAAAGTAATATAAGTCAATTTAAAACCAATTTATTTTAAACTTTTAAGAGTTATAAAGAAAGTAATTTTTCAGTATAGTTTTTTTATTTGAGAAATATACTTTCAGCTTTAAAATATTATTTATAATTGGATTAATTGCCCACCCCGAAAAAAATTATAAATATGGATAAGTTAAAAGTAATGACTATTTTAGGAACAAGACCTGAAATAATCAGGCTTTCAAGAATAATTTCTAAGTTTGATAAATATTTTGATCACGTATTAGTTCATACGGGGCAGAAT
>Ga0163109_10003794_pt1 | contig 11543 bp, 6 predicted proteins | sample CRUFie1St13metaG_FD_108704 | JGI IMG/M metagenome (GOLD analysis project Ga0163109, IMG submission 108704) | Marine microbial communities from the Costa Rica Dome - CRUD Field 142mm St13 metaG | ecosystem: Environmental > Aquatic > Marine > Oceanic > Photic zone | place: Costa Rica: the Eastern... | reverse complement strand
TTATTTCGATGAAAATGTTCTTTATAAAGTTGGGGCCAATGACCCCGTAGTAGGGCCAAAAATGATAACAAAAACCCTACAATACATCTATAAAATTCTCAAATTGACAACCCACAATCAACGTGGAATATGGAAGGCCGACGATGAAACTGTTATTATCGAAATGGATGCCAACTACGTCAATAAGTTAACGGAAAAGTTCGTACAAGTTCCGTGTACCGACATTTACAGATTCGAAAATGGAAAAATCACTGAATGGCGAGTCTATCCCGATGCATCACAAACGGGCTTCACAAGTTGGTTCAACAAATAACCAAAAAAGGGGGCAATATGCCCCCCTTTTTTGGTTATTAACCACTCAAAACTCACTTCAATTGATTCGTAAGCATCAGATTGAGAATGTCATCTCTAATTTGATTGAGAGCCCCTAAATCGTTGACCAATTGAGCAACTGAAGACCCTCTTTGACCGGCCAATGTCATTTGATGATCTTTTACAAAAGTAGCAGTAAAGCGTTCCTCGCAAGGCTTGATCATATCAATCATGAAAGCCCCATCAGACAATGCACTTTGAAATTCCTTGGAGGCAAAGAAGCTTTCTCGATCAAGACCATTGGCAAATGAAATTTCAAATGCTGCGTGATAATCCTTGCCATCTTTTTCAACATGCTCGACACCTTGAGCATCCGGTCGAGACAGATCAATTGCATCAAACAGATGATATCTAAGTTGAACAACTTCTTGTCGCTTAGAGATGGCATGAATCAAGGTATCTTTAATATAATCACGAAAATCATCCACTGAAACTGCGTCTTCTTTTCTAATTAAGACGTGATATCGAATTTCGGAAAGGGTACCATTTGGATAAGGCTCCGACAAACGACTCATAACAGTGCGGGTATTACCCAACGACGTCGTGTATCCAATGGCTTTACTGAAAATATTGTGCTCATCATCCATAAGAATGGCTGAAGCAGTAAACCATTCATTACGTTCTTCAACAGAAGAAAACGTCAATTCAGCAATCCCCAAAAACTGATCTTCCGGATCAGTATTCACTTTAATATTTTTAATTTCTGGAAAGATACCTCCAGTATAGGGAGAAAGATGATATTGCCAATACTCCATCTGTCCGGGAAGGCGAGCACAAACCGGACCATGAACGTCCCTCCAATAGTTATCAAATTGATCGAGAGAAATCCCATTACGAATCCAGAGAGGAACGTAAAAGACAACTTCTTCCCTGGGATCAGCAAAAGCCATGACGATTAACGATTGTCCACAAAAATCTTAATCGAAAAGGCTGTACTCAGCAGCAACAGCTGACAGGAATGCGTTCAATTCATAACAGATAAACACAGGTATCGATACACGATCTAAAATCTATAAAATTTCAATTTAACATGAAGAGTTACATCACATGCCTGGCATCTTTTTCAACCGCATGGATTCTCGCAGGCTCCCAGGTACTCAGCATTCCTGCATACGCACAGTCAAATATTCCACCGCGAATAACACTTGAGACGAATGAAGATTCATTCCAAAAGACAAACGATCAGTTAGAGGCAATGATGGACGACTATCAGTCCAGATCAAAACCATACGATCTTGAAGAAGCGATTAATTTTGCAATATCAAATAATCCCACGATCCAGGCAGCCTATCGGTCCGTTCAATCCAAACAATGGTCTGCCATTAGTGACAAAAGACTTTGGTGGCCCACAGCATCCGGCGCCGGACCTTATGGAGATACAACCATCATTCCGACGTGGCCAACTGTGGGGCAACGGTACACATCAGCAAAGGGAGGTTATTACCAAGAGACCACTAATGGTGAAGGAAAAACCTCATTAAAGAAAACAACCAAGAATTCTTACACGATACTCGACGCTTTCACTCCAGCGGTTGCTGCACGTTGGACGTTCTTCGACTTGGCCAGAGGTGCACAAATCAATGGGTCGACGGAAGCAGCAAAAGCTGAGGAAATGATCTTCAATATGACCGTTAGAGATACTGTATTAAACGTGCAACAAAGTTACTACGCGCTTTACAGCGTTATTAAGTACCTTGAAAGCCTTGGCTTAGATTACGACTCCAATACAGAGCAGCTAAGAATTGCGGAGATGAAATATAAAATGGACCCTAGTCTATTAAACAAGAATGCTGTTCAGCAATCAAAATCAACCTTATACTATCAACTCGAGCAGGTTGTAAAAACGCAGCTTGAGTTGATTCAAAAAGCAGCAAATTTAGCTCAAGTCATGGGTTTACCCATCGGAACTCTTGTGAAGCCAACGGAAGATTTCCAAATGCGTGCAATGGGAAATTGGAAGCTCGATCTTATGCAAACCATTGAACATGCATTGGCACATCGGGAAGAAATACAAACAGCGATGACACTCGCGAAATCACAAAATCATTTGGCAACTTCACTGAGTTATTCCTACGTACCAAAGCTTTCACTCTACGGCTATGCAGACCTTAATAGTCAAGATGGAATTTCTAATGCAGAGCATACATCCAAGAATAATAAAAGCTGGAGCTGGGGACCATCCGCCAACATCGGATTGATGTTCAGCTGGAATTTTGATGGAACAGTGGCCGATGCCAAGTCTAAAAGTCTTCGATATGCCGCGAAACAATCAGAGGCTAAGGCCATGGCAGCGAAAGACATGGTGGCCACTCAAGCTGCGACAACGTTTGCCGAATACACAATGGCCCAGATGAGCTTGGATACATCTCAGGCAGCACTGGCAAATGCAAAGCAGGCTCGTGAAACGAGTAAGATCCTTTATCAGCAAGGCGCGATCGATGCAACTGCCTACGCATCAACTTCAAATGCAGTTTCTAAGGCATCAGAAGACTATTCAAAAGCAATATTTGATTACAACAACTCGCTGGCTAAGCTTTACCGCTACACATCGATTTGGCCCGATGGGTTTTCAGCAAAGCTGGATGAAGCCATACTTGTTCTAAAGGAAGGCTGAAAACCTTTAACACTTAATTGTTTAAATAATTAACAACTATCCATATATTGATCTGCTGACAAAACTGCGATCACTTGCCTACAACTTATTCAATAGCCAAAATTAAGTTAGTTCGACAAAATCCACTCATGGAGCTTTATTCTCCTGATACCGCCGAAAATCCTTCAGCGTTGGGACATATGCTGCAAGGTATTCAGCATTTTGGTATGACGACACCTGATCTAAAGAAGTCACTGACTTTTTATATAGAGATATTGGGTGGTCGCCTGGCTGTTGGAGGAGATGGCTTTTATGGTGCTGAGCTTCATAATCTTCTCTTCCAGCAAGATGAACTCAAAAGCAAGGAGGGGGATCACTCACCCGAACACTATGGTGTTCCGGATCTCCGTGACGGAACCAAGGATTCTCTCGATGTACGCTTTATTCAGTTTGGCAATACAAATTTAGAATTGCTCCATTTCCGTGGAGCACAAGCCGGACCATGGGCACCCAATATCTATAAAAGCGTCTCCTCAAGTGTGGGCTTCGGAAATGTACCTCACATCTCATTCCACGTTAAATCTGACGTCGACATGACGGAATTTGCAAATAAACTCGTCGAAGAATCTCATAAGAAGGGTTTGACTGAAGTTGCCATCAATCGAAAGGTAGAAGTTGAATCTAGAGATGAATTGAAAAACGCACCGCAGAGCTATGCAATCACTGAATTCCCTGGCTCGTTTGAAGGCTGGTCTTTAATTTACGCAAAAGGGCCTAATGGTGAGCAGTTAGAGTTCAATCAAGTGAAATCTGTCTGCCGAGACAACTTTATCAAGGCAATGGAGCAATACAACAAGCTCAACAATACCTCTTACTCATGGCCGAAAGGCTGAAATAAACTGTCGTCCTAAATCCCATAACAAAAAGAAGGTGGAAATTCCACCTTCTTTTTTTGTACTCACCATCTTGATTACTTCTTAACATGCCCTAGGTCAAGCAACTTAAGATTTTTTTTTGCCGCCATTCCTAAAAATTAATCAATTAGATCAGCGGAACAAAATATTGCGGCAAAAAATCCACAGCAAGAATAAATTGGAAGTATTGCATGATCAAAGTTGAACATGGCTCTCAAGGATTTCTACACCATTGGCCAAGAAAATCACGCCAATTGGAGCATTGGATATGACGCAGAAGAATTCTTAAAGGTACTGCCACATCCCGACGTCACCATCCCTTACACCAGTGCATGGAAAGAATGGCAAAAAGGACAGGCTGATTATAAAAATGGAAACTACACATATGAAGATCCCAATGGATTGTATTATTCGTCCTGGGGCCCTGAATCAGATGTTGTTGAGATTGAACTCGACATCTCATCATTCAATGAATTAAATATACCAGGATTAGGTAAACTTATCGCCAACAACGCCGATAACAACTCATCCTATGACGACAACTTCCTATTTTATAATGGCACTACTGGTAGTTCTCAAGGGCCATTAATCGTCGTAGATCCTGGAGATACAATCAAAATCAAAATAACAAACAATGCTCCAGAAGATCCAGCATCAAGTTATTTCGATGATACCAACCTTCATACACACGGACTTCACGTTTCAGCTCAGGGAAACAGTGACAATGTACTGATCACGATTGATTCAGGCACAAGTTGGGAAACAGAAATCAAAGTTCCAGATGATCATTTTGTAGGCCCTGATTGGTATCACCCCCACCTTCATGGAGCTACCAACATTCAGGTCTCCAAAGGCATGGCTGGCCCTCTGCTGATTCAACCATCAGAAGAAGAAACGGACGATCTGGACAATTTCAATCCGGTGACAGCTCCTGTCTACTGGATGAGTTTGCAGACATGGGGACTCAATCAACAAGAGCGCCAGGCATCCAGTACAGATCCTGTTAATCAGGATCCGGGTGGAAATGCATTTCGTGTGGCGACGCCACCTGAGTTCAATAGCAATGAAGCCGGAGAAAGAACATACAACGTTTCTGAGGCGGGCTACATCGGCTACAATTATATGCCTAATAACTATGACCCAACACTTGTTGATTCAGGGGGTGCCTATTACGGGTTTGGGTTGAATGGAACACCTATTGAAAATATTATCCACACAGTAAATGGTCAGTACAACCCAACCATCGATGCGAAAGTTGGTGAATGGAATTTGTTTGGATTCCTCAACTTCGCTGTTAATTCACATCACGTCATCCAGTTGGTTCGTGAGCACGAGGGTGAATTAAGCCTGGAAGAATTTCAGTTGGTAGCCGTTGATGGTGATGTTTCTGGCGCAGCAGAAGAGGGGCTGCCGTCGATTAGCGAAACTCCCGCGATTGCTCCAGGTGCACGGATGACGGTGCAGCACGCGTTCACTCAACCAGGAAAATATTACTTTTTAAGCAACGGCACTAATGAAATTTTAGGAGATCTAGCACCCAAAGTTACCAATACTAATTCAAGTTCATCAGTTACTGGAGATACCTATGGCGGTTTCAATGATGGGCACCTTGTTTGGGGACCGCAGGTACTAGCCACCGTGGATGTAACCGGTGAGCCAATTGATGCACAACCAGATGCGCCTGAACCCTGGGACTACATCACCAAAGAGCAAGAGGAAATCGATGCTTGGATGAAGGCGACGGATGCTGGCTTGAAGACTGGTGATATCAAACAGCGCAAGTTTGTGTGGAGCGCGATGGATTTTACTTACCCATTATTTGGCAAAAATCCTGATAAAACCGACTCAGACGTCGGTAGCAATCCAAACGATAACGACCCTGCTAGCTTTGAAGGAGCTTATCGCATCAATGGACGGTATTTCGGCCATACACCTCAAGAACAAACGGTCGTGGCGATGCCGATGCTGGGAACAACAGAGGAGTGGACCATTGAAAATCAATCTTATGGCCAGGGCGATACAGGAATATGGGGTGAATGGCATCCATTTCACATCCACCAGAACGATTTTATTGTTACGGAGATCAATGGATTAAGCACAGACGAAATCACGGTTTATCCGAGTAATCAGCTCGCAGACACAGTCTTACTCGGCGGTGCTTATATCAAAGGGACGGAATCCGCCGATAATCCTTACGGTCAAGCCGCTGGCCCTAGCACAGAAAATGTACAGGCATTTTCAACAACTATTCGAATGCGCTTTGAGGATTTTCCAGGCGCCTATGTTAATCACTGCCACATTCTCTATCATGAAGATGCTGGAATGATGCAAGCGGTGAAAGTTATTCTTAACACCGATTCAACTTTCCTGGCAACAGATCAAGCCGAAGAATCCGTAACACTCAGACTCGGCAGTGCAACAGATCAACCTTTTCAACTGCAGCCGTATAGTAATAATGACGATAGCAAAATCAATGTTGCTATTGGTGACGTTAACTACGGAAAATTCTTCGGCTCGAAGGATCTTCAAAACGACATAAATTACAGATCGGGCACCAAAGGATCAAGCGATAATATTACGGATGTTGTAACCATACACGAATCCAAAGACGCAAATGACGAGTTCAAGATTCGCATTTTTGATGGAGATGCTCTCAGGCAAGCCTCTACAGGTGTTTACAAGTTTGCAGGCTTTGCACCGATCAATAGCGATAACATGAGCAATACGGTTATCAGTGAAGCAGGTAACCTCAAACAACTAACTCTGAATGGTGATATTTATCTAGAAAAAGCCTCAACTGATCCTGACGACCACAGCGGGACCGGAGGCACAGGTGCATGGAATCTATCCAGAATGGAAGGAACCACCTATATCAATGATGTATTTAATTCAGATGGAAGTTACGCTGGCTGGAACGCAAGCACGAATCCCAGTGACATCACTGGAACCAACGGCGAAACAATTCCTGACAATTATTCTGACGGAAGTTTTGTATTTTCGTCGTCAGACGGCTTGGATTCACTAATTGCAAGTGAAGTTCATAACGTCGACGAAGTGTTTGACGGCAAAGGCTTTGAACATTACTACATTAAAGGCGGGACAGGACGATTTGAAGGTGCATCCAGTGGGGAAATATTTGGATCGGAAAACTATTATGGCGGTGCGGATATTACTCTCTACTCAAATCCAGAATCTCTGATCCAGGCAAGGGCTCAGGAGATTATCGATGGAAGCGATGCAGCTTACATCTTGAAAGACATAACACCCTTTGAAGGGATTAATCACGACAAAACAAGCAGCACATCATTGGCTGTTGGAGATATCGATGGCGATGGCTTTGCTGACATTATTGCTGGGGTAGGAAGCAAAAACTTGCAGCCAATTATTGAAGTTTATAGTGGTGCTGATTACAGCTTAATGGGTCGAATCAATCCTTTTGGCAATGAATCGACCAGCATCAGTTTAGCTGCAGGTGATATCAATAGTGATAACTTTGTCGATATTATTGTTGGCCAAGGTGAGGGGGGTACAGGCCGAGTAGAGGCTTTCAGTGGACGATTGATTTTTGATGTAATACAAAATAGCAATGGAGGCAATAACGGTGATGCTTCAGTGCAAGGTGTCAATCCTCTGGATGGCAATGCCTTGTCAAAAGCAACAGAACTCTTCACTGATGTTTTCAGGCCCTTCGCTGATGAAGAATACACAGGCGCTGTCGACGTTTCCTCAGGCTATATCTTGCCAAGACCAGAGGATAAGCAAACCAACGACCAACTTGATCAGGTTATTCAATCCAGCTTTGCAAATCTGATTGCACTTAAAGTGAACTCAGGCTCCAGCAAAGATCTTCCGTCGATCAAAACGTTTTACTACACAGGGGGAAGTGGTCATGCTTCCCATACAGATCACGGAAATCATGGCGAACAAACAATGTTTGCCACACAGGCAGAGGCTGAAGCCGCAGCTTCCAGTTTTGGCTGTGCGGGTGCTCATCAAATGGGTGATATGTGGATGGTGTGTGACAATATGTCTGATATGAAAACTGCAAGTAATCAAGACCCTGATATACCGACTCTTGAATCAGCGTTGAATATCAACAAAAAAATCACCTCGATCAACGGATCATTCCTTGATCTATCAAGCGACATTGATGATCGAGGTTATGGTGCACTCATCACTCAATTCAAAGATGGTCGCCAATATGCTTACTACATCGATACTGATGAGCTGCAAAGTGGCGATCAAAAGGTTTTTGAACATCGAAAGATGTCCTTAACACCTGGAGAAAAGATAGAGGGAACGCCAGAGAGCGACAAAATAAGTGGTACATCAGGTAATGACTCAATCACTGGTCACAAAGGTGCTGACAAATTAAAAGGTGGCAAGGGAGATGATATTTTAGAGGGGAAGAAAGGGAATGATATCCTCAAAGGCGGCGCAGATAATGATATATTAAGTGGCGGCAAAGGAAGCAATACTTTGCATGGCGGCCATGGAAGGGATACATTTATAATTGGCCAAGGTACAGACTTAATCAAGGACTTCAATATCAATAAAGACATGCTTGAAGTTCCAAATTCTAATTACTCTATTGTCGACAATGGAGCAAACAGTCAAATTACCTTCATGACATCTGGATCAAATTCAGAGATAATGGCAACTATCGTTGGCGTAGATGCCTCAACACTGGAAGACAACAGCAGCAATATTATTCAAATCAGTGAGGCTTGACCACGCCTGAATACACTTCAACGCTAATGTCCAGCGGTTCAACCAGACTTGGACCGCTGGACTTTAATAATTTATTCCATAAAATCTTGATGGATAATTAATTTGAGCGGCCACAAATATTCCGGACTATACTCACACTAATGATCACTGCAAAGTTGAGTTGATGGATAAGAACAGCCAGGCTGTCAATGCCGCCCAAGCCGGGCAATTCGACTTGGCCGAGAAGCTTTTTATTGAAGCATTTAAAACTCAACCTAACAACGAAGGGATTTTCTCCAACATCATAAGAATTAAGATGATGCGAGGAAAAGCTGTAGAGCTGATAGACCTTTATCAATACTATTACTCATCGCGTAATCGCTTCCTCACTGATCCCCAGGCTGGGCTTGCGGTTGCAGAAGCAGCCAAACAGACGGGCGAAACCAGTACCTATTGTGCCATTCTCTATGACCTTTCCAGAAGAAATCAAGACCCCGCCGCAAGTTTAATGTTAAGCGAGTATTTATTGGGACATAATAAACTTCAAGAAGCCAAAAGCGTCCTGATAGAAGCCATTGAAGTTCACGGCAAAGACCCTTCAATGTTGACAAATTTAGCCATTACAGAAACAAATCTAGGGAACTATATTATGGCAGAATCTTTATACCAAGAAGTTATTAATATTGCCCCCTTTGCCTTTCTTGGCCATTTTAATATGAGCAAGTTTAAGCTTGCGACAGGCCAACCAGAAGAAGCAAAGAAACATCTAGGACGAGCTGATCGGATCGTCCCAAATACGCCAGAATCAAGAAAATTGCATGAAGAGATTAACAACTCAATCGGCAGTACACCAACCCTTAGAGGAAATATCTTCAAGCTGATTGAAAAAAATGATTGGCATAAAGCTTACTCGCTACTGAAGTTATCTAAACAAGAACTCGGCAGAAACGAATGGCTATCCGCAGTTTGCGAAATGCCTAAAGATTACCAAGTCAGGCTCGATGCGTTAGATGAATGTAATCCGTTAATCCAAGTAAGCAAACATCAGATCATAAATCCTGATTCTAGTTATCGATTAGAACTCATTGATACTATCAAGGCTGATCCAAGTCTCACGTGGAATCGAATCGGAAAACCTACAACCGGAGGCCAGCAAACCCATGAACTTCTGGCTCAATCAAATAATCCACACATACTCCAATTAAACAAAATGATCAAAGATTTTATAGCTCAAAAAACCAATCATATTTCCGGTGAAAATTTGCAGCTCAGTGGATGGGGTGTTGTTCTTAAGCCCGGTGGATACCAAAAGAAGCACACACATACAGAATCGTTTCTATCTGGAGTCATATACTTACAAATCCCAAAATTTCTTGGCAATAACAATCATGAAGGGCAAATTCGGTTCACTGGCCAGCAGCCTCTTTACGTTAAACCAGCGGAAGGAATGATCGTATTATTCCCAAGCTATTTACCCCACGAAACAATCCCTTATACATGCCAAGGGCAGCGTATATGCATTGCTTTTAATGCTACTTCCAATCCTATGACTGGAACTTGATTAGAGCTGTCTAAAAAAAACGCCTCCCGCAGGAGGCGAATAGGTGCTTCCAAAAAAGCAAGATTTAAACTTTTACAAGCTTCAACAGATCGTCTGAGGCAAACACATCGCGAACGAATGTGAGCTGCTCGCTCTTGTAATAGCAACCTCCGCGATGTCCTCGTCGAACCCAGCAAACACTGCCCTTTGCAATTTGTTCATGGGTCGCATCATCGAGGCAAATCCACTCAAAATGAGTGAACTCGCCCCAGAACTGGACAATAGGCCAGCACATTGTTACTCCTGGCTGCGCAATAATTGCCCACCAGTGCTTCTCACGCTGTTGTTGCTCAGTGATACCGTGATACGGACCGTCTTGACAATGGTATACAAGATCAGGCCTGTACTCCTTGGTCAGAAGATCTCCGCGACCTTGCCGTAAAGCCTCACAATGGGTCGGCCAGAACTCACGATTTTCTTTTTCAATCTGCTCAAGCGTGTAGTCAGGACCAATAACAGGAAGCTGGGCTTCCTGCATATCGCCAATCTCGGCTGAACGCTTGATCAGACTGGCCTGCATCTCTTCGCTAACGAGGCCAATGCGCGAATAATCGGCAGTAAGACCTTCGTAGTAATTACGACGAGCCATGGAAAATAATCAGGGAGAGGGTTGAAGTTGGGATAATGGAGTCTGCCAGCTGACTTTCAGGCAGTCGACGACTCATAGGATGAACCAAACAGGAAAATCATTAATGTAGTCATAAAAAAGGTTTCATAAGAAGCTAATAAATCAAATTAATTTTTGCCATTTCCTAGTACTTATATATAAATAGTAGCCACGCACAAGCTAGCTGAACTTAAGAAATAATAAACGGCTGCATGCAAACCTAAGACGAGAACGAGAGAATCTAAGAATTGTATCCGATACTACAAGGCATATATCTATGCCTGCAAAGTAGAGTTTTTATGAATAATTTAGCAACCCAAGGTGAGGGCATCTACACTTAAAATGGGAACCAACCCTGTATTTTTAAAGGTATTTAACCGAAAGCACCATGTTACTTAAAGCACACGGAGATTCAAAAGGAAAAATCGGCGTCTTCATTGAAGATCACTTCGACATGACGGAGTATCGACTGTTTAACAAACGGTTTCCTGCGGCAGGCTACGACTTGGAATATATTTCCAATCTTTGGGGAAATCCAACTCTCCAGTTTGGTTCCAATCCTGACAATGGCTGGGTTGAAGAACATATCATCGTTGCCAAAGACGTCAAAGATATCATTCCTACTGACTACAAAGGATTCTTGCTGATTGGAGCTTATGCAACGGATCGGCTTCGTTATTCCGTCAAGCCAGAAAAGGGAAAACCAAACGACGCACCTGCAGTTGAATTACTGCGTAAAATCAATAA
>Ga0163109_10003793_pt1 | contig 11544 bp, 14 predicted proteins | sample CRUFie1St13metaG_FD_108704 | JGI IMG/M metagenome (GOLD analysis project Ga0163109, IMG submission 108704) | Marine microbial communities from the Costa Rica Dome - CRUD Field 142mm St13 metaG | ecosystem: Environmental > Aquatic > Marine > Oceanic > Photic zone | place: Costa Rica: the Eastern... | reverse complement strand
TTCCTTTTATAAGGACTTTCACTGCATTCGTCATCTACTTTATTGAAAAAACTAATATCAAACAAGGTAGTCCTTGAACCGCAATCCAAGGGCTCACATAGCCTCTTCCATCGAACACGAGTGCTTCGACACTTTCCGCATCTGAGCCGCTGCTTTTTCTGCGGTCCAATTCTTAGGCAATTTGTTGCCACCGAACAGCTTGAGAGGTTTTTTTTGAGGTTGGTTTTGTTCCTTAGACATCTGTTTTACTAGTTTTGTGGTGAGCATTACATAAGTCAATCAGGTCATATGTGCACCCACAGCATCGGTGTAAATGGCGTACAAGCTTTGGCTAGCTGTCATGAATAATCGATTTCTCTTGCGCCCTCCGAAACACAAATTCGCGCACTGCTCTGGCAGCTTTATTTGACCGATTCTGTCGCCATTGGGTGCAAATACGTGCACACCATCGTATCCTTCACCGCCCCCCCAAGCACTAGACCAAATATTTCCTTCTATGTCGGCTCGTATACCATCCGAATACCCAACAACCTCAAAACCATTCATTTTCATGGATGTAAATTGTTTACTTACGCTGGGCCTTCCAGCACTAATATCCCACACCTTGATATCATTTTGGCCTTTGCCTGTGTCTGACACGTACAGCTTTTTTAAATCTGGAGAAAAGCAAATGCCGTTTGGCTTTTTGATGTCATCCGTAACTTTGGTGATTTTGCCCGTAGCAGCATCAATTCTGTATACTGATTCAGGCAATTCTGATTCGGATTTTGTGCCTGTATAATTTCTGGTAATTCCGTACGTCGGGTCGGTAAACCAAATGGAATCGTCGTTGCGATTAACGACTACATCGTTTGGCGAATTCAGTCTTTTGCCATCAAATCCAGATGCCAGCACAGTCTCTGAACCATCGTGTTCGTATCTTACAACCCTTCGATTTCCATGCTGGCAAGAGATTTGCCTACCCTGATAATCAAACGTATTGCCATTGCTATTGCCGCTAGGTTTCCGAAAAACCGATACCTTGTTGTTGTCCTCAATCCACCGTAGCTGCAAGTCTCCGGGAACATCACTAAAAACAAGATACTTGCCTACGGCATTCCACGCGCAACCCTCGTTCCACAATCTATTAGGGTCAGTATACAACCTTTGAAGTGGTGTGTTACCGAGCTTGTATTTGTCGAATCGGGGATCCAAAGAAACTATGGAGGGATCGGGATACCGTGTGGGTACCTCGCCAGAAAAATCTCGCCCTGTAAGAGCCATTGAAGAACCTAATAAGCTGCAAACGGACAGGAAATGGCGGCGATTGCTTTTCGAGTTATCCACGTAAGAGCAGTAACGAAAATTCAAATATCAAACAAGGTCGTCTTTTGGCTTCAACCCAAGGACTATCATAGCTTCTTCCACCGAAGACGAGTGCTTCGACACTTGGTTCATCTGTGCCACTGCTTTTTCTACGGTCCAGTTCTTGGGCAGTTTGTTTCCACCGAATAGTTTGAGTGGTTTCAAATTCTTAGGATGTTGTTTTTGCTTACCTGATTCCATTGAAATATTTTAACAGATAAGCAAAAACCCACCAGATTTAAGGGCCGAAAAGTCAGGATTTTAATCACTGCCTATCAACGCCTTACGTCCCAATAACTGGTGATTTTCGCGTTGGATCACTTGAATCCAAAAGCAATGATTCAAAGTTTATGACACAAAAGTCCATTGCCTAATCTGAAGTATTAAAATAAATTTCTTGGAGTCATCAGGAACGGTCGCTGAAAGCTTCAGTGATCTGGCAACCTAGCTGGGAGAGCCAAGGTGCCTTCGACATCAAGTGATGTCGGATGAGCCACTCAAAAAGTGGAATTTAAATCTCCCCCGGATTTAAGAAACCCGTGTTCCTGATAGGAACGCGGGTTTTTGTGTGTCCAGCCCTGATGGCCAATGAAATCAAAAAACATTGAGCCATGACAAAAAAAAAGAAGAAACAGACCGGAAAGGCCTTACAAGCCATAAATCGAAAGGACATTACGTCCAAAGCCAAAGCAACAGGGACGTTTGTAAAGAATAGTGAGCAGCTGATTGTCATTACTTTTGCAAACAATTCTTTAAAAAACCGATTATCGAAGCCCATCAATTACGGAGCAAAAAAAAAGGAGGTGTCATGAGAGGTTGGAAACTATCAATTCGAGTTCGGAATGCGAAACCGGATCACCATTTATTCAACAATCATGGAACATGGTGGTGCCATTTTTGGGCAATCGCGGATGGATTTTACCAAAAGCGGTTCAGAATCAATCTGCATACGCGATCTCTACCTGTAGCTAGGCTTTTACGGGACACGGTTTTAGCAAACGAATGGAGCGAGATTATTAGTTCCGAGAAACGATGAATCGACCATGCCTAAACAAAGTGAATGTTTTGATCCGCATGTTGCTTGTTTACACCGGTTTACCAAGCTGTTCGTAGGAGGAAAAAAAGTGGTACACCCGTAGGGAGTCGAACCCCAAAACATCCACCCGCACCGTTCCCTCGGACGGCTCACGCCGCTTGAGTTTGCTGCCCAAGAAACGGGTACAAAAACCTGTGGAATTGCCCTGCAAGGCATGTGCTCCAATCTGCCTACGCCCTCTTTGCACCCCAAGCCTCGACACCGTCTAAAACCTACCCCTGAATCCCATCATCAACCCGCTCAGAGAAAGAAACTTCGCAATCAGATCCTTCTCTATGCCGAGGTTCCAATTAGGGGTGAGCAATGAAGATTCGATCTGCCGCGTTGGGGTCGCCGCGAGGGTCTTGCAGGATTTCTGGATCCATTTCTACCCATAAAGGCACCCCAGGGCCTGCTACCCAAAGCTCGTGGTGGTTATCAGGATCACTAATGTCGGTGATCGCAAATGGAACCACAGGAGTTATTTTCCCATCATCCTGCGCCATACCGATTCGTTGAAACTGACGCTCTGTTTCACCCGTGGTATCACCATTGATGGGGGAAACTCCTCCCTGCCAGGTTGTTTGAACCATCCAAATAGGAGCGCCTGCAGGTGCTCCCGCTGGCACGCGCTGTCCCCATTTTTCTTCCGGAATGGCCTCGGCATAGGCATAACGAACAAAATCGAACAGACTGACGACGTCGATCTCTGCTCCCATTAGGTTTTGTGGTCCACCAGGTTGGTCCTCTGCAGTGAAAAGGTCACCCACGATCAATACTTTGCGGGGCGGGTCGATCGGGTCCACTTGCTCGTTGCCGAGATCGCCGATTAATAAAACTGTCTTGCTCTCATTACCATCCACAGCAGGGGCAAGCGTTGCGCATTCTGGCATCAACTTGGCTCCACTCGCCGTTATGACACGAAACTTATCCGGTGTGACATCGTCATGATTCAGACTGTGCGTAAAGGTAATAGGCATTCCATCCAGGCCCGGAGCTTGGAAACAAAGAAACATGGATGCTACAGGCAAGGCGTTATCCAGACCAAAAAACGCATCTAAGGCTTGAGGGGCGCTGCTGTGATTAGCGACAATAACAATTTTGCGGGTTACAAGCGTCCCGTCTTCGCTCTCAAGAGTCATTGTAGCGACCCCTGGAGTGAGTGCATTGACCTGTCCTGTCATTGCATTGACCGAAGCAATGTCTGTACGATCGATTGACCAACGCATTCCTAATCCAGATACTGGTTGGCCTCTTGAAGTCGCCTGAGACAACAGAGTGGTCTCATCACCGACCTTGATTGGGAAAGGAGGCGCATCAATCGAGATTGCAAACTCATCAATAGACCACTGCGCCTGAAAAAACAGAGGGCTCGAGGTCAATGGAACCTCGAACAGAATCGGGTTCTCGCTGGCTATTCCCGAAGAAAATTCACTCCATAAACTAAAATCCTCGGTTTGCAGCAGTTCGTAGTTGGAAGGTTTAGGAAGTGTCAGCGATAGCTTAATCCTCTGGGAGGACAGGTTTTCCAATGACAAACGCTGCGGAAAGCTTTCTGCGATTAGGAGACCCGACAAGAATGCCAGAGATACCAGAGAGCTATAAAGAGTCTTCCTCAAATCTTGTTGTTTCATTTTATGTATTCTCAGAAAATCCTTAGCTGAATAAATCGCGCATAATTCCTAACGTCACTGAAGGATTTATTAGATAGAAGCGGAGTTTCTTGGTATCGAGATTGCGACAAGTGAAAACATTGAGACATCTAAATCATGTGAGTTTTTTGCAGGCATCTTAGGCAAAAAGGGTCCATTTGGGCGAATAGTCAAAAAATTGGTAATATGCATTACCAATTTTGAGATGGCCCGGCTATGATGTCTTTTTGATCCCATTCGGAGTTTTTTCTAATGAATGATTCATTTTCCAACTTTTAAAGGCAAGCAAGTGGTGCGGTAACTCATCTTGTTAATCAATCTTTTGGGCAGCAAAGCGAGAAATCATCCGCCTGAGCTGCCACCTACCCGATAAAACATCATTGGGCTATGAATACTTGTTTGATAGGGGCTCGAAGCATTGGTTACAGGGAGCCATGGACCCAAAGGACTTTCAGATGTTTCGAGAGTACTCCCTCCCTCCCAAGTTAAGGTTATGTCGTTGCCGTCTAACTGAATGAGTAAAGGTGTGGTAGCAGGCTCATGAGTGGTTACCTCAGGGAAACTTCCTGCATCTCCTGGATTGGTGACTTGAGAGCCGGCCTCAACAATGCCGTCGCCGTCAGGGTCCCCTAATTCCTGACCATTGGAGAAACCATCTCCGTCTGAGTCCATGACTGCCAGAGCTTCACTCCAGAAGGGAGCTCTGCTTCTGCCTACAACAGGCCAAACCTCGTTACCGAAAGAGGTCCTCGGTCCACCTCCAGAGCTTTTGACATGACAACTGGCGCAACCCAGAACATTGCCGTTAGGTAGCATGTCTACCCGAAAACTTCTTGCCCATATTGTTTCATTGGATCCACATACGAGTGCCCAAATAATGACCAGCAAAGTCGGAGGTATCCATTTTTCTCTAAATGATATCACCATTCTATTCTCCTAATGACTAAATCTAGCGGGCGGAACACACCCTAGGGGGAGATTATTTGATTAAAATCCGATGAAGAGAGTATCATTGGCGGTTTGATTGCAGCTTGCGGATTGCTTGGGTGAGTTCGCTGAAAGTGAGAGCTCCATCGCCGTTTGTGTCGGCAGAGCTGAATAGTTTATCAGGATCGGCGGCACGTTTAGCGGCCTGAGATTTTACAAACTCGTCACGGGAAAGGGAGCCATTGTCATCGACATCGACGGCTTGGAAACGTTCCCGGGCATCGTTCATGGCTTGTTTTCGTTTTGCAAACGGGCGATTACCCTGCGGGCTGGCACAGCCAACCACCATCAAAATACACATTAAGGATAGAAGTGTTTTCATTCTAGATTTGAGTGTTAAGGATTAGCACTGACACGAAAGTATTGATACTGGCTCCCGTTTGATACGATAGGCATGACCGTGTAACCGTAGTTTTTGGATGAATAAGTAGATTGTGAATACGGACTCCAGCTCAAAAGATCGTCTGAACATTCGATTTTCCAGGAATCCGAAATCGATTCGTAAATAAGAGAATACGTTTGATCGCTATTCTTGCGTATCTGCAATGAAGGCAAATCCTTAGAGGCTTTAGAATCAAGATTGTCCAGGGAAGTATTCTCGTCCCCCTCGAGGTAGTCGACGTAATTGAATCCCAAAAGATACATTTCGTCTGTGGTCTTCCCTCCCCATCCGCTCGCCTGCGGGGGCATGCGGGGATTCATGGGATTATCAGCCGTATTGTCGTAGGTGGCGATGGCATGAATGGTCGAACCTTTGTCAATTTTGAGGTACTTGGGAAGTGGGTAGTCCCCCTGCCAATTGAAGTCCCACGAATCGATTTTAAGAAGGTTCTCACGGTTACCCTCCGGATCGATGGCGTAGATCTCCCAACCTTTGCCTAGCAGATGCATATGGGGGTAGATGCTGATGAGGCTGATATCTTCTTCCACCTTCCAAAGGCCGTGGAAGCGGGAGACTTCGTCGGGAGGCAATTTAAAGAGAGACCAACCTTCAAGCCTGCCGCCGAAGCCATCTCCTAACCGCTCAGCAACATCGCCGCTGTTTCCGGCCCCGCCGAAATCGTTCTGTCCGAATTCATCGACAAGTTCCCGGATAACGTCGAGATGTTCCAACAGATTGAGTTCTGGCGGTTGCAAGGTGTCCTCCTCAACGAGATCGAAGGGCATCAACTGGCGCGTTTTGAGATAGCGCTCCACAGGTTCATCGGCGAAGAACAGGTTGACGCCAGATTGATCGGAATCCCTCACCGGCCATGGGGCATAGTGAGTTTGCATGAGAATGTCAGCACCAGCTGGCAGTTTAATACCCACCCCTTTTGGTAAACGTAGAGGAACCGCACCAGGCGTGTAACCGGGGAGCTGAGCTTGGGGACTGACAGGTATGCCAAATCCGCCAAAGACTTCGTAACCCACAAGCGGATCACTCGCATCGACCTCGAGCGCCTGTCCCGTAGTATCGAAAGCAAGCAAGGCGTGATGTAAGATGGCGCGGTTGCCAGGGCGGAACTCGACGCCAACAAGATCGCGGTCTTCGCTTAGCCCGGTGGGCAACACAAAGACGCGGTATTCATCTTCGTTACTACCTTTGATCTTATAGGGTTCGTCGGCACGTAAGGTGAGGTCGGGATTGCCGAGGGCGGAGCCTTTGGCGAACTTAGGCATGGGTGCTTCAATAGCAGGGTCGCCCTCTGGCATACCAGCTTCGACCCACTGGGCGATGGTTTTGATCTCTTGATCAGTTAACCCACGCTCACCCAAAAGCTTGAACTTGCTGAACTCGCGATTAGCCATCCATGGCGGCATGTACCCTTTGCGTGTGACGCTGAGAATGGTGAAAGCCTCGTCACGTACTTCTTCAAAGTTTGTCAGCGGAAAGGGGCCGATTTCGCCAGCGCGATGACAAACGGTGCAGTTTTTATAGATGATAGGGGAAATATCCTTAGTGTAGGTAACTGCGTCTTGACCCTCCAGAGGGGGGCGACAAGTGAGAAGCACTATGGAAGCTGTAATGCTTTTTAAGCGCATAGATGTGAACGTTCTAGTGTTTCGTATTGGGAATCAGGCAACCAACGGCTTCGGTGTATTTCGGCTCAACGGTTTCGCCATCAACTAAGGATTTAAGAACGTCTCTTAGATCATGCGAAGTAGTGACCCGTCTGCGTTTACCGAAGTCGGCGTACGTGTTGTCAATGCGACCTTGGTAGAGCGTTTTACCATCCTGACTGCGTAGAACGACTTCTGGTGTCACTTTAGCTCCCAGATGTTGCGCTTTTTTCAGACTCGCATCAGGTTCGACAATAAAAGGGATATCAAATTTAGCCCTGAAAGCGGCCACGCTTTGCTTCGTTGCTTTACTGGAGGAGACGTAACCACGAAAGACGATGCCATTTTTTGCATAGCGCAGGTAAAGTTGAGAGAGCGTCTTGGTGTGATAACGAGAAATTGGGCAATCTTCCTTCAGGAAGACATGCACTGTGGCAACAGGTTGTGAAGAGGAGGAAAAGTTAGACCTGTATTCTGAGACATCTGCAATCAATGCCAACGTAGATGCAACGGCAAATACAATTCCAATCGCGGCAAAAAGCAGAATGATTGTGGTAACTTTCTTCACGACTCCTATACACGCTGGAATCAAAAAGCGTTACCGAGCAATGAGGATTGCTTCAGCGATCGGTTTCACGATCTTCAAAAATCTGCCACAACAGCGGCAATTCATCGCGAACGGCGTTCCGGAATTCTATCTGCTGCTCATGAGTCAGTTCAGCGAGAATGCCTTGACGTGTGTCTGTCAGAATCTTCCGAAGACGAGGCTGAAATTCCGCTCGCAGGTTTTGCCTTTGGTCGTGAAATTCTTTGAGGATTTGTGCGACCTTCTGTTCTTGTTCGGGCGGCAGGGTAAGTTTCTTGAGACTCGCATCGAACTTCTCGGAAACAATCGATGGCTTCTCAAGAGCTTTGGCCAGCAAGGCGCGAAAGGCAATCCTTGTCCCCATGACACCGATTATGACCCCTACAAAAAGAATCAGGACAAAAGCGACGATACGTTTTAGTTGGATATTCATGGCGTAACGATAGTTTCGAGTTCGGAGAAGCAAGCACGGGCCAACTCTTCTGCACCTCCCCCAAGGCTGGGGAAGCCACTGGCAGACATGATCACCTCCGAGGCTAGGCAGGCTGCAAAAACAAAGGATGCTACCCAAGCTAGTTTCAGCAGGGGGAAATCAGTCGTGATCACATCCTCAGCCGAAGAAGTCGCAGTCAGCGACATTACTTGCTCGGCAAAGTTCTCCGGGGGAATAACGGGGGGTGCTTCACGAGCGGCGCTTAGGATTTTCTCAATTGCAGTTTCGTTGTCTTTCATAGAGATCCTTCGAGACGTATTAGGTTATCGGTAAGTTTCTTTTTCGCGCGATGAAGAACAACGCGAATGGTTCCAGCCGCTTTACCCGTGATTTGACTGATCTCTGGCGAAGTGCGGCCTTCGATCTCAGACATGGTTAGAATGAGGTGCTCATCCGGGGTGAGATCTGCCATACAGTGATCCAATATTTCTCGTGCCTCCATGGCTTGGAGCGGTGAAGAGTCATCCTCCTCTTGAAGCCATTCAAGAGCGCCTTCACCGAGTTGGGAAACCGGTAATTGATTGCGAAAGCGCTTTTCAAAACGCAGATGATTGAGTGCCACGTTCGTTGTCATACGTGATAACCAATTCTCAAAAGGTGCTTTGCGGGGGTTAAATTTTATCAGATTTCGCCAAGCTTTGACAAAAACATCCTGCGCCATGTTCTCCACTCGACCGCGGTCACGCTCGTAACGCGAAAGGATGGCAAAGACCCGATCCTGGTAACGCTTCACCAATTCGCTAAACCGCTCAGGGCGACCCGCTAGTATCGAACGCACGCAAGTGGCATCTTCATCGGCTTTAAGGGACAAACTTATACCACCAATACAAGAGTTTCTTTCCATGCGTTACAACGAATTTTAGTAGTATCACCTAACGGTTGGAAAAAGCAGGATTTCGCGATGGTGAATAGGCAAATAGAAAAGGTAGGCATAGCCATGATAGCAAGCTGCGAAGTTTGGTTTTAGCTATGGATGGGTGATATATTGAGAGCTCTCTGGTGAACACATCGAAGAATTGGAAAGCCTGCCCGAACAGCAGAAAATCCACACACCTGATGCCGAGGAACACAGATAACGCGGAGGACTTGTTGTTATTTTATGTTGTGACTGGGAACGGAACCGAAGAATTCAATAGTCGCAAACCATTAATGTTTAGGACATAAGAAAAAAGTGGTACACCCGTAGGGAGTCGAACCCCAAACCTTCTGATCCGTAGTCAGACGCTCTATCCAATTGAGCTACGGGTGCACCCAAAGCCCAAGAACCTAGAAAACAAGACTCCGGGCTGCAAGCGCTAATTTAGCGACTCTTTTTGCTACTCAGGATGTCAAAGCCCAGTAGACTGAAGGGCATGGCCGAGGAACCCTTCAAAGGGGATCAAAAACACGGCAGCTCGGTGCTGATGCGTTGGGAGAATGCCTTTCGGGCCAAGTGGGTACCACGGCTTCCTCTCTGGCTTGAGACCTGGCATCTCACCTACCTCACCCTGCTTTGGTCGGGGCTAATCCTTCTCAGTGGCTGGCTGGCCCGTGAAGGGTTGCACTGGCTGTGGCTCACCTCGGCCATGGTCGTGGCGCAGTATCTATCCGATCTGTTTGATGGGGCCGTGGGAAGGCATCGTAACACCGGGCTCATCAAGTGGGGCTATTACATGGACCACTTTCTGGACTACGTGTTTCAATCGTCCATTGTCATTGCCTACATGCTCATCGAACCCGGGGGATTGAGTGGATACTTTGTTGCGATCTTGGTGCTGTCCTCGGCCTTCATGGTAAGTTCCTTCCTTTCCTTTGCCGCCACCAACCGCTTTGAAATCTATTTCTTTGGCATTGGTCCTACGGAGATTCGCGTCGCCATCATCGCCCTGAACACCTCCATCATCTTCCTGGGTACCTCCTGGTGGCCGGTAACGGTACCTCTGTTCACGGCTCTGCTGGCTGTCGGGCTGATCTTCCTGATCTTTCGAACGCAGAAGGAGTTGTGGCGCATCGACATGGAAGCACAAATGGCTTCCCAAAAGGAGACTGAAGATTCATAAGAGGAGGGAACCTTTTCCCCAACTCATGCCCGCACGCTGTATTAATGTTCTCAGCAAGAGGAGGTATCCCCTCTTCGAAGGTTTTACCTTGATTGAGCTGTTGGTGGTGATCGCCATCATTGCCATTCTGGCCGGCATGCTCCTCCCCGCATTGAGCAAGGCCAAGATGAAGGCCCAGGCCATCACCTGCATGAACAACCATCGCCAACTGGCCTTTGCATGGCGGATGTATGCGGATGATCACGAGGACAAACTGGTGGGTTCGTGGCATGGCATCAATGGGGCCAACACCGATGCGCCGGATTGGACGGGGGGTAGCTGGCTGACGCTGAATGACCCGCGCAACCCCAACAACTGGGACCACGATCATTACACCCGCCAAAGCCCTCTCTGGCCTTACTGCGGAGAGTCACTGAACATCTGGAAATGCCCGGCTGACAAATCGCGGGCCATCAACCGCGCTGGAGAATCGGTACCTCGCATTCGCAGCATGTCCATCAACAACTGGATTGGAGGCTCGGGGTGGGGGCGATCGGGCACCTGGTATCCCAACAGCTCGCGAGGGTGGAAGGCCTATCGCAAGATGAGCAGCATCAACGACCCTGGCCCCACCCGCACCTGGGTGTTTGTCGATGAGAGGGAGGATAGCATCAACAACGGATTTTTCGTGGTCGACATGACGGGCTACCCAGATCAGGCCGGGCAGCATCGCCTGGCCAACACCCCCGCCAGCTATCACAACCGCGCCGCCACCTTGTCCTTCGCCGATGGGCACTCAGAAATCAAGATGTGGAAGGACCCCCGCACCTTCCCCCCCCTCACCAAGCGGGATCGTCCCTTGAATTTGGACACACCCCACAATGTCGATGTCTTCTGGTTGCAGGACCACAGCACCCGCTGGTTTGGAAGCCGCCGTTAGAGAGAACGGAGACAAGATCCAGAATTGAAAGTTGGCAAAGCCAAGGCCGAAGATAGACTTGAGAAGCGCATAATGACCGTCTTTCGCAATCCAACAGATCGCCTGAGCAGGCATCTTGGCATGCGCCTGATGACCTGGGTGCAAGGCATGGTCGTGGGCGCAGGATTCTTGCCCTACACCCTTGCTTTGGGCGATCAGGCCGAAGAGATCGCTTTTTTTGAAACCCACATTCGACCCATCTTGATCGATCGATGCTACAAATGCCACGCAGCCGATCAAAAGGTCAAAGGGGGGTTGCGGTTAGACATCCGCCAAGGATGGCATCTGGGAGGGGACAGCGGCCCCAGCATTCTCCCCGGGCAGCCTCAAAAAAGCCTACTCATCGAGGCCATCGGTTATGGCAATC
>Ga0163109_10003789_pt1 | contig 11551 bp, 8 predicted proteins | sample CRUFie1St13metaG_FD_108704 | JGI IMG/M metagenome (GOLD analysis project Ga0163109, IMG submission 108704) | Marine microbial communities from the Costa Rica Dome - CRUD Field 142mm St13 metaG | ecosystem: Environmental > Aquatic > Marine > Oceanic > Photic zone | place: Costa Rica: the Eastern... | reverse complement strand
GACGCGAATTAAAGAGGTTGCGCCATTATCGACATCACCGGCATCCAATCGCACAATGTCGGCAGTGCCTTTATTTGCAGCCGTAAGTTCAGCACGCCCGTCCCCATCAATATCTGCAGCAAAAACTCGCAGCCAAGAGCCGCGGCCAAGGCTGAAGTCTGGAACCAGAGCTCTCCATTCACCGGCACGTGCGTGCTTACCCGGATTTTGGAGATATAAGAGGTGGGCATTTTCACACGCGGCGACAACATCAAGATAACCATCGTCATTTAGATCAACAAGTGCAACGTCCTCCACAGCCCCTGCCAATGCGCCATTTGCTATGGTTCGAAGCGTCCACTCCTTAGCAATATCACTCGAAAAGGCTACACGGATATGGTTCGAATCTTCGTGAGCTGTAACCAGATCCTCGAGACCATCCCTATCGATATCGCCGATGGCGATGCCATCTCCACCGCGAATTGCCACCCCACCGTTTACGCCTTGGTCATCGATCCTGTGCTCGCGCCAGGAGATGAAGTCGCCTAATACGGTCCGTGCGGCTGTTGGCGTATCAGCTACCGTCACGGGGTGAACAGCCTCAACGTTGGGCGCCGCGAGCGTGCACAAGAGTGCGAGCAGTGTAAGCGCTGCTCTTGTGCTAAGTGATGGACCTAGAAAGCTGCTTATCATTGCCCGCCGAAACCCAAAGTGTGATCGATTGTGCATCAAGCCTACCGTAAAACGAATTGAGCGTTACTGGTTACAAATAGATGGATAGGGTTTATCGCCTCTTGGGACTAGCTAAATAACGCTCTGGCTCGACCCTTCAGAAACTTTAGAAATGAAAAGATAGTGGGATCTTGGTGGCAGACAGGCGCTGACTTACGGTCATCGCGCGCTCTTACGTAAGCCGCGCAGAAATGCGAATCAACGTCGCGCAATTCTGGCGCACGCTCGCCCACGGCGCCAGCTGCTAGAGCAGTAGCCTAAAAACTGTCTGCCCGCTCGCAGTTCTGTGCTAGCCGTGCAAAATTGGTTCCGTTGCCTGAGGTTGCGGCTTCGCCATTTGCTGGCGTCCCCAAGCATTTACATTTATTTCACGGACATATTCGACGATGGGCATCAAAAATCAATTTAATAGAGGACACAACCCTGTAAAGCCGCATGGTCCCCGAATGATCAGATTTAACATAGCGTTACTAGTTGCTTCATTTTTTAGTTATTCACTAAACGTCAGTGCCATAGGGCCCAGTGTTTCGGCAAGTCTCACAACGGATGCAGTGTTACACACCTCTTTTCCGCCGGCAGGTTCCTCATACAAACTGATGGTTTGATACTCCATGCAACCCGACACGGCTATTCGGCGATTTGCGCACAAAACGCCTAAAAGAAGTCACTAAAATCGTGGATTAGGTTTCAATTTACATCGACTTTTGTTAAACAAACCGTGGGAGAGAAGCTTGGTTGGTAAATCGACCGCTTTTTTCACCAAAAAAATAAGGAGATGAGCCACCATGTTCAGATTTAAGCCATTAGCGGCCCTGACGATTTTGGGATCGTTGCTGTCAGCCCAGACAGTATTCGCCCAGGAAGAAGAGTTAGAGTCAACTACGATAGAAGCAGTAGCCGAAGAAAGCGCGGATGCGAATCTCGGCCCGGTCGAGGAAATCGTTGTCACAGGTTCAAGACTACGAAGCACGACCTATACCAGCATTTCGCCACTGCAAATCATCGATGCAGAGTTCCAAAGAGAAGTGGGTCTTATTGACGCCACAGAAATTCTTCAGAATTCCACGAATGCCGGCGGGCAGCAAATTGATCTCACGTTTGCCGGGTTTGTATTGGACAACGGCCCTGGTTCTACAACAGTCAGCTTGCGCGGACTGGGAGCGAACCGGACGCTGGTCCTCATGAATGGCCGTCGCCTGGCACCAAGTGGGGTGGAAGGGGCGCCATCGGCGCCAAACATTGGTTTGGTTCCTCGCCTCATGATTGATAGATACGAGAATCTGCTTGACGCGGCGTCGTCGGTTTATGGTTCTGACGCAATCGCTGGGGCCACTAACATTATTACTCGGAAGGACTTTGATGGATTAGAAGTCCAACTTTTCTCCGACGGGCATAATCGACAAGGTGGAGACGGGAATACGATCAGCGCAGCCTGGGGTTTTAGCAACGACACGAGTACTTTCGGAATAGGTGTTGAATACAACGAGCAAGAGCGCGTTTTGTATTCGGATCGGCCTTGGACAAACGACTGTACCGGTAATGTTGAGATCACAGAGAGTGGTGAGATTCGGCGCCAAGATCTTTACTACGCAAACATAGGATATCCTGACGTTGGACAGTGCCGACCCACCGGATTGGCCGCGAGAACTTTTGTTTATAACCAAGCCGCGCCGACCTACGGTCTCATACAGTTCGGCGACGCATCACCATTCGGGTCAATTTATTACACGCCAGGGAGCTCAAATGGCGGCTGGCCAAACTTTAGTGAGTCGGGAGCGCCAGTACTTGGCGTGGCTGCGGATGGCAACGGCGATGGCATTGGAGACATTAACTTCATGGACTACAGCCTCAATGGTGCCCCCAGTGACTTAGGATCAGATCTGCTTCCTAAATCCGAGTCTATGAACATCCTTGCCTACGGTGAAATGACTCTTGACGGTGATATGAACGTCACTCCTTATTTCGAAGCGATGTACAATACTTTAGAGGTCAACCAGAACAGCGGTGAAGGACAGCTGTTTCCCGACGTACCTGCTCTTAATCCGTACAACATGTGTAATCCAAATCAGCCAAATGGCGTCGATTGCGGACTGGCATATGGTGCGTTTCTTGATAGCCCCGGGATTCAGCAGCAGTGGATAAATACCTACGGTGCCCCCGCCTCATTCTTCCGAGATGTTTTGGGCTTAGAGTGGATCGGCGGAACAGCGCTTGGACCGGTGGATACGTTACCGATCGTCTCGGTTCGTGGCGATCGGAATATCACCGATGTTGAGATGGAACAGGCCAGATTAGTCGTTGGCGTCACGGCTGATCTCCCTTTCTTAGACGTTGGCTCCCTAAGCAATTGGCGCGGCGATTTTTCAGTGGCCTACAACCGGTCTGAAGGCGACTCTTCACGCTATGGCGTCAGAGAAGACCGACTTCAGCTTGCCTTGGGTGCTTACTCATCAAGCTGGACTCCGTGCGAAAATGACCTTGGGGAGGCCCTAGCTGCTGACACTGCGGGATGTGTGCCCGTGAATATGTATGCGCCGTCTCTATACCCTGTTGGTGCGGTCACTGGTGATTTTGAAACTCAAGCAGAGCGGGATTATCTGTTTGGCTCTCGTAACTTCAACACCGTCTACGAGCAGACGCTCGTGAGCATGGTTCTTGACGGAGATATCTTTGAAGTTCCTGGTGGCGAAATGGCTCAGCTTGCGATCGGAATGGAGTATCGCAACGACGATATCCAGTCAAACCCCGACGCAGTTGCAAGGGATGGCTTATTTTGGGGCTTTTTCTCTGACAAAGGGGCGTTTGGTGACGTTTCGCTTAACGAGGTATTCGCTGAACTCCAAATACCTTTCAAGGCCAATAAGCCACTCCTCAAGGAGCTCACTATTAACTTGGCAGGTCGATTAACCGAGCACGATTACTACGGTGAGAATGAAACTGCTTCTGCAAAAATAGGCTATCGTCCCGCCGAGGCATTGCTGCTCCGTGCAACCTGGGGCACAGCGTTCCGGGCTCCTAATAATCGCGAGCTGTTTCTTTTGGGATCCACGGGCTTCACCAATGTGTTTGACCCTTGCTACGTGCCAGAAGAGGCGATTGTTGGGGATCCGACCGATCCAAACTCAGGTCAGTACAACCCAGCTTTGGACCAGCGAGAGCCTGAACTTCTGGCCAACTGCCGTGCCACAGGTGTTGACCCCACCATCGCAAATCGCGGTGGCCAAAATACTTTCAGCACAGAAGTCCAGACTGGAGGAAGCTTGACACTTGACCCAGAGGAATCAGAGTCGTACTCCTACGGATTCGCCTACGAGCAAGATTGGAGCAACAAGTTCGATCTAGCGTTCGGAATGACCTACTACTCTGTCAAAGTTGAGAACACGGTCATTGAGCCATCGACTGGATACATTATATCAGACTGCTTATATGACGAAGCGGGAACAGGATCGTCCGTATTCTGTGATCGTATCTCTAGGGATCTCAGTAATCCCAGAGATCCTAGGATTCAGCTGATGGATCTCGGTTTCATCAATCGCGATCTCGAGAGAGCACGCGGCATTGATTACAACCTGACTTTCCGTGATGTCATCGACATTGGTGTACCTGTGAACTTCACATGGAATCTGACAGCAAACAGGAACCTTGAGCGATCGTTAACGTTTACCAACCCAGACGGCACAACAGATTACGAGTCGTACGAAGGTGAGTGGGGCTATTCAGAGTGGCGCGGAATCAGCCAAATCAGGTTTGGGTGGGACCGCTGGGCACTCAATCTGCAGACGCGCTATCTTGGTGCTGTAGCTCAAGATCCTGAAAGCGTAGATCAGTTTTCTGACGCGTTCACTTTTTCGGACACGTGCTTAGGACCGCCCGATGATGAGCTTTGCCGTGATTACGGTGAGACAGGAAGCTATATGTTGCACAATGTTTCGATAAACTATCGTGGCGAGGACGATAAATGGTTCCTCGGTGCGGGAGTCAGGAACCTAGAGGACAAGGCACCGCCACTGGCGGACTCCACCGAGGTGCTCGGAGTGAAGTCGAGACCCATTGGATACGGCTATGATGTCTTTGGTCGTGAGTTCTTTGTCAACGTGCAATATAACTTTGACATCTAAAGACAGATAAAGGTTGAAAGCGCACCTCGGTGCGCTTTTTTTTTGGTGAATTTGGTCTACGATACAAACAGTAAAGGATTGAGGTTCAGCACATGTTAAGAGTATTAGGTTCACTAGTCATCGCGGTCCTGCTCGCTACCGAAGTTAAAGCGGAGGAGTACCCTCTGGACTATTGGGCGAGACGTGCGGCTGTCGGAGTGCCAACACTGTCCCCAGATGGATCTAAGTTTGCGTTGCTTCGGATCATGGAGCGCGGCGGCAACCCAGTCATTGAGGTCTATGAAACAGACAAGCTCGATGAAGAGCCGAGGCGCATCAACTCCGACCCCATGGAAATCACCCGCCTAGGCGGCTGGATTACGAATGACATTCTTCTATTTTCAGCTCGTCAGCAGGTACGAGACCAGATAGACGGCTTCAACCAGGGGACGTACGAAGGCAAAAACGCCACATATGACCACTCTAAAAACAAGTTGGGCCAAATTCGGCAACCCTATTTCAGTCCCGTGGGTCGGTTAAAAGGGAAGCCAAATAAGATATTGATTTCTATCATCGAAGGCGTTCCTGACGGACTTCAAGGCGGTACAAGCCAAAGCATACGCCGGGGCTACTACGAATACGACGTTAAAAGAAATCGGAAGAAGCTAATTGCGCGAGCAACGCGTGAACGTCGATCAATCTCGTTCGACGGTGAAGGTAATGCGACGCACGCGAGCGGGTATGTTCAGGGGAAAACAGTTTGGTACTGGCGACCGAAAGGCACGAAAGACTGGGAAAAAATGTTCGAGCGCGACAAGGACAATTTTGAGAGTTTTAGCGTTTGGGGACCTGATCCTGAGAAAGAAGATCATTATCTAGTGCGTGCCCACAATGGCAATGACAAGGCCGGTATTTGGTCATATGACGCAAGAAATAAGAGGTTCGCTGAACTTATCTACAGACGTAACGACGTAGATGTGGATAGTTACCGAGCTGTTTTCTACCATAGCAACCGAATGAAATACCCCGACACGCCTGCCGGTATAACGTGGTGCAAAGATAAATGCTACCGTGAATTTTTTGATCCAAACGAAGAGGCGCTTTATCGTCAACTAGGCGAACTAATCCCAAACGCTGGTCAGATCTCCATCTACGATCGATCTGAGGATGGCAACACGCTAGTAGTTGTCAATAACGCACCAAGAGACCCGGGTTCGTATTACTTGATAAGAAACGGGCGCATCTCAAAAATTGGAGGTGCAAAACCTTACCTTGAATATGATCAGCTATCCAATGTTGAGTACATCACCTACAAAGCACGTGATGGGCGAGAAATTGGTGGGTATGTCACCGTGCCGAAAGGCGAGGGACCTTTCCCTCTGATCGTGATGCCCCACGGTGGTCCTTATGTGCCTGAGACTATTGACGAGTATGACGAGTGGTCTCAAATGTTGGCGCATTACGGCTATATGGTCCTTCAACCGCAGTATCGTGGCTCAAGAAAATATGGACTCGACTTCTACCAGTCGGCTTTTATTGATGGTTCTGAAAGTGGTCGTGCCATGCAAGATGATAAAGATGACGGTGCTTTGTACCTTGTGAAGCAAGGCCGTGTTGATGCAGATAAAATTGCGATGTTCGGATGGTCATACGGCGGATATGCTGCGCTGGTAGCAGCTTCGAGAGAAAACCAAATTTACCAGTGCGCAATAGCTGGCGCTGCCGTCACCGACCCTGAATGGCAACTAGATCAGTATCGATACGGAATGGACGGCATTCAGAAAACTGAGCAACTGACAACCTGGGACGGTGCCGTATCACCAATAAAAGAAGTAGATAAGGTAAACATCCCACTGTTTATAATCCATGGCGATAATGATCAGCGTGTTCCGCCTGACCATTACTACATGTATGTGGATGCTCTGGAGAAGGCGGGTATCCCTCACAAGAAGCTTTTGCTTGAAAAGGCAGACCATTTTAGTAACACACTCTTCTATCATCACAAAATAGACTTATACGACAGCATGCTTCAATTTTTTGAAGACGAATGTGGTCTAAAAGGCACTGGAGATGAAGTCGCGTCGATAGTGGACTAGCTAGGAATTAACCGTGGCCACGCTCCTTCCGGCAACGACTCCCGGATACCGAGTGGTTACCTCTTGATGAAGATACAAGCATATTAGGGCGCTGAGCGCCCTTATTTTGATGCTTCCACTAATGCCGTTAGGTCGTGCGGTAAAGAAACGATTGGGCGCTCTATAATCCGGCCAAGCTCCTTTCCCTCACTAAAGAAGACAAACGTTGGTGTGAAATGTACGTCCAAAGCCCTGGCCCTGCCCTCCGGCTCCTCTTTTCTAATATCGAGCGAGATAAGACTGATGTTTTCTTCTTTCACACCTGATGCCCCGAGCAGCTTCAACATACGCGGAACCTCGCGCTCGCTGTCATGACACCAGGTACCGAACAAAATCTTCACTTCCAAATCCACAGGTAAACCAGCGACTCCCGCGGGCACCTCATACGCGTCATAGTTTCGCTTGAATACCTCATGACGCTCTAACAGCTCTGCGTGACTGATGTCGCCAATTGGATAGCGATCAGCCATAACCTCAAGTGAGAATGGTATAACGATGGAAAAAATTAACGCTACGGTGACACGCCTCATAGAAATGCTGGGCACTTTCAGTCGGGCCAACGGTTTTTGCAAACCGGTACGAAGTTGTTGTGTTCTAAATATCACGATCAAACCCTAATTATCTCCACCATCGGAGCGCCATCACCGCATGGTACCCCATCGTTGAGGCTTATCGCTTGGTATACTCCCGGGGCCGCAGCGAACGAAGAGTCACTCGAGTCGATATCCGGACAGGATCTCCGCTCAAATGATCGCTGCTCACACTCCAATCAGACCAGATGTATGGATAGATCATGGACCCTCTTAGCCAAGCAACCCTAGGTGCCGCTGCAGCGCAGTCAGCTATCAAGAAAGCAGACCTCGCTCGCATTGGACTCATTGGCGCCCTCGCGGGTATGGCCCCTGATCTGGACGTACTCATCCAGTCTTCAACAGATCCGCTCCTGCAGTTGGAGTATCACCGTCAGTTCACGCACTCATTGGTCTTTGTCCCTTTTGGTGCCCTCATATGTGCAATCGCTTTCTGGCCCTTTGTGCGACGTCACATGAGCTTCAAAGCGCTCTGGCTCACCGCGCTTGCTGGCTATGCAACGCATGGCTTGCTCGACGCCTGCACTACCTACGGAACGTTACTGCTCTGGCCGTTTTCTGATGCACGCATCGCGTGGAACACCATTTCAGTAGTAGACCCGCTGTTCACCCTTCCCTTATTGGGGTTTGTCATTGCAGCCGGAATAAAAAAATCCCGGCTCATAGGCAGGCTTGGCATGGCCTGGGTGGCTTTCTATTTATCGATAGGTGTCATTCAAGAACGGCGAGCTCTCGCAGCAGGTGAAGTACTTGCAGCCCAGAGAGGACATGCTCCCGCTCTTGTATCGGCAAAACCCAGCTTCGGTAACTTAGTTCTCTGGAAAACAGTTTATGAGTACGACGATCAATTCTGGGTTGACGCCGTGCGAGCAGGAGGTAACGTCACCATCGTAGAAGGAGCCCATGTCAAACGTCTTGATCTCACTGTAGCGTTTCCATGGCTCGACCCAGAGTCGCAGCAAGCGAGAGACATAGAGCGTTTCAGATGGTTTTCAAATGACTATCTGGCGATAGAGCCAGACGATCCATCACTAATTGTTGATATGCGGTACTCGCATTTACCAAACGAGATAAAAGGCTTGTGGGGTATTCGTTTAGATCCAAACGCACCGGCCGACGAACACGTGACTTGGATTACCCGTCGCAGCGCAGACTCAGAACGGTTCGAGCAACTGTGGGCTATGCTCAAGGGGAATTAGTGTCATTCCCACTCAATATCCTCCGTTGCCACAAGGTTGTATGATCTAAATGCTTCATACAACTTTAATGAAGGCGCCTTAACCTTTCTTGTCTGCAGATCAAAAAACGCACCTTGACTAGTGATTTTTGCCGATAGTTCACCCGCTTGATTATAAATTTCGAATATTCTTCGCCATTTCCGAAAATTAATAGACTCAGGAAGTAAGACAACCGAAATGGTAATTTCCTCGTCCACAAACACCTCTCGAAAAAATTCAATGTTCGATGAAAAAACAATTGGTGCCGTTTTCTCTGCAGAAAAAAATTCGTTCAAACCTAGTTCTCGGTGTAAATCCTGCAGGACATCGATAGCAATATTGTAGTAACTTGATTCTGACACATGCTGATTGCAATCAATAAAATCTGGAGATACGACTCGCTTTTGAGTTATCAAATTTTCCTCACAAATATTTCTCAAGAAATTTTCTGAGATCACCTAACGCGCCGTCGTACTCTCGAGATCCTGGGACTTTCAGATAAGCGCCATGTGGCAGCCCTTCAAATATATTTAGGTCAGCTGTAACTCCTGCTTCTCGCAATTTTCTATGCATCCGCACAGTATCGCTAAGTAAAGCATCTCGGGTTCCGGCTATTAAATAGGTCGGCGGGAAATCCGTTACGTCTCCATAAAGAGGAGATATCAACGGATTTTTAGGGTCAAAAGCACCAGCATAAACTTTGAATGCGGCCTGCAAAAGGCCCTCTTTTGTGACCAATACATTATCCACATATTCATTTATTGTCCAGCTGTCGCCTGTAAATAGGAGGTCCACACTCGGTGTTCCCGCAAATAAAGCTCCCGGCAATTCAATATTTAAGCTCTTTAGTTTCAAAGTCGCGGAAAGCGCCAAGCCTCCTCCAGCTGAGGATCCACCCATTCCAATTCTAGATGCTGGTAGTGTTTCATTAACCGCTTTGTAAACAGTAATTATCTCATCTAAGGCTGCGGGAAAAGGTTGTGAAGTCGACAAAGTATAGTCGACAGATATAACGCCAATGCCTCCTGAGGACGCAATCATGGCACCTTCTACAGCACTAAGGAGTCCACCCATTTGAAAGTATCCACCTCCGTGAATGTGGATAAATAATCGACCATCCAGTTTCGGGTTCAGATTCTGAGGGTTTATGCGATAAACACCTACGCCGTTTATTTTGTCTCGAGAGATCTGAACGTTAAAAGTAGTCTCAAGCATTTCCTCTGTTATCGGATTTTCCGCAGCAGTTTGATCGGCCATCTTAATTAGCTCATCAACAAGATTGTCGCCAATGAGTTGCCCTCTTCTCTCAAATTGAGATGACCCTATTTCCTCTACCGCTAGTCGTGTCTCATCACTGAGACCTGATGCTGCCGTCAACTTTTTTCCCGGAACCGTCCATAGATCTGGCGCTGCCATATTTTCACCGACGAAAAAAAGACTAAATATTGAAACAAAAAGTACATTTCTCATAGTAACCCCCAATCACTTAAAGTATGTCACTGAGTAATCTTTTAAATGATTTCATTGTCTTATATTTCAACAATCTCCACTTATTAATAACTATTATCTACGGAAATAATTCAATCTATAAATAGACACACTTAACATTTTACTTAATTGTGAAATGAGCTAAGTTTTAGATATTAAGAGCGATCCCTTTCTATGGAAATCTCTACAGGCATCTTATCATGTCGATCCAAATATATAGTGGTGTTTTTTTTGGAGAAAAAATAGAAAAAATTTTTTTAAAGGATTGAGCCAAAGATGGTATTGGGGAGATAAAGGCCAATATGCAATAGTTATAGTTGGAGACAATGTAAACTACAACGACCTCTGTAAAGACTTTAAGCGTGTCACTCAAAAACAACTCTTAGGAAGTGGAGCTCCACCTTCAATTACAATGACCTATGTTAATAGTAAAAAGGTGAGTAGATAATAACTACTGGATGAAGCGTCCCCTGACGACGACAAGGTTCCTTGCGTGAAGGATGTCTACGTTGGCCTATTAGACGGAGCTTATGAAGAAGCTGACTATGAGACCTTATCTCGATTTGAGTCACAGCTTTCTGGATTCTTCTTCTCCAGGTTTTAGGGCTTCATGACTTTTCTGAGGTACATCCTAACTGGTGAGACGCTTAGCTAAGCCATGGTGCAAGTGCTAGGTTATAAGGATCCAAGAAACCTTTATAACGCGGTTTTAGAGCAGCTCGATCGGCAGCAAAGGCTCGAGAGTAGGTGATCATATAAATATCAAAGAATATATCTAGCTAATCTGAGGCTATGATGGCATTTCTGTTTGGTTTGGTAGGTATCGCTGCGCTGATCATTTACGTTGTGATCGTAGCAGGTCTGGGATTTTTGATTCTGCCTCCTGGTGTGCATTTCATCGAGAGGCTGATGATCCAGTCGCGACGTGGATTACTCGTCGAGGTGCAGACTCTGAACGATTCGAGCAGCTGTGTGCAATGCTCAAAAGGAATTAGGGTCATTCCCACTAAATGAGTAATAACCACTGAAACTCTTTATCTATAGGGTTTTCAAAAAAGTTTGTATCTGAGGAATCTTTATTCTATAGGGGTTTCAGACGATATTTTTACTCCCACTCGATCGTCGCCGGCGGCTTCCCCGAAATATCGTAAGCAACACGTGAGATCCCTGAAATCTCATTGATGATGCGATGGGAGACCGTCTCCAAGAGTTCGTAAGGCAAGTGTGCCCACCTCGCGGTCATAAAATCGACGGTTTGCACGGCGCACAGCCCAAGCACAAACTCATAACGCCGACTATCTCCCACTACGCCT
>Ga0163109_10003788_pt1 | contig 11551 bp, 10 predicted proteins | sample CRUFie1St13metaG_FD_108704 | JGI IMG/M metagenome (GOLD analysis project Ga0163109, IMG submission 108704) | Marine microbial communities from the Costa Rica Dome - CRUD Field 142mm St13 metaG | ecosystem: Environmental > Aquatic > Marine > Oceanic > Photic zone | place: Costa Rica: the Eastern... | reverse complement strand
TCGGGGACGTGGAGCTAAAAAGACTATGGAATAGCACGACGGAATGGGGTGGCGGAAGCACGGCGTGGCAGCGAACCATCACCCCAATAAATGGCGGGGAGCCGGTGGTAGAGAAGTTTGAGTCGTACTACAAACGCATGCGAAGATAGTCTAAATATAAACGAGGAAAAGTAAAAACTCAAGGCCACCAGTCTTGAGTTTTTTTCTACGCAAATTCCTTCAAGCCTCTGCTTCTCGCGCTTTATCATTCACCCGCAGCAAAAACATGGCCAATCCGTCTACGTCTTTTGCGGGGATGCACCCGCCTGCAATCTTCCCAGTGTCCTCCCCGCTGTGTGGCGGGACGGTGAGCCAGATACTTGGGTCCTTCTTTTCTTTTGGTCTGTAGTTATACATACACAGCATGGCCTCAGATTCGAACATTTCTGAGATTACATCGGGGTTGTTGTTGGGCATTTTTGGCATGAGATAGATGGGATTAAAAATAACAAGCCATGATCTCATGGGCTCCTTTGTCAGCATATATAATACCTCAAACGGGACCACAGACCGCGGCAACCTATCACCTTATTAATAAAACCAAAGTCTCATTTACAACGTTTTAGCACGGAAAGCGATCCCGTATAAATAAACATTGCAAATACTCCCAAGACTTATGATAGTATTTAGGTATAGTTTTTCATTTGATTTTTTTAATAAGTGAAAAGTTGCATCTCTATTATAGGAAGAGTGGGGCGGGTGTCAACGGTATTTTTGTTAAGGAAAAATCGAATGATTATGTTATACAACACAATCATTCGAACGAATCGATAATAATTTCAATGATACTATACCCATTTGCCCTCAGATGCCCCCTACATATTTTCAAACAGATAGTACATTGGATTTCCTAACCCTAAACAAACTATTAATTATGACCTAATCTATCAATATCTATAAATGCAATATCCAATCCAATACATATCATTCTCGATTATCTTCAACTCGTATATACAATAATTATTTTTTAAATCCTGTCAAGAGAAAAGATTTACCCCCACTACAGCAAGAATCAGACTGATGTCAACGGTATTTTTGCTAAGGAAAAATCGAGTAGCTATATATTATATATAACCACTCGAATGAGTCGAAATGCAGATCCGAAGATACTACACAGGTGTTCATTGGCTCCAAATAAACCCTTTATAGGTACTCCTTCTTAATGCCCCGTTAGTATCAATAAATTTCACCCTGCTCTGATACCATCATACCAATATATATAAATGAAACACCTAGATAGATATCATTTCTGATCATCTTCAACTCATATATACGATAATCAGTTTTTAAATCCTGTCAAGAGAAAAGATGTATTATTGTATCCCTTGTGCGGCGGACAGGATTAAAAGCCAATGCAATTCTCATGTATAAACATAAGAATCGTATTGGCTTGTTATACAATATTAAAGGTTTCCACCACAATCTGGACATCTTCCATTGTTTGGTCTAACATATTCGCCACAACTTGGGCATTTAACAAATTCATCGTATGCGATGATAACAGTATTATCAATAGCAAGACTAGAAAAGTTAATTTCTGTACGGTTTACTTTATTATTTGTCATAATATAATTATTTTTATTTATTTAAAATATTTTTCCTATCACCCAAAAAATACCACTCAATAACTATTTTGTCAACTTATTTTTCACCCCTCTGGGTATAATACCGGTGTACATGTACTAACCCAATGTTTTCATGAAGACCCGAAACAAAGCCTCGACTCCGACTCCGAATCCGAAACAGAAACTCTTTTGTGATCATCTACTAACAACTGCGAATGGTAATTACATCAAAGCTTATAAAAAAGCATATGAAATTCCGGAGGATGATCGAGAGGATTATATAATGAATCGCGTATTTGAGCTTATGGAAAAGCCATACATTCAGGAATATATTCAGGAGCGAGCAAGCAGTATTAACATGAGCGAGGACACAGCCCGAATAAAATTAGCGGGGCTTATGAGCTCCACAGACGAGCGAATTCGGCTGAACGCGTTAAAATTGTTTTTTGATATGACCAAGCGAAAGGGCGAAAAAAATGGCTCGGACCGACTGGAGTGGATTCTTCAGCGGGATATAAATTATAAAAAAACCCGACGAGAGATCTCAAATGAATTACATGAAAGTCTCAGGCCTGAGAATATGAATAAGAAAAGCGCGGGGATTTATAATGATCCGTATGCGGATGACGCGATAAACAACAATAAAGATGATACTACTCAAGCGCCCGAAGATTGAGCGAGAGAATGATATAGAGTAAAAGCCCTGACTCAGTAGCATAAAACGCAGACGTAAACAGAAGTGACAGGGTGAGAAATAATGCCAAAATTCTGGTTCGTTTCTGGGTAACAAGCAACCACGGGAGCGCAATGTACAACAGGGTTCCAACGATCCCCATCTCACTCAGTAAATGCACAAACGACGACGACGGAAGCACAGCAGCGGCGTCTTTCAGGACATAATAATACGTCCCCTGCCCCGTCCCGAGGATCATCTCAGAGAGTGAATTCCACATAACTTGCCCATTGGGGATCGCCCATGTGACCTGCCCCAGCGCCGAATAAAACCCCAGAAGCACCAGCAAAAACAGCGCCGAAAGCCCCGCCATACGTTTATTTTCCTTTGAGAGTTTTGTGGGATTTATCAGGAATAATGTAGCAAAAATGACGGTAAGCACCGTGATAAACAGTCCGTTGTACGTCTGGCAGAAGATCCACAATAGCGCTAAGAGCAGCGCCGGAGCCAAAGAAAAATACGGACGAAGTACTAGCAGCAGTGCCATAAACCCCGCGGAAACAGGAAGTAGCGACGAGTCCTGCGCCAATTCTGGAGTCAGAAGCAGCAGCGCAAAAGACCCAATAATACCCAGCAAAACCGCGACCCACTGCCATGATTTTTCTGGGTATACCCGCGCGCCAACCACCACCGAAAACATCGCCAAAGCCCACAAAAACCAGTGCATCACCGACACCATCGGCTCCACTGACACTAATAATAATACCCCGACAATGAGTAAAATAAGCAAAAAAAGTCCCGACTGCACCACCGTAAATCGTTCACTTTTGCCCTCTAGCACTGACGCAACGCCCATCACCAGGAGTCCCAATAACGCGATCGGCAATACAATTTTTAGGTGCGGAATGTACCCACCGAGCATCCCCGCGTCCCCAAAAACATGCACCCCAACCCCTGAAAAAATCCCCAACCAAAACACCAGAAACCCAGCACACGAAAGGCACCTGAGCGACGTGTGGGTTTTTTTGGTAATGCTTGGCGCCATGCGCAAATCCAGATGCATGTGTGAGTGTGTGTACGCGATTCATCCTACGTGCGGCGCAAAAAAACGCAAGTAACTTTGGCTACAAAACCCGCTGGTCAAAACTTTTTTCGTGTGTATAGTGCTCATGTATATATGTCTCAAAATCTCATGAATCATCAAAAACTTGTCATTATCGGCTCGGGTCCAGCGGGGCTTACGGCGGCTATTTATGCGGCAAGGGCGGAACTTGCTCCGATTATTTTGGAGGGCAAGCACCCGGGTGGGCAGCTGATGGAGACGACGCATGTGGAGAATTTTCCAGGGTTTCCGGATGGGATTATGGGACCGGAGCTGATCATGAATATGCGGAAACAGGCGGTGAAATTTGGGGCGGATGCGCGGATGGAGACCGCTGTCAGTGTGGACTTTTCGGATCCAAAAAAGCTGATCGTTACCACCGAAAAAGAGACGTACTCTGCCGAGTCGGTGATCCTCTCAACAGGGGCGTCAGCGCGGTGGCTGGGGCTTGGGAAGGGCGAGGAGAAGTACTGGGGCAAAGGATATACGGCGTGCGCGACGTGTGACGGGGCGTTCTTTCGGAATAAAATCGTAGGCGTGGTTGGCGGTGGGGACAGCGCGTGCGAGGAGGCGAGTTTTCTGACGCGGTTCGCAGGCAAGGTGCACATGTTCGTGCGAAGTGACCAGTGGCGGGCGAGTAAGCCCATGATTAAGCGGGTGATGGAGAATCCGAAGATTGAGATTCATATGCAGCGGTCGGTGGTAGATTTGTACGGGGAGACGGTACTGGAGGGGGTTATGCTGCAAAATAACGAGATGATGGAGGTGGAAAAGTTCGCGCTACACGGGCTCTTTATGGCGATTGGGCACAAGCCGAACACGGACGTATTTAAAGATTTTGTGCCGGTGGATAATAAGGGGTATTTTGATGTGCAGGGCGACACAGGCTCGGGGATCGAGTCAGTGTTTATCGCCGGGGACTGCGGCGACTGGCACTACCGGCAAGCCATTACTGCAGCGGGTTACGGGTGTATGGCGGCGCTGGATGCGGAAAAGTATTTGACGGGGAGCGTTGGTGGGTATTAGGTACACCAACCCAAAATTATTTATAAAACCAAAAATGCTTCCCTTTATGGACGTTTTTTACATCAGTAACAAGGGCTTCCATATTCATAATTACCTCATCGCCCGAGTGGCTTTCTGCTGCTCTTTTCGTGATGATATTTCTTCTATTTTTTGTTTTTTGCGTCCATGTCGCACCCAACAAGACCCGTGTTTAAGCTCTGAAAAATCATACTTATAAATGGTATTGAGAGCTGCTATTTGCTTTGTAAAATGATATTGAATACGTTTTAAAGTGTGCTAAAATATCACTTCTGTTTATGTGCGGGAAAGATATAAGTTTAGATGTAATAGCCAAAAATTAAATATCTGTTATACTTTATTTGGGATACTAAGAAACACTACTCTTGTGTTATCTTTATCCTGAAACAAACATGAATATAAATAATAAAGAGTGGCTGTTAGCGCTAAAAAATGAAATGAATCAGCCATATTTTCAGGATCTTGAGCAATTTTTAGCGGCAGAAAGAAAGAGTGGAAAACAGATATTACCACGGGAAAGTCGGGTGTTCACAGCGCTGGAGGCTACGCCACTGAGACATGTAAAGGCCGTAGTACTGGGGCAAGACCCATATCCAGACCCAGAAAAAGCAACGGGGCTGGCGTTCTCGATCCCGAAAAACAAGAAGCCCATTGCGAGTGTTAAAAATATGTATAAAGAAATAATTGGGGATAAAAATCAAGCAATGCCTATACACGGAGATCTGACTCATTGGGCGGCGCAGGGCGTACTACTGCTTAATACAACGCTGACGGTAGAGGCTAAAAATCCTCTGAGTCACAAACATATCGGATGGCAAAAGTTTACGGACAGGGTAATATCCATGATAAATAATAAGCGCGAGGGGGTGGTGTTTTTCTTGTGGGGGAATCACGCGAAGACCAAAAAGAAACTGATTAACCCGCTGAAGCACTGCATATTAGAGGCAGCGCACCCGTCCCCACTGAGCGCTCATCGTGGGTTTTTCGGCTGTGGGCACTTTATAAAATGCAATGAATATCTCATAAAAAACAACCAAAAAGTAATTGATTGGATGCCATGAAACGCGCTATAATACCGGTGATACTAACGATAAGTCTGACGATAACGGGATGCACAAAGCCGAAATATGTAGTACAGGCGGGGGGTAAATCGTACAACGTAGAGACGGCGGTAACGAAAGCTGAGCGAAATTATGGGTTGATGAATAGGGCAGAAATGGCGGCGGATGCGGGAATGCTGTTTATTTTTCCGCGGTCTGATGTGTATGGTTTTTGGATGAAAAATACGCTAATTCCGCTGGATATTATTTGGATTTCGGAGAATAAAAAAGTGGTGGACGTTACTACTTTACAGCCGTGCGTGACGGAAAAATGTGAGTCATATGTACCAAAAAAAGCAGCGAAATATGTACTAGAATTAAATGCGGGGGAGTTTCAGGGAAAGATTGGAGACGAAATAATAGTGCCGAAAAACTTGCCGATTGCAGTAAAGTAATTATTATACATTTGATTGCTCGGGTGGTGGAATCGGTAGACACGAGGGACTTAAAATCCCTTGGCCCTAGGCCGTGCGGGTTCGAGTCCCGCCCCGAGCACCATAAATAAATTACCTATAATGAGTATAAAAGTATTTGGTCACAAGGCTCCGGACACAGACGCTATTTGCAGTGCTATTATCGGTGCGTGGATACTCACGGAAAAAAACAAACCAGCAACGCCGTATCGCCTTGGGGAAATAAATAAGGAAACGGAATTCGTACTCAACACCTTTGGGCTTCCTGTTCCTGAGCTTCTCACGCAGCCCTTGTCTTCGCAGGATACTGTGGTAATTGTAGACACAAATAATACAGAAGAGCTGCCCGATGGTATTTATAATGCTGAGATTTATGGTATTATAGATCATCATAAACTCACTGGTACTATTACCACTGCCAAACCCATTGTGTGTATTATGAAGCCAGTTGCTTCTACGGGGAGTATCTTATGCAGTGAATATTTAAAAGATATGAAACCACCAAGAGAGATACTTGGGTTGGCGCTAAGCTGTATTATTAGTGACACACTTGGATTTAGAAGTCCCACAACAACACAAGAAGATAAAAAAATAGCTAAAAAAATAGCTGAGAAAATAAAAGTGGATATAAAAGATTTAGCGAAAAAAATGTTTGCCGCCAAGTCAGATATTTCACATATGACCCCCGAGGATTTAATTCTAGCCGATAGCAAAGTCTTTACTATTAAAAACAAAAAAATGCGTATAAGCGTGTGGGAGACAACAAATACCAAAGCAATATTAGAACAAAAAGAAGATATACTAAAAGCCTCCCAGAAAATAAAGACGGAAGAAAATTTGGAATATGTGTTATTTTTTGCGGTAGATATTCTTCAAAAATCCGCCACCCTTATTGCTCATGATAGTGCGAAAGAACTAACACAGAAAGTGTGGGGGGATGTAAAAAATAATGCATTGGTAATTCCTGATGTTGTATCCCGTAAAAAACAGATCATCCCAGCGATAGAGGCTGCGCTATAAAAACGAATCATAGATCCATAGCAATAATCCACTGCGAGAAAGGGTACTAACAGAGTGAGTTTTTCGACCACTTGTAGCGATAATATTCCGCAGTGTGTCCTCTGAAATTATATACTCAAAATCCATCATATACTGCCCCTGTAGCACCATATCCTGCACTATATATTCATCATCCGTCACATACTGAATATTGTGCACATCCACCCGAAACCCCATTGACAAAAAGATATCCCGCACTAATTTCTTTTTAATAAGCATATATGGCATATCTGGCTGCTTTGGTACTGATGGCAGCAAGTCTTTTGTTGTGTGTTTGCTTAATATACTTGGTATGTGTTTTTTTGATACATTTTTATATTGATTATTGTCCACGGAGATTTCCGTAAATATCTGTAATAATGGATCAAAAATGCCCGTAATAGAAACATTTTCATAGGTGAATCCGGTTATCTTCCATGTATTTTTTTGCAAAGAAATATTTTTCAAAGAACCCATAATCTTCTCTTTTTTAAGAAAATTATACAGTGAATCTACCGTCGTGAAACGATCCAAATCCACAGATTCTGATTGAATTTTCGCGCGCTTTTCTTGTGTTTCCTTTAATGAATTCTGCACCTTGTCATTTGCATTTTTCGTTTGAATATCTCCGCCATTACTCTGAATGTACCATAAAATATCTTTTAATTTCTGCTTCTGGACATCTGTCACATCCGTCATTACCGAAGGGATTATTTCCTCAAAAAGATACACCTGTTGTGGCGCATTTGAATAATAATATAAAATCATATTCACCATCTCAAGACGCTTTTTCTCAGTTATATCATACGCCATGATAATCTTTTCATCCACTAATATCGGGTACTCTTGGATGATCTCTCGAAAATGTAAAGCAAAAGATTCTGTATTTTTCTGCGGGTCAACCCGATCAATAAAATTATAAAGAAGAGTCTGTCCTAATGAAAATTTCCCATCAGACAAAACACCAGCAATAGACTGAATCTCCATTTCCCGCGCCGAATCATACCCAATATTATTTTGCGTATACCACATTTCTCGAATTTTCGCGGCTTTTTCTGACGGATCTTGTAACAACTCCGCCCAATGATTATTCCAGTATCGACCCCACGCAGTACTCACTTCGGGATTATTTTGAAGTACTATCCATTCTGGTTTTGTAAGGTTTTTTTGAAACTCCGCTAGCGTATTTTTATCCTCATATATAACGTCAAAATATGGCGATAAAAGCATGCTAAATCGCGTTATGGGTTCATTGTCTTTTCTGCTCGCGGAGATATTTATCCAGTCAGTAAATAATGTTTCATCTCCGCCTTTTTCATAAAAAATCTGAAAATTCTGATACACACCGTAGTCTTGCATCTGCGCCGCAACTACCCACAGCGACATTAAGCCGGCCAGTACCAGCGCCGAAATAGACACGAGTATTTTTTGCATCAAAATAGTATACCACAAAAAGTCATAAAAGCACAGTTGACAAAGCACCAGCATTTCCTATATTCTCAAAGGAACATGGAAGGATAGCAAAGCGGTCAACTGCAGCGGGCTGTAAACCCGCCGGCTCAGCCTTCGGGGGTTCGAATCCCTCTCCTTCCACCAGTACACAATTATCTTCATCCGAAGGTGTTTTGAATGTTTCCAGAAAAATAACAACACGGGCTTTTGGTATGAATAAAGAATGTAATTTTAGTTGTAATAATCAGAAAAAAATCCGTACTACGCTGTGCTTAAAATATTAAAAAGCAAGTCTATATAAGTTGCCTCAGGCCCAAAAAATATTGACAAATATTACATTACAGACTAATATATATATATGAAATATATCAACGCTTCATTTTCGGCTTCTAATAAAATTTCACGGACTATATTCTTCGCCCCTAGTTTTGAGGATTATGGACAGAGAGAGGCTATGGAGAGCTTGAAATTAGCACAAGAGAATCCTAATCAACCATTAGGTTTTAAGGCGGCGCAAGAAATAACCAACAAATTAAATGGAGATGATATTATAAATATTTTAAAATTAACAGAAAAAGACTACAAAGTGTATTATGATCGTGCTAGTGATAAGCAAGATCCATATACAAAACTCACAATGATTCTTAAGAATCTGAACTATAACTCAGTATTCCAGAAAATGCGACAAAGTATAGGATTAAAAATAGAAAATTTAAATACAGAAGTAGTGGAGCAACTAGAAGAGGATACTTTTAATAAGAAGAATATTGATACATCGTTCATAAATACAACCGAAGAAGTATCACAATTCAGGGGATGGAATAGTGGTGATAAAAAAGAAGGTCGTAAAACAATGAAAAATAATGATGATGTATATATGATACCTGGTTCGGACGCTATTTATAAAAGCCCACGATATTGGCGTTCTTTCGATCCATATGGATCAGGACGACGATAAGAGACGGTAAGACTACTCATCCTCCTGTTTAGTATACAAAACAGAGATCCAGAATTAACAGATTCACTGCGGAACTTTTTTATGCTTTAGAAGTGCCAAAAATCCCTTGACGCCACCCACTCCCCACGTACAATACTCATGCTCTTTACTTCCTATTTAATTATAAGATGACTATGTTTGAATAATTCGCAATCTTTAGTCTGCCCTCTGGGTGGTTATGTTTTACTGTAGTAACTTTTTTGTTCGGGGTCACTTTCCGTGCTAATGAAGTTACTCATTATTCACCGAATAGTCAGTATATAGGAATTAGAGAGCCGCGGTCTGTGGTCCCGTTTGAGATATACATCTAAAACAAAGGGTTCATGAGATCATGGCGTATTTTTTAACCCCCTATAAAATGCCAAAAAACTCTGACGATTTCCGTTACGTTAAATACCCAAAACCCACCAAGATATGCGAAGCTTTAGTGATTGGGGACTATAAGTTTGTGTTTACGTATGATCCTGCGCTGCAAGAAGACACAGAAAATCCCATGGTGGAGGTGATGATTGTGCTAATGAATCATGATACAGATGGCAGTGCGAAAGTAATGAGTATGTATATTCCGCTGAAAAGTTTTGATCAGGCGTTGATATTTTTTATGAAACACACACTGGACGCAGAGAAGATGGGTGAATAACCCCCTTGCATTTCTTGAGCGACTCCCTACAATAGCGGCGAATATAGCATTATGACTGACGAAAACAACGCGCAATCACAGGAATCTCTCGGGTTTAATCACGGACGCGTGGAGTCGCGGGATATCGTGAGTGACATGGAGGACTCGTTTATTAGCTACGCCATGAGCGTGATTGTGCAGCGGGCATTGCCGGATGTGCGGGACGGGATGAAGCCGGTGCATCGACGGATTTTGTACCAAATGCATGAGAACGGGCTGCGAAAGTCCGCGAAGTATAAAAAATCAGCGAAGGCCGTGGGGGACACACTTGGGAATTACCACCCGCATGGCGACACGGCGGTGTACATGAGTATGGTGCGAATGGCGCAGGACTTCAGTCTTCGGTATCCGCTGATCGACGGGCAAGGGAATTTTGGGTCAATTGATGGGGATAGCCCGGCCGCGATGCGTTATACGGAGGCGCGGATGGAGAGTGTTACGAGCCTGATGCTGCAGGACATCGACAAAAAAACGGTGGACTTTCGCCCGAATTACGACGCGAGTAAACAAGAACCCGTGGTACTCCCGACGGTACTACCACAGCTGCTTTTGAACGGAACCATGGGGATTGCGGTCGGTATGGCAACGAACATCCCACCGCATAACTTGGGGGAAATCGTGGACGCAACGCTGTATATGCTGAACAATGATGATGCGACGATGGATGACATTCAGCCTTTTATTAACGGGCCTGACTTCCCGACCGGTGCGGAAATGTATGACGGGGGGGCGGTACGAAAAGCGCTAACGACGGGACGCGGAAGCATCACCCAGCGGGCAACGGTGCACATGGAGGACATGCGCGCGGGCAAGGTCGCGATTGTGGTGGACGCAATCCCATACCAAGTAAATAAAGCAAGCCTCGTGGAGAAGATTGGGAACCTCGTAAAAGACAAACAAATTGAAGGGATTACGGCGCTGCGGGATGAGTCAAATCGGGACGGAATGCGCGTGGTGATGGAGCTCAAGCGGGATGCATTCCCCAAGAAGATTTTGAATCAGCTCTACAAAATGACGCCGATGCAGAAGAATTTTTCATATAACATGATCGCGCTGGTGGACGGGATCCATCCACGACTGTTGAATGTGCAGCAGGTTTTGAATGAATTTATTAAGCATCGATTTGACGTGATTGTGCGGCGGACGCAGTTTGATCTCGCTGTAGCAGAGGCGCGCGCGCATATCCTCGAGGGGTTGAAGATTGCACTGGATCATATCGACGAAGTAATTGCCATCATCAAAAAAAGCCCAACAAAAGAAGAGGCAGCGACGGCACTGCAAGAGCGATTTGGACTCAGTAAAAAGCAAACGGACGCGATCCTGCAGATGCGACTCCAGACACTCGCGGGACTAGAGCGGCAGAAAATTGAGGACGAACTAGCGGAGAAATTGAATCTCATCGCGGAGCTGAAAAGTATTCTTGCGGACCGTGAAAAACAAAAAGACATC
>Ga0163109_10003787_pt1 | contig 11552 bp, 12 predicted proteins | sample CRUFie1St13metaG_FD_108704 | JGI IMG/M metagenome (GOLD analysis project Ga0163109, IMG submission 108704) | Marine microbial communities from the Costa Rica Dome - CRUD Field 142mm St13 metaG | ecosystem: Environmental > Aquatic > Marine > Oceanic > Photic zone | place: Costa Rica: the Eastern... | reverse complement strand
CTCCTGACCTCCATTTATCTAACATTAAGGCCCAAGGAACAACAACAACTCCATCAAGAGCTTGCTTCATTAATAGTCCTATTGGATCTTCTTTGGCAACTGATGCTTCTTCTTCAGTAATAAAATCTATTTGTGTTAAATAATCAGGTGTTATAGACAAAGTTAAAAGATCGCCAAAAGCTTCATGAAAACCATCATTAGCTCCGCCTTGAAATAAAGTGGGTAAATGGTTATATGCTTGATAATAAAATATGTGTCCTAACTCATGATGAATGGTAACAAAATCTTCTTCATTTTTTTCTATACACATCTTAATTCTCAAGTCATTATTAGCTGGATCTAAATTCCATGCAGATGCATGACATACAACAGACCTGTCTCTAGGCTTTACAAATAAAGACCTTTCCCAAAAAGTATCTGGTAATGGCTCAAACCCAATAGATAAAAAGAAATCTTCTGCATATTTAACCATATCAATTTCATCCAACCCCTTTTCTTCAATTATTTTTGTTACGTTTACTGAATCTTGCTGAGATTCTTCTGTGTAAACCAAATCATAAATATTAGACCAAGATTGTCCCCACATATTACCCAACAGATGAACTGGAAGTGGTCCTGATTTTGAGACTACATCATCACCATAATGCTCATTTAATTTTGCTCTTACATGACAATGAAGAGCGTCATATAAAGGCTTTACTTCTTCCCAAACTCTATCAGTTTCATTCAAAAAATCTTCTGCTGGCATGTCATATTTACTGAACCACAAATCGCTTAATCCTTTATAACCTAAATCTTTAGACCCCTGGTTACCTATATCTACCATTCTCATATACATTGGCTTCATAGGCTTTCCTATCTCGTGCCAGCCCTGCCATGCTTTGAGCAATTCTTCTGGATCTCGAGAGTTATCAATTATTGATTCGAAAGCCTCTAAATCATAACAAGCACCATCTTCATAGCAATGTTCGCCACTTCCATACATTGCTTCAAGACTTGTTGTAATTGAAGAAAGTTCTGATGCAAGCTCTTTATTGAGTGGTGGAGGCATTACAAAAGAACTTTTTAGAATATTAAGCATTCTTCTTTGTTCATCAGTTGTGGGGACATCATCAAAAGAAGAGGCTTCTCTTGATCTTTCTAATGACTTTAAAGTGTATCTTGTTCCATAGTCAGCAATAACCTTCTGAGAATCATACGTAATGAAATTAGAACTTATCCAAGAAGCTGAATAAATTATTGGTCCATCATTCTTATTTTCTTGCTCAACACTATTTAAAAAATTTTCTAATTCTTTATTTCTATCTATTTGTTCGCTACCAGGAACACAAGAAGCTACAATAAGTACTATTAAATAAATGCTTAAATATTTTTTCATTTGTTGTACCTCGATATTAAAATAACATAAAAATAAATTAAATATGAAAATTTCAACAAACCAGTTTAAAAACGGTACAAAGTTAATAATAGATAATGCCCCGTGCTCGATAGTAAGTCATGAATTTCATAAACCTGGAAAAGGTCAAGCAGTAATGAGAATAAAATACAAAAATCTGCTAACAGGTAATACTAATGATAAAACTTTTAAATCTGGAGAAACAGTTGAAGCAGCTGATGTGATTCATAAAGAAATGGAATTTTTATATCAAGACAATGAATCTTGGCATTTTATGGATACTAATACCTATGAGCAAATTGAAATAAATTCAGCTCAAATTGGTGATGCAAAGAAATGGTTGATAGGCCAAGAAGTTTGTGAAATAGTCTTATGGAATAGTGACCCTATTGAAGTAAATCCACCTGTTATAGTTGATCTAAAGATAGTCTCATCAGAACCTGGAATAAAAGGAGATACTGTTTCAGGAGCAACTAAAAAAGCAATATTAGAAACTGGCGTTGAAGTTCAAGTCCCGTTGTTTGTAAATGAAAATGAAACTATTAAAGTTGATACAAGAGATATGAGTTATATTGGGAGATCTAAATCTTGATTGGGCTTATTGATAAAGAAATTGATTCATTTTTACTATCTTTAGTTGATGCTGCAAATGAAGATAAGATAAAAAAAATAATTGATAAATATTCTACTACGATAACTGAAAATCTGAATAATGGTCACATTACAACTAATGTTTGTATGGTGGCAGCCAGCATGTTGAAATTAAATCCCAACGAGCTTGCATCTAAGTTAGTTGAAAAGCTAAATTTATTAGATTTATTCCAGGCTGTTGAAGCAGCCGGTCCAGGCTTTATTAACATAACACTTCACAGAAAGGATTTCGTATCAATAATTCGTACTATTAATAAAGATAAAGAACAATATGGACAAGCAAATATTGGTAATGGAAAAAAAATACAAATCGAATTTGTGTCTGCAAACCCAACAGGACCTTTGCATGTAGGTCATGGTAGAGGAGCTGCCTACGGAGACGCCGTTGGCAGAATATTAAAAGCAACAGGTTTTAACGTTGAAAAAGAGTACTACATAAATGATGCAGGTAGACAAATTGATATTCTTACAGCAAGTGTTATTTTAAAAATTGTCTCTAAGGAAATTGGCGAATATTTCCCCCAAAATGCATACAAGGGTGACTACATAAATGAAATTGGTAATAATTTTGTAAAAAATACAAAAGTTGTATTTAAAAATCCCCAATCTCTTTTAAGTATTCAAAACATTTTTTTAAACTCTAAAGATGATGACAATGAAGACGAAATTGATGCAGTAATATTAAGTCTTAAGGATTTAGATATTAAACTATGGAATTCTATAAAAAGTTTTTCTCTAAAAGAAATTATTAGCTCCATTAAAAATGATTTAAAAAAATTTAATGTTACGTTTGATAATTGGTTTAGAGAGTCTTCCTTAGGAGATATTAACGATAATTCATCCACTATTGCATCATCAATTAATAAGCTCAAAAATGACGGTCATGCATATGAAAAAGAGGATGCAATATGGCTGAATACCGAAGTAAGTGGAGATGATAAGCATAGAGTATTAATCAGGGATGATGGAAGGCCAACCTATTTTGCTTCAGATGTTGCATATCACAAGGATAAAATTGATAGAGGTTTTGATACGCTAATAAATGTTTGGGGGGCGGATCATCACGGATATATTAAGAGGATTGAAGCATCGATAGAAGCATTAGGCTCAAGAAAAGAAAAGATGGTAGTCAAATTGGTGCAATTTGCTAATCTCTTTAAAAATGGCAAAAAAGTTAAAATGTCCACAAGGTCAGGAGATTTTTTTACACTAAAAAATCTGATTGATGAAATTGGTTCAGATGCATCCAGATTTTACTATCTTTCAAAACAAGCAGATCAACATTTAGATTTTGATTTAAACCTTGCTCAGTCAGATAGCAAAGAAAATATTTTTTATTACATTCAATATGCCCATGCAAGAATATTTTCACTAAAAGATAAATATAATAAAAAAATAGATATTAATGATTTAAATCTTTCTAGTATAGAGAAAAATACTTATGTCAAATGTGATGAATTAATTCATGAAATATCAAAATATCCTGATGTAATTGCTAAAGCAGCAAATACATTACAACCACACTTAATTATTTTTTATTTAAGAGATTTGTCTCAATTATTTCATAGCTATTACAATGACAATCATGTCTTATCCGAATCAGTTGAAAATATTGAAGCAATAATTTCTTGCTTGTCTTCAGTAGGACTCGTTATTTCTAATGGTTTGAATCTTTTAGGAATCACGCCAATAAAGAAAATGTAACGATATGAAAGACTTTGCAGATAAAAATAAGAAAAAAAAACAAAGAAAAAATAAATCAATTTTTACTCTTAATAGATCCACTCAGCGAACTATTTCTTCAAAATCTATTGCTGTTATTTTTTTTATTAGTGTTGCTATGGCTTCTATCGCATTTTTTTATCTAAAATCTGATGTTGAGTCTATTAAACGAAATGACATCTCTAATTCAATTGTAATAAACTTCCCCTCATCTTTGCTTGAAAATCCTGTTTTAATTGAAGTGACTGATGATACAGATTCTCTTAAATGTGAATATTTTGTTCAGATAGGCGCATATGGTAATAAAAAATATGCAATTGAAGCTGAAAATATGCTTTCAAATCAAATAGCTAACATTTCTATTACGGAGGTTTACAGCAGCCTTCAGCCAGGCAGACTTTTAAATAGCGTGATATCTGGGCCATATAAAAATAAATCTTCTGCAAATAATGCTAAAGAAAAAATTACTATCGAAGGGTTTGAACCAACCTTAAGAACAAGATGCGAACAAAAATAGTTACAAACATTGATCATATAAACGATCGCATCAGAAATGCTTGTATTTTAAATAACAGAAATATGCAAGACATTACTCTTGTTGCAGTATCTAAAAGAAAAAATAATGAATTGATTAAGTTTGCCTTAGATCATGGAATTAAAGACTTTGGTGAAAATTATGCCCAGGAAATGAAAGAAAAATCTGAAACAATTGATTCAGATGAAATAAATTGGCATTTCATAGGACCAATTCAAACCAATAAAATAAAAATTATTGCAAAACATGCTCACTGGGTTCACACACTGGATAGAGAAAAGGTTATCAAAAAGCTTGATTCTGAGTGTAAAAAGATAGACAAAAATATAAATGCGTTTATTCAAGTGAATATATCGAATGAAAATACAAAAAATGGTTGCGATCCCAAAGATATAATTGAAGTTGGAAAACTAGTAGAATCTATGACCAATATTAACTTAAAGGGATTAATGTTCCTTCCAAAGCTCAATGTTGATCCAGTTGAAAATAAAAGGGCTATGAAGTTAGCAAAAGAATTAAGTTTAAAACTTCAAGCTATAAATAATAATGCAAAAGCTATTTCTCTTGGAACTACATCTGACTTTGAAGAAGCAATTGCAAATGGTTCGACAATGCTAAGAATTGGTGAGTCCATTTTTGGAAAAAGAGTATGAAAAATATTGTTTTTTTTGGCGGTGGAAATATTGCTCAATCAATAATAAAAGGTCTTATTGATTCAGGCTATTCTAAAACAAGTATCTTCTATATTGATAGGAATGATAATAATCAAAAAGAATTAAAAAAAATCGGCATCAAAAAATTATCTAGCAAAAATAAAAACATTGATCTTTTTATATTAGCAGTTAAGCCCAAAGATGCGATTGATGCATTTAAATCAATTCTAAAAGAAAATACTAAACCAAAAATTGTAAGCTTGGTTGCCGGCGTGAAAGCAAAAAGATATAAGGCTCTCAAAGAAAAAGTTGAGATTATGAGAGCTATGCCAAATACATCATCCAGATATGGTTTTGGTATTACCGCACTTTTTAACTCTTCTTTCAATCAAAAAGATTCATCAAAAGTTGTAAAATTATTTGAAAAGATAGGAATAGTAATTTCTGTTAAACAAGAAAGTAAAATTGATACATTTACTGGAATGATAGGAAGTGGCCCTGCATATTTCTTCTTTCTGCTAAAGTCCTATGAAAAAAAATTACTTCCTCTTTGTAATGGAAATAAACAAAAAGTTAATGAAATTATTGTAAATCTAATGAAAGGTATTGGTGCTTCAATAGAAAATGATAAAGATTTAGATAAACTGATTTCTGCAGTTGCCTCAAAAAAGGGTACGACTGAAGCAGGTTTAAAATCATTTAAAACCAATAAACTAAATAAGATCTTTGAAGAAGGTCTAAAAGCAGCCATTAAAAGATCTGAGGAGATATCTAATGAGTACTAGTTTTGAAATTTTAGGTCTTATAATTGGGTTGCTTAATTATGCTTTTGTATTACTTTTTTTATTTAATTTATTAAAAGTTGATTACTACAATCCAATTGTGTCCATTTTTGTAAAGGCATATAAACCTGTTTCCAAGATTTTACCTCTTTTTCCAAATCAACTAATAAATATTGTTCTTCTAGCTATAATTTTGAAACTTCTTGGTTTGTATATATTCGTTGGCAATCAACATGAAATTGCCAATCTTATTGGAATGGCAATTATTTTGACATTGCTTACTGGTATAAGAATTATATTTTATGCAGTTATTGGGGGTGTTATCCTAAGCTGGGTATCGCCGCAAAATTCTAATCCTGCTCTTCAATTAGTTGAAGAGATTTCAAATAAAACATTATCCCCAATAAGAAGATACATTCCCTCAGCAGGAGGATTAGATTTCTCACCCATATTCATACTAATACTTGTAAATTTACTTGAAGGTTTTTTATCTGATATTTATTGGGCTATTCAATGAAGATAAACAGACAGTTAATTTCATTTCCGGACGGTATTAAACTTGAAACCGACTATGTTCTTAATTCCTTTGATTTAATGGTTGAGTCTTATGGCGAACTTAATGAATCAAAATCTAATGCTGTTCTTTTATGTCATGCATTTTCTGGTAATCATCATGTTGCTGGAGAGGATAAAGATTTAGGAACAGGATGGTGGGATCAAATAGTTGGACCTGGCAAAGCTATAGATACAAATAAATATTTTGTTTTATGTTGTAATAATTTAGGAGGATGTGCAGGATCTTCTGGTCCAAATACCATTAATCCAGAAACAAATAAAATTTACGGCAGTTCATTTCCTCAAGTAAATGTTGAAGATTGGGTCAACTCGCAAAAAATGTTAATGGATAAATTAAATATCCCATATTGGGAAATGGTTGCGGGCGGGAGTCTTGGTGGGATGCAAGCACTTCATTGGACAATTGCCTATCCAGACAAAGTAAAAAAGGCTGGTATTTTTGCAGCAGCACCAAAATCAAGCACACAGAATATAGCAATGAATGAAGTTGCTCGTGAATCTATTAGAAAAGACAAAAATTTCTATAACGGTAATTATCATGATCATGATGTAATCCCAAAAGATGGTCTTAAAACTGCCCGCATGCTCGGACACATTACCTATTTGTCTGAGGAGCACATGGATAATAGATTTGGTAGACGGTTTCAAGATTCTGAATCTAAAATGAATAAAGGTATCGACTTTGAAATAGAGAATTATTTACAGTACAAGGGAGATAAGTTTGCTGAATCTTTTGATGCAAATTCATATATCCTTATGACAAAAGCAATGGATAGCTATGATGTAGGAAAATCTAAAGGTCTTATTGAAAATCTTAAAAACATAGAAGCAAAACTTCTGATTATTGGTTTCTACTCTGATTGGCTTTATCCGCCTGAACGTGGCAAGGAGATTCAATTAGCTGCCATGCAAAATAATATTAATTCATCCTACGTAGTTCTTACTGGAGACCATGGCCATGACAGCTTTCTATTTCATACAGACAATTATTCAAAAATTATAAAAAAGTTCATCTCATCATAATGGCTATAGAATTATCAAATATCATTAAAGATTGGGTCCAAAACAAAAGTAAAATTATAGATTTTGGTTGTGGAGAAGGTTCTTTATTAAAAGAATTAATGATAGAAAAAAATGTATTTGGTTATGGGGTTGAAATAAATGATCTAAAAATTCAAGAATGTATTGCTAAAGGAGTGCCGGTTATTAAACAAGATATTGATAAAGGAATTAATGAATTTGAATCTGCCAATTTTGATCTTTCTATAATGGCAAGATCTATTCAATGTTTAAAAAATCCCAATCTTGCACTTAATAGGATGTTGAGTTTATCTAAAAGATGTGTAGTAACTCTTCCAAATCTTGGATACTGGAAATGCAGACTTAATATTGTGAATGGCAAAATGCCTGTTACTCCAGAACTGCCATCAAGTTGGTATGAAACAGAAAATATTCACCTTTGTACCATAAGAGATTTTGAAAAACTATGTTCTGACGAAAAAATTAATATCATTGATAGGGTGTTTCTTGACAAAAACGGTAATAGAGGGAAGTTTACTTCGATGATCCCAAACCTTCTTGCAGTTGAAGGAGTATATTTGCTTGAAAAATAATGATGAAATCCTGATAGCTTCATCTAATGAAGGCAAAATAAGAGAATTTAAAAATCTTTTTAAAGAACACAAAATATTTTCTCTAACAGATTTGAAAATAAATGATGCAATAGAAGATGGTCATTCTTTTTTCGAAAATGCTTTAATTAAAGCAAAGCATGGTGCCAAAAAATCTGAAATATTTACTATTGCTGATGATTCTGGTTTGGTAGTTCCTAATCTTAATTATGAGCCAGGAATTTATTCAGCACGCTATGCTGGAGAAAATTCAACTGATAAACAAAATAGAGAAAAAATTATAAAAAAATTAGTACAAAAAAATATATCAGAGCTTGATGCATATTATGTATGTGTTTTGGTAGGCCTCAGACATTATAGTGATCCAATGCCAATAATTACTCAAGGAAAAATTTATGGGAAAGTTAGCATAAAGAGTTCTGGGGATGGCGGTTTCGGTTATGATAAGATTTTTTATCCAAAAGGATATTCATACTCAATGGCATCGATGAATCAAGAAACTAAAAATAATGTTAGCCATAGAGCGGTGGCTACTAAAAAGTTTATGGATATTTTTAATTCGACTATGATTTAGTTTTTATATAATCAAATATATAAACTTTTCTACCCTCTTTTATACCCCTATTTTCAAATTTTGTTGAAACTCTAGATTCCCTTGAAGAATTTCTTTGTTTTAGAAGGGGATGATTTAGGTTAATTTCAATTTCATTAGCATAATGTTCCCAATCAGTTGAAATATATAGCCTCCCATTCCATTTCATAATCTTAAGTAACATCTCAATAAATTCTGATTGTAATAATCTTCTTTTATGATGGCGATCTTTTGGCCATGGATCTGGACACAATATTACTACCTCATCAAAAATATTTTCATCTCCCTGATCTAATAAAATTCGTGCGTCTTCAGGAAAAATTCTGACGTTGTTCATTTTATTTTCTTCAATTGCTCCAATTAAAGTCCCAATACCTGACAAATAGACCTCTGAGCCTATGAAAAGAGTGCTTGGATTCTCCAATGCCTCTCTTTGTAAATATTCTGAGTTTCCAAATCCTATTTCAAGTACGCAATAATTGTAATCTTCAGAAAGGCTAATGATTTCACTTAGAGTTTTAATTGAGTATTTATCTAATTTTTGAAGTGAATGTTCTTGCTTTCTTGTTATTCGACCCCTTCTTTTAACAAAAGAAGGAAGAAATTTTAAACGCATTTAAAAGGGAAATTACGCGAAATCTACCATTAATGATTTTAATTTCTTAAGGGCGGCATTTTCTATTTGTCTTATTCTTTCAGCAGAAACATCATATTCATCTGCTAAATCATGCAGAGTAGCTTTGTTATCTGATAGATATCTTCTTTGAAGAATATCTTTACTTCTCTCATCAAGAGACTTTAATGCAGCAAATAATTCTTGTTTATTAAATTGATCCGCCTGCTCTGAAGCAACAATAACTTCTGGATCATATCTTTTATCCTCTAAGTATTGAGATGGGGACATGATTTCATCATCATTTCCGGTTGCAACTGGCGTATCAAAAGATGAATCATTTGAAGACAAACGGTTTTCCATATGCAACACATCTTTAACATCTACATTTAGATCCTTAGCAATTTTTTCAGCCTCTTCCTTTGTTAGCCAATCAAGAGATTTCTTTTTACTTCTAAGATTAAAGAAAAGTTTTCTTTGAGCTTTCGTAGTGGCAATCTTTACCTGTCTCCAGTTTCTAAGAATATATTCATGAATTTCTGCTTTTATCCAATGAACAGCAAAGGATACTAATTTAACGCCTCTATGAGGATCATATTTATTGACAGCCTTCATTAGTCCAACATTTCCTTCCTGAACAATGTCGCCAAGTGGAAGACCATAGCCTTGATATGAACGTGCTATGTGAACAACAAATCTTAAATGATGAATGACAAGTTGTCTTGCAGCATCTAAATCATCTTCTTCATATAATTTTAATGCAAGTTCTTTCTCCTCTTCTTTAGATAGAATAGGTATTGAGTGAACAGATGAAAGATAGGATTCAATATCTTTACCTGGACTATTCAATTGTGAGGGTTGTAACTGTGTGCCCATGTTATAAATAATAATTATAATTAATTATATCAATTAATTATGTGTAATAGTGAATTATACCAATTTTTTAAAAAAATCTCTTAAAAGGTCTAAAAATTCATTTTCCAAAGCCTTATTTCTGAATGCCATAAAATATGGATTAAGAATAGTGGATTTTTTTGCATAATCTAACTCTGTTTCTTCTTTGATATTTATAACACTTCCTCCGCAACTATTTAACACTGCATGTGCAGCAGCAATATCCCACTCTGAAGTTGGACCAAATCGTGCATAAATATCAGCCTCATTATCAGCTAGGCTGCATAATTTTAAAGAACTTCCCTTCTCAACAATTTGATATTGCACTTCATTTATGTCTAAAAATTCTAAAAATTTTTCATCATTTTCATTTTTATGGCTTTTACTCATAACAATCCTTATATTTTCTGGAACTGAATCGACTTCGTATTGTTTTTCAAAGACAGAGCCATGCCAAATCTTTCCACTAACTGGGGCAGCAACAATGCCAAAGATTGTGCTTCCATCATTAATCAGAGCAATGTTTACAGTAAACTCGCCTGTTTTATTAATAAATTCTTTTGTTCCATCAAGAGGATCAACAAGCCAATATGTCTCATTTAAACTTTGTAATGATTCTACTTCAAAGGTTTCCTCTGAAATTATTGGGATATCAGGAGTTAAAAGATTAAGTCTATTGAGTATGATTTCATTTGCATTTTTATCTGCAATTGTTAAGGGAGATCCATCTTGTTTGTTAGTCTCACCAAAATCACTACTTTCATAGACCTCTAGTATTGCATTAGAAGCATCCTTAACACACTCTTTTAAGGCTTCAAGATATTTATCAATAAATGCCTTATCAATCATTTTTTTAACCACATGATGAACTTGTTAAATTTTGATAATCTAAGACCTCTAAAATCTTATAGAAAATGTCAGTGTTATCCATGATGCCATTAAAATTTTGGCTACCTGGGCCATAAGCATAAACACCTACAGGCACGCCTGTATGACTGCCTGTTCCCCACTGAACTTCAAAAGAATCATTTTTTTGCTTCATAAGTTGAAGTCCGCCCGTTTCATGGTCAGCTGTAATTAGTAAAAGTGTATCCTTATTATTTGAAACAAAATTTATTAAATCTTTAATTGTTAAATCAAAGTCTTTAAATTCCCTGATCATGTAATCTACATCATTGCTATGACCTGCCCAATCTATCTGACTACCTTCAGTCATTAAAAAAAATCCATTACACTTATCATTTAAGTAATCTAAAGCATAATTGGTCATCTCTCTTTGGGTTGGCATATCTGGACCTCTCTCCATTCCATCTTCATCAAATAAGCCAACTATATGTTTTGAGCCATCATAATTTTTTTCTAAAGATGCTTTCTCAGTCATTAGATAATGGGTTTTACCCGCTTCCTCTAAATTAAAGAATTCTTGTCCCCCTCCTAATGCTACATCAACTGAAGAGTTGAGCAATTGTTGTGCGATTTCTTTTTCTTTGTATCTTGAATCAATATG
>Ga0163109_10003786_pt1 | contig 11552 bp, 8 predicted proteins | sample CRUFie1St13metaG_FD_108704 | JGI IMG/M metagenome (GOLD analysis project Ga0163109, IMG submission 108704) | Marine microbial communities from the Costa Rica Dome - CRUD Field 142mm St13 metaG | ecosystem: Environmental > Aquatic > Marine > Oceanic > Photic zone | place: Costa Rica: the Eastern... | reverse complement strand
TGTAGTCCCCATGGCAGGTAATTCCTACCCTAATAAAGAAATGCGAACCCGGCGCAAAGAGTTAATGGCGCAAATGGAGCCCAACAGTATCGCCCTGGTTACCTCTGCCCCGCCGAGCTTCCGTAATAACGATGCGGAGTATTTGTACCGCCAGGACAGTGACTTTTATTACCTGACCGGCTTTGCTGAAGAACACGCTTTGCTGGCGCTGATTCCCGGTCGCAAGCAGGGAGAAGCGGTTCTCTTCTGTCAGGAAAAAAATAAGGAAAAGGAACTGTGGACCGGCATCCTGATGGGTCCGGATGCAGCCATTCAGAATCTTGCGGTCGATGATGCCTATCCGATTGCGGATATTGATGACATTCTGCCGGGCCTGATCGAGGGCAGAGACCGCGTCTATTACTCCATGGGGAAGGACGACAAGTTTGATGATCAGGTTATGGAATGGGTGAAGACTATTCGTCAGAAGGCGAAAATGGGTGCGCATCCACCGGGAGAGTTTTTGATGCTTGACCACCTCTTGCATGAATTGAGGTTGTTCAAGAGTGCTGCCGAGATCAAACTGATGGAGCGGGCCGCTAAAATTTCAGCGGAGGGGCATCGACGGGCCATGGCTTTCTGTCGACCCGGCGTGCATGAATATGAGCTCGAGGCCGAATTGCTCTATGCTTTTACCCGCAACGGCAGTCGTGCGCCTGCCTACAGTTCAATCGTGGCAGCCGGGAACAACGCCTGTATTCTGCACTACAACACCAACAGAACGGTAATCGAAGAGGGAGATCTTGTTCTTATTGATGCGGGCTGTGAATACGAATACTACGCGTCTGATATCACCCGTACCTTTCCGGCCAGTGGTAAATTCAGCGATGAACAGAAAGCGATCTATGAAATCGTACTGAAGGCTCAGGAAGCCGCAATTGAAGAAATCAAACCCGGTGCGCTGTGGGATGCACCACATAAAGCATCGGTGAAAGTGATTACACAAGGCCTGATTAAGCTGGGCTTATTGCGGGGCAAGCTGTCACAGCTGATCAAAACCGAGGCCTACAAAGCGTTTTACATGCATCGTGTTGGCCACTGGATCGGTATGGATGTTCACGACGTTGGCGATTACAAAATCGACGGAACCTGGCGCGTGCTGGAGGCAGGCATGGTGACCACGATAGAGCCGGGAATTTATATTGCACCTGACAACACCGATGTGCCTGAACTATGGCGCGGGATCGGAGTGCGCATCGAAGACGATGTGCTGGTAACCAAGTCGGGATATCGGATTCTCAGTATAGGTGTGCCCAAAACCGTTTCAGAAATCGAAGCATTCATGTCAGAGACGGCACATTAGCAATGAAAGTCCAGACCTTAGCAACCCAGTATGACGTCGTTGTTGTCGGCGGTGGCCTGGTTGGCGCCAGTTTCGCACTGAACCTGGCGCAACAAACAAACGACAGCGGCTACAGAATTCTAGTGGTCGAAGCCGTCGACAGCAAAAATTCTGATCAGCCGCCGAGCTTTGATTCGCGATCCATCGCTTTGTCTTTTGGGAGCAGGTCGATTTTCGAGACCATGAAGCTCTGGTCGGCAATTACCCCGCTTGCTGAGCCGATTGTTGAGATTCAGATCAGTGATCGCGGACACTTTGGTCGGACAGCGCTCAGCAGTGCTGAGCAGGGCGTTGAAGCTCTGGGCTACGTGATCGAAAACAGGGAACTGGGCAACGTCTTGCGCGAGGCCATGCAGGCGTCATCCGGGGTCAGCCTGCTGGCACCAGCCAAGATCAATCAGATAAAACCCTGTCAGTCTGGGATGGAGTTAACGGTTGCGCGTGAAGAGCAATTGATCAAGCTCTCTGCCAGGCTGGTTGTGTTAGCTGATGGTGGCAGGTCCTCTATTTGCACAAGTCTTGGAATCGACCAGACCAAAACCGATTATGGCCAACATGCGGTTATTACCAATGTCTCGTTTGAGAAGCCCCATTTGGGGGTTGCGTTCGAGCGTTTTACGGAATCTGGTCCGCTTGCGGTTCTGCCTCTATCAGACTTTCAGGAATCAAACCGGGGATCGCTCGTCTGGACTGTCTCAGAACCCTCCCGGGAAGAACTTCTCAGCTGTGGCGAAGAGATCTTTCGGTCGAGGCTGGCGCAGTACTTCGGAGAACGACTGGGCAGAATCCTGCAGATCGGCCAGCGCGTTGCCTATCCTCTTTCTTTGACGCTGGCCAAGGAGCAGGTCAGGCCGGGGCTAGCCCTGTTGGGTAATGTTGCGCACACCTTACATCCGGTGGCGGGACAAGGTCTTAACCTCGCCCTGCGTGACTCTGCGGCCCTAATTCGACAGCTGGTCAGCGCAAAAGAGCAAGGGGTTAGCCCCGGCGAGATGAAGATACTGCAGGCCTATCTGGAATTGCAAAATCAGGATCAGTTCGAGTCGGTGCTGTTTACCGACCAAACGGTGAAACTGTTTTCGAATGATCAATGGGGTCAGAGGGCGATCCGCAAACTGGGGTTGCTGGGCTTGGAGCTCGTGCCACCCGTGCGCAGCAGGTTCACTCAAAGCGCGATGGGACTGAAGCCCTAACTGGCTTCTCCCTCGCCAAAGCCTTAATTTTGCGTTAACAAGCCGCGGATGTTCTCGATGCGTTTTCTGTTGGCACCGAGGTCGCTGTAACCCAGCCTAGACGCCGAACGCACGTGAATAACGCCTGCTGTCGAATCCTCAAGAAACTCCACGTCGTCAACGAAGCGCATCAGGCGCGAAGTAAATTCGGCGTAGAGATAACCGTCTCCTGATTCCACAATATTGGCCTCATCCAGTCCGAGCAGCACCTGTTCGATCCGGCGCAGGCTTGCTTGCAAGGGTTGAATTCCGTGTTCAGTGTCAGATTCGAAGCTGGAGACGCAGTTCGGCGACTCCGGGCAAGCAGTCAGACGACCATTCTGCACGCCGATGGTTTGCGGCGGCTCTCCGGCACAGGCCGTCAGGAAAGGAATGAGGGAAAACAAGGATTTTTTCATGTGAACTCGGCGCCTTTGAGTCGCTGCTGGTGAGGAGTTAGCGAATACGCGTGTATCTGATGTAGGGATTACTGGACAACGGTCATTCCGAGCCATTCCGCAATCAGGGCAGGTTTGTCCTCGCCTTCAATTTCCACCGTGACTGCGTGTTTGAGTAACCACTGATTGGGGTTTTTCTCCTCGGCGCTCAAAAGTTGAAACCGTCCTCTGACTTTGTTGTTGACCTTGACCGGATTGATAAAGCGTAGCTTGTCGAAGCCGTAGTTGATGCCCATCACCGCATTCGCAAGTTTCGTGCTGCCTTCATAGCCCATCTCAACCATCAGGGACATCGTCAAAAAGCCATGGGCGATTGTCGTTCCGAAAGGTGTTTGCGCCGCCCGCTCCGGATCAACATGGATGTACTGATGGTCTCCAGTCGCTTCGGCGAACTGATTGATTCTTTCTTGATCGATCAGCATCCAGTCAGAAACACCGACTTCTTTGCCGATGTAGTCGTTCAATTGATCAGTGGTCAGGGTGAGTGGCATGGCAATCTCCTCGATACGCGTGCGGGGAAGGCCTTCAGTCTATCAGTATTCACTTTGAGTTCCTATTTGCCGGCGGAGCCGGATACCTGTTCAGTGGACTGCTGCGTGTGGGGCAATATGGTCTGTCGGATTGAATCAGCCGAAGCATGCAAGCTCACTGGCGAGCCCTTATAATGAGTCAATGAGTCAGGAGCGCGAGTTTGACATTGTCATCGCCGGCGGCGGCATGGTAGGCACCAGCCTTGCCAGACTTCTGGCTGACCTCGGCACGGGAGACAGGCCGTGTCGGGTTGCACTGCTGGATCGGGTCGCGTTTGAACCAGACAAGACGCCATTCCACGCGCAACCGGAGCGCTATGATCCCAGAGTCAGCGCACTGACGCAGGCCTCGAAAGCGCTGTTCAGCGAACTGGGAATCTGGCGTCATATTGCCGACATGCGGCAATGCCCCTATGACAAAATGCAGGTTTGGGATGCCGAGGGGACCGGTTCGATTCAGTTTCGGGCTCATGAAGTCCATCAATCCGACCTCGGTTCTATAGTCGAGAATTCGGTCATCTCATCGGCCCTGCATCAGGGGCTGAGTGAACAAAGCAACCTGACCTACTGCGCGCCTTTCAATCTGACCTCCGTGGAGCGGGGTGAATCGGATACGCTGCTAATCGGTTCAGAAGATAGCAGCGTCGTCCGGGCAAAGTTACTGGTTGCTGCGGACGGCGCAAATTCAAGAATTCGTCAGCTGGCGGGCTTTGCGACCCGTGAATGGGACTACGGACATGATGCCATTGTCACTACGGTGCAAACCGAAAAACCACACCGGGCGACTGCCTGGCAGCGTTTTATCCATACCGGGCCGCTGGCATTTCTGCCGCTGGCGGGAGACAGGGAGCAGCGTCATTGCTCGATCGTCTGGTCGGTGGTGACCAACGAGGCCGAACGTTTGATGGGCCTGTCAGAGACGCAATTTAACGACGCGCTAACGCATGCATTTGAATCTAAACTGGGTGCCGTCAGGAGCTCTGATAAGCGTTTTCGGGTACCCCTGCGGCAGCGTCATGCAACGGAATACTTTCGCAACGGAATTGTTTTGGTCGGCGATGCCGCCCATTCAATACATCCCCTCGCCGGCCAAGGGGTAAACCTAGGGTTTCTGGATGTCATGGCCCTCGGCGAGGAGCTCCACGCAGGTCTCAACGCCGGCCGTCAAGTGAGCGATACGCGCATTCTTGAGCGCTATCAGCGCCGGCGCAAGCCTCATAACCTCCGGATGATGTGGGTGATGGAAGGTTTCAAGCATCTGTTTGCCGGCCGCACGCCCGCCACGGTTTGGCTTCGCAATTTCGGATTGACTCAGGTCGACGGTGCTGGCCCGCTGAAAAATCTGATCGTGCGACACGCGATGGGTATGGAGTAACTCACAGCGGACCAGTCAACCTGTAGCGCTTGGGCACTGTGGCTGCTGTATCCCATATCCGCCGGTGTCTTGAAGATGTTCCGGTCGCAAACTCAGGAGATGTGTCTGGCACTGGCCTCTTCGAAGTTCTGATTTCTGTTTCCACTGTACGCTTCTGGCCTGCTTTAAAAGGTTAGTGTCCAAATACTTCACAGGCCAGTAAAAGCGTGGCTTCTGCTCAGAATGCGATGTTTAAAAAAGTAAAAACCCCTTATATTAGAATTTCTTATGAAGATTTCTTAAAGTCAGTCGATACAATTTCTGTGCAAATATCAACCGTATTTATTGAGGGCGAATTGGGCAGTTTGGAGCAGTACAGGGATATGATTAAGTATAAGAACAGGACAGGAAGCTTCCCATTCAATCTGGATCTCAGCAATCTGGACACCGGGAGTATTACGAACATACTCAATGACATTGAACAGCACCTCCCCATGATGGAGAGTGAGGGAGACTTGTGCCAGCTGCTCAAGGTGAAAGCTTTTTTCGAGGATGAACTCAAGGTATCGCACAGACTGCACTGACAGGCCGCCTTAACCGCGGGCTCCGCGAGATGCTGTCGCGCAGGCGGAGTGCTGACGCATCAGGCCTCATGTCGTAGATGAAGTCCGATGCCTTGCCGTCGTCTGCTTTCTATCAGTGACGTAGTTAATCAAAGTTGATCAAAACACGGTCAAGCAGGCCATCTGACAGCCTGCATTCCGGATTTAATTACTTCGATGATTAGTGCCATATGCCTTTTTATGTCAGCGGATTTATCGGTCTGACGCCACAGGGCAGGCAGTGATTGCTCAGCGTCTGGTCCGCTTAATTCAGCGTCGGGACTCGACGGACCCAATGTAGCGCTCTTCTTGTGCTAGACTCTGTCTGGCGTTAAGGCGAGTAAATCGCGGTTTGTTCAACAGAATTTTTTGGCGATAGACCGTTTTACGAGTTCCAAAAACCTCAATTTGTTCGAAAGCATTTTGGCAAGCACTCAGTCAACGACCCCTACTGCGTCGGAAAAGCGAAACGCCGAACCGATCTCGGTGCGCAAGTTTCTGTCTGTATTTCAATACAGTCAGCTGGCTATGAAAATTGTGTGGAGTACAAGCGCGCCGCTGACGCTAGCGATGGCCGCCGGTACCCTGCTGTCGGGCGTTTTGCCGGCGGTGATTGCCTCGGTCGGAGGCATGTTTGTGGACGCAGTGTCGCTTGCAATCCAGTCGACTGGTGATGCAGCGGATCTCGCTCGCAGGCAGGTGCTGGCTTACGTGTTGCTGGAAGCAGGCCTCGTCATCATCATGACCGGTGCGCAAAGATTGAACTCGGTCTGCCAGTCCATATTGAGAGTTCTTCTGGGCAACAGAATTAATGTGATGATTCTGGAAAAAGCCCTGACTCTTGAACTGGCCCACTTTGAAAATGCTGAGTATTACGACAAACTGGCCCGAGCCCGACGAGAGGCCTCGAGCAGGCCGCTCAGTCTGGTCGTCAAAACATTCGATCTGATCCGAGACGGCATTGCCCTGCTGACCATCGGCATCTGGCTGTTTCAATTCTCGCCTTACGCAGTTATGTTGCTCGGGTTTGCCGGGATTCCCGCTTTTGTCGCGGAGGCCAAATTTTCCGGAGAGGCATTTCGCATCCATCGTCGACGGTCTGCTGAAAGGCGCATGCAGATTTACCTGGAAATGGTGCTGACTCGTGAAGACGGTGTCAAAGAGGTCAAACTGTTGCAGCTGGGTCGTCTGTTTCTCAAGCGCTACGTTGATATTTTCCTGAACATCTACAAAGAAGATCGAAATCTGGTTCTCAGACGCGGCGTCTGGGGATACCTTCTAGGCTTGCTGGCCAGTGGTGCGTTTTACTTTGCTTATGGTTGGGTTGGCTTTGCCGCGATCGCTGGCATCATCACTATTGGACAGATGACCATGTACGTCGCCCAGTTTCGTCTTGGCCAGAATGCAGTAACCAGCAGCTTGACTTCAGTCAACGGGATGTATGAAGACAATTTATATCTGTCCAATCTGACTGAGTATCTCGAACATAAGGTGCCCGAAGCATCCGGTTACCAGCTAGCAGGGCCAGAGCCTTCTGACGGCATTCGATTCAACAATGTCAGCTTCTGCTATCCGGGCAGCAATACCCCTGCGCTCTCCCAGATAAATCTCCACATTAAGCCTGGAGAAAGTCTCGCGATAGTGGGCGAAAACGGCAGTGGCAAAACGACATTGATTAAATTGCTGACCAAGCTCTACCAGCCGACAGAGGGTGAAATCCTGCTTGAGGGCTTGGCCCTCAACGCATGGGATATTGATGCGCTGCGCAGCAAAATCGGCGTTATATTTCAGGACTTCGCACGCTATCAGCTGATGGTCGGTGAGAACATCGGGATTGGCGACGTTGATGAACTCGGTCAGGACTCTCTGATTGAAGAAGCTGCAGAAAAAGGGATGGCCAATGAGTTCATCAAGGATCTGCCTGAAGGGTATCAAACGCAACTGGGAGCCTGGTTCAAGAACGGAAAGGAACTCAGCGGTGGCCAGTGGCAGAAGATTGCTCTATCGCGAGCATTCATGCGCAGCAAGGCTGACGTGCTGATTCTGGACGAGCCCACAGCGGCGATTGATGCGAGGGCGGAGGCCGAGGTTTTCTCACACTTTCGCGACCTGACTTCGAACAAAATCTCCATCATCATATCTCACCGCTTTTCTACTGTGCGCATGGCAGATCATATTATTGTTCTTGAGAAAGCCAGTATTCAGGAAGAGGGCAGCCATGAATCGTTACTCGCGAGTGATGGTCAATATGCCATGCTGTTCAAGCTTCAGGCTCAGGGATACCAGTAGCCGATTCCAGCAGACCGGATAGGCTCGGATGGAGGCCTTGACCACCTGTTTTGGGGCGTTCATAAGCAGCTTTCGGCAAGCTTATTCAGCTTTTGAGATGCTACTTGCTCCTGTGTTCATACCGTTGGGCGCAGCTTTCTGGCTGCGAAGACCGGCAATTCCAACAGAATCAGATAATGCTTCGAGAGGATCGCTATTTGCGCTGCTGAACCCTCAGGCAGCGCCCTAATGGATTCGTGCTACGTCCGCTATTTTTCAGACGCTGGAGGATCAATTCCTTGAAAGCGCTCTGGTCATGTTCCTGAGCGGTATGGCGCTTGGAAAGTCTGCAGCACTGTGCGAATCTGTCATGGCAAGCCTGTTGCTCAAAGCGCGCCTGCAACAAAGCGTGGTGGGATCAATCCCTTGGTCAGGATCGTATTGCTGGCTATTGGCATATTCCAGTGGACCAGAATCACCTTGCTCTGATTTAGGTTTTTTGTACTTCTATGGGTAAGTTCGCTAGATTAGCGACTCAAGACGCATGGTATCAGGCCTGTCAGGGGAGATATGTCAGACAATTTGCAGCTCCGGAACAGGCCCGGCCCCAATCTCATTTCGCCGCGGCTTCTTCCGCATCAGGCGGCAGCGGCAAAAGCCTTACGTCGCGCGCGTTCGCGGATGATGGTCTGTTTGTGGACCCTTCCACTCTATATGCTGGCAATCTGGATGCTTCTTACCAATCGGCGGGGGACTGACACGATCATGTTCGTTTACATGGGCGTGTGGGCGGGGTTTGCTCTGGATATGGCGCGACGGCGCTGCCCCCTTTGTAAAAAGCAATTCTATGTAAAGCATGTATTGATGAGTCTTCGAGCGAGGCGCTGTGTACACTGCGGCTTCGACTCACACAGTGTGGCCGAGGCAGCGGATAGGGACGGCGCTAAGCAGTAGCGGTCAGCAGCCTCCACAATTCCCTGACGCGTGGAGGCTGACCGGTTCGCAAGACACCCAGCCGGAAAATTTTGCCGGATAACCAAAGCATCAGCACAATACTCACGAGCAGCAATGCTGTTGTGCCCACCACATCCACTAAGGGCGGGTTTGCTGCTGCGCGATTCATCATCAGATATGGCGTAAAGAGTGGAAACCAAGAAAGCGCTCTGACTAGGCCGTTGTTCGGGTCCATGACGACGAAGGCCATCATCGCCAGGGGCACGATTTGGATCACGATCATCGGAGTCATCATGGCCTGGGCTTCTTTTAAGGTGTTGCACAGACTGCCAACCGCAAGAAAAAGCCCGGAGTAAAGAGCATAGCCCGAGAAGTAATAAAACACGAACCATGGAATCAGATCGGAGCCTAAGATGACTTCCAGCACTTCACCGATCAGGTCAGTCTGAGCGCTGTCGTACATCACAATAAACATGGAGGATGATAGCAGCCATGTGCCGATGGTCGTCAATCCCGCCAGACCGATGCCTAGGAGCTTGCCCATCATCAGCTCGCTGGAGGTAACTGATGCCAGCAGTACCTCAATGATCCGGTTTGATTTTTCTTCAACCGTATTGCTCAGTAAATACTGTACGTTCTGCGTTAGCGAGACAAACATCAGGTAAACAAAAGCGATAGGTGCGAATTGACGGAAAGTGTCTGCCAGGCTCACGGCCTCTTCCCCCTCTGCAGCGGTCGGGTCCAATGGGTTGAAGGTCATCCGGGTGCGCTGAACATCGCGGACAGTCTGGGTATCGACGCCTCGCTGTTCGTATTCCTTTTCGCGTATCTCAGCATTGATACCGGCTTGCACTGCATCAGGCAGGCGGACATCGGTTAGATTTCGCGCCCAGAACTGCACGCCTGCGGCACTGTCCGCAGCCGCCGGCAGATCACCGGGCCGACTGATGCCATCGTCTGTGGTTTCAGGAATAAGAATCAATGCGAAAAGGTCAACATCGCCTGATTCGGTTTGAATAGTCTGCTCACCTGTCAGATAAGGTCTTAAAGCTTCAATGATGCGTTCCGGTGGGGCACCCTGATCCAGTTCGGCTGGAGGCTCTACGGCGACAAACGGGGGGTCTGGTTGTTCAAATGGCTGAATATTTTCCCTCAGATAAGGGGTCGCCATGGCCAGTGCGAGATTCAGTCCGCCATTGTCGAGCCACTCATCCAGTGCGGCAACTTCATTGGCATCGACATCATCAATCAGCTGATTGGCCGCATTGGTGGCGTTGGCCGGACTGGCCTCAGCATTCGTTTCCCTGCGATTCTCAATTAGGTATTCCACAAAATTCGTGAGAATCAGCCTTTGATGTTCTCGCTCAAGGGCGATTGAAACCGCCTCTTCATACTGGCCCGACTGATCGATCACGATGAAATGACGGGTGGGCGTTGCGCTGGACAGCGCGCTTTGCAGAAAATACATGCCGAGCAGAATCAGCGGAATGATGAGAATAGTAAGCCAGAACGCTTTGGTCCTCACGTTGTCCAGATACTCGCGCCAGGCGATCAGTGCAATCACCCTCATCGAAAGCTGTGCTCACGTGCCTGTTCCCCGACCAGATGCATAAAGACGTCATGCAGGCTGGGTTCAGAGAATTCGAAGCGGCTCAGGGCAATTTGATGGTCAAAGCAGTGTCTGAGTACGTCTTGGGGATTTACTTTCTCCTCGATCTCAATCATCCACAGGTCGGTATCACCGTCAGTGCGCTCTGGGCTTCTCTCTATATCGCGGTCAACCGAGACCACGCCGGGCAGTCGGATTATAGAGCTGATATCTGCCGCTGTTTCCAGCAGGACGCGGCGCGGAATTGTCGCGCGAGCCTCAGCTACGGTGCCATCGAAAATCTTCTTTCCTCGGGCGATCAGCAGGATTTGGTCACATAAACGTTCAGCATGCTGCATGACATGAGTCGAAAAGACAATGGTCTGACCGTTTCGGGCCATATCCCGGATCAATTCTTCCAGCACAGTCTGGTTCACCGGGTCGAGACCCGAGAAAGGCTCGTCCAGAATAACCAGTTCCGGCTCGTGGGCAACTGCCGCAAGTACCTGCACTTTTTGTCCCATTCCCTTCGAAAGAGACTCTACCCTCGCGTTTCCAAAGTCTTTGAGGCCGTACTTCTCCAGCATAGCCCAGGCCCGGTTCTTCGCGCTTAAGCGATCCAACCCTTTCAGCATGGCAAAGTACTGAATCACTGACCACGCGTTCATGGTTTTATAGAGCCCTTTCTCTTCCGGCAAGTAGCCGATGCGATCACGCACGTCGAGAGCGGAATCTGATCCAAGTATCGTGATATTGCCGGAACTCGGCTTGATAATCTCGAGGATGGTGCGGATCGTGGTGGTTTTACCAGCCCCGTTTGGCCCGAGGAAGCCGTAAATCGATCCTTTCGGAATGCTGAGACTGATATCGTCTATGGCTTTGAAATCACCATAGGCTTTGACCACTCGGTCAAGGTCCAGAACAGATTCAGTCATCAGGGTGAACCGCAGAGACAAGTACAAGAAGCGTGGGCTGAGTATCTCAGATTTACTGGGGTGCAGAAAGCCGACAGGTTGGCAGTGCGGACGGGCGTATCCGACCTACCAGCATATTTCCCTACGCGTTCAGAAAACCGTCGATTTGCTGCGCAACCTTTCGGCCTTCATCGATGGCGCGCACCACCAGTGATTGACCGCGGCGACAGTCGCCGGCGGCAAAGACCTTCGGGTGCGTTGTCTTAAACTCGCCGCTTTCAGTCTTGTAGTT
>Ga0163109_10003784_pt1 | contig 11560 bp, 4 predicted proteins | sample CRUFie1St13metaG_FD_108704 | JGI IMG/M metagenome (GOLD analysis project Ga0163109, IMG submission 108704) | Marine microbial communities from the Costa Rica Dome - CRUD Field 142mm St13 metaG | ecosystem: Environmental > Aquatic > Marine > Oceanic > Photic zone | place: Costa Rica: the Eastern... | reverse complement strand
TTATTATTATTATTATAATTATTACTATTTCCATTGCTTATTGGTAAATATCCTTCTGGTGCTTCAGGCTCAGGAGGATAATCAATTGCCATTTTATCAGCTTCATTATGTGAAGTTGTTAATAGATATGAATTATATCTTGGATTATATAGACGGTATAAAGGAATAGAACCATGAATTGGTTTTTTAAGAACATATCCAATTATACCTTCATTTCTAAATTGTTGTTGAAATCTATTTCTATGCATTTTATATATATATATTTAGATAACAAAAAATACGCAGCTTGGGTGAAAAATTGAGGCTTTTATATTTTATATAAATTAATTCACTTGGAATTAATTTAATAATTCATTTTTCATAGTTTAACGACTACTGTTTGCATCTGTAACTGTAACTGTTCGTGTTGGTACACCTGTTTCAATTTCACCGGATGCCTTAAAATACCTTGCAGATCTGTTAGTACTATCAAAATCACTGGTATATGTATATTTAATGTATCTAACACCTGTATTTTGACTAATATTTACAATTTCAGTATCAGTTTCTGGTAATGCATTCCATTCAAATCTCGCAGAAGTATGAACTGTTGTACTAAGGTTTGTATTATACATTGCAAAAGAAGATACAAGAGATAATGGATCTATAATTTCAACATATCTATCTACATATGATTGATATTGTACTATTGAAACTGATTCTGGTCCTAATAAATACACTCTAGGATCAATATCAACTCGTAATCTAACAATTACTGGTTTTGAAACCCTTTGAGCATTAGGCATTACAGCTACATCAGGATCAGTTGCTTGTATAATTAAGTAAATTTCATCTGTTATTTGTTTATTTAAGTAAATTAAATTACTAGCTCCCATTTTAGTTCCAGTACATGCAATCATATTATTTAGTAATGCACTTGGAATTCTTCTAGGACCAGAAGATACACTAGGAGTATTAGTACTATATGCATCATAATAATTTGAATCAACAACAGTTGAATCTGATGAATTAAATTCCTGTTTAGTCATAATTTTATATTTGTATGTTAGATCATTACCTCCAGTTCTATCGGTAAAAGTTATAACATCAACTCCAGATAAATCTAAATTAACTGTATTTTTATTAAATGATACTGCAGTAATTTCACCATTTGCTTGAGTCACAGAAACTGAATTATCAATTAAAGTATTTGCTTGACAAACAGCATTTACATTATTTATGAAAGTATTAATATGTAATTGAGTTGTTGTTACAATAGGGAATCTTTGCTCAACAGAAACTTTTCTATAAACCTCGTTCCAATAACCTTTAATATCGTGTGTTTTATAGTAAACGTAATATTCACCAATATTTGCTACATTGTTTGATAAAGTATTAAAGTAATTCTCAACTGCTGAAAATGCACTTGTTGTATTATTTGAATTATATGAAATTGCAACAGTTGTATTATCTGGTTTAACAACTTTAATTTCTACTGGAATTCTGTAAGAAAAACCATTACCATTAGAATTTAATTTATCTTCAGTTGTCATTCTAGGAGTTAAGGTTTGAATTGAAACACCATATTCAACATACTGTGGATTTAATAGATCTACTGTAACTTTAGCTGCGGCAAGAACAGTTGCATTTGCTGAATATTGATAAGCTGACTCATTAAAGTTTACAATAGGTACTTGTCCTGCTTTAGCTGATGCATGTCCTGTTAATAATTGTGCATCTAAATTATAAAATGCATCTTGATCTTGACCCTCAGTTGCCCCTGGAATACCAACTGGTGTACCATCTGATTTATTTAATAATGGATATGCAGCTCTTCGTTCTTTAACAATTATGTATTTATAAGGCATATCAATCAAAGAGTTAACAGTAGATATACTAGTTGAGTTATTTTGTGAGTCAGTTAATTCGAAGAATAATTCAACAAGACCTTCTTTATTAAATCTAACTTTATTACTTCCTGTTGCATAATCAGTATTTAATTGACTGATATCAATTAGTCTGTTAATATTTACTACATCACTTAAACTACTAGCTCTGCCGGTTTTTTTTGGATAAATCCAGCCATCAGTATTACGAGCAATGTTATTAGCAGGTAAAGTAAATCCTATATTTGTTGATATATGATTTTGTGTTGCTGTTGAGAAAACTACATCTTCCTTTTTAACATAAACTTTTAGTTTAACTGCTTCAGTACTATTTTCAGTTGCTACAAATGTTGATAATATTGGACTTGTAGTTAAACTTAATATAGTATTAATTGGAGTACCTAATACAACTTCATGAGCACTTGCAACTGTATTTCCATTAGTATTATTTAATAATCTATTATCTGAATTTTGTAATACACTATCGAAGATAATTGTAGGAGGAGCTGTATCTACTACATCTAATTTTACAATTGCATTACGATATCTATTTGCTTGTACAGAATTTCCATTTAAATCAACAACTGTTGCATTTTTATTTCTATATCTATATGTTATTGTTTTAATACCAGTTAATGCTCTTCCTGGTAATGGATAAGTTGGATTTTGTTTTGATGATGCATCACGAGCTGCTACAATATCATTTACTATAGCAGTTATAGTTGATGAATCTAATTCATAATCAGTATTTAAAACTAAACTACTGTCAGCATTAACAATATATGGATCAGTAAAAGCACCTCTAACAGATGTTCCATTCCCACCTAGTGCCAATAATAAATCATTTCTAAATTGTGTTTTTGCTGATTCTCCTGTTCCTGAAGGAACATTTACTAAAATTACTGGATATCCATCTGAAATTTTTGGATTTGCATTGCCCACAATTACTATATCTAGGTTTCTATATACTGCAAACTTGAATGGGAATGTAATTGAATTTGTATTACCAGCAGTATCTGTCATTGTAGATATTGTTAAAGTATGTGAATCTTCTTCTATTAATGTAGGATTTCTTAATCTTGCTGTAACTGATGAATCAAAAGCTGCTAACATATTTGCATCCAATAATGTTCCTGGAGTTCTAAAAGAATCTTCTGTATGAACATAAAAATCAATTGTTTCTCCATCCGTATCGTGATTATCATTAAATTTGATATCATAACTTAGTGATTTAAATAATTGCTGTACATTTTTTGTTTGTAAATTATTAAGACATTCATAATCAAATGTTAATGGTGCATTAGAACCATTTTTTAATACTTGAACTGTTGGTGTAATGTCATCATCTACAAAGAAATTAATCACTCTAGAATCACCTATGCCATTTGGATCTCTTACTCTAATATCTAATTTTAATGATTTAGAATAATCAGTTACAGCGGTACTAGTATGAAAAACTCTAGCTTCATTACCAGAAGCTTTTAACATATTCTTTAATGTTGATCTTGGAATTTTTATTTCAACTGTTAAACTATTTGTATCACCATCTTGGAAATTAGATCCAATCACTGTCGTACTATCTAATACGAATGTTGTTGCACCAATAAGTTTTACTCTAAGGCCATAATCATTATCATCTTTTGCTAAATATCTATGTACAATTGTAGTTTCTTGTTCTTCAGTAATAATATTTTTAAATTGTAATGTAGAATCACTTAATGTGAATGGTGCAAAATTAATAGTTGTACTATCTGCACTTCTTGTTACATTAGTTTTAGCATTAAATTCACCATCAGGATCTATTGATAAGACCGCATTTACAAAATTTAGACCAGTGATTTTAGATCTATCAGTATCTTTTAAAGTTAATGCAATTTCAGATCTACCTACATTTCCTGCTACATCAGTAGCAGAACAGAAAATCTTATATTGGAAATTTGTTAGAATTAAACTATCAGATTTTAAAAACACGTTTGAATCATTTGTACCATTAAACATTCTTAATTGAGAAGCTACTGGCATAAATATCTTTAATTTTTTATTAATTGGAACTATTTTTGATACTGCAGTAGCTCCTGCAACAATATCTGAATATCCAGCATCTGATGTATCTGGTATAAGTATACTATCAACAATTACATCTATATCTCTATTAAGATATTGATCAAATGCTACAGAATCAATAACAAGCTCTGAATTATTTTCTGGAATTGTATAAGTTATTTGTTCATTTACTAAATACATATTTGCTGGAGCAGGATTTGTAAAAATTAATGGAGGGTCTTCATCAAGAGGTACTTGTACAGGTACATTTACATGAGCACCTGTATTATTATCAGCATCTCTAGCAAAAGCGTTAAATGAAATACTACCAGACTGATTATCAGATGGAAATGTTTCATAAATTAATTCAATAAATGTTGTAGAATCTGCTGATCCAATAATACCACAGGCATTAGATGTTGCAGTTGTAGTTCCACTTCCATCATGAACCTCTATTGTTATAGTATGATTATCATTATTAATTACACGGGGTGTTGTGAATAAATGATAACCACTTGCTTTAGATCCAATAGTTCCTAAATTGGTTGATTTATGAATCATAATATCAGATGCGATAGTAAAACCATTATGTTTTACAGTGAATGTTAAATTAGCATTGTTTGAGAAATCATTTGGAACCCAAGTACCTTGTCCACTTGTTGTTGTGGATGAAGTCCCTACTAATTGTATATTAAACCAACGCAATTCTTTTAGTACACTTTTAGATGGCATCTGTAATGAAAATGTGTCTTTTGCTGCTGCTGCTGCTGCAGATTGTGGAGCAGTTGAATTATCTTTTGGAATAGTTACTGTAAAACTATTTCCAGTTAATACAGTTGTAGGATTCACACCACTATTCAAAATATGTTTTATTACTCTATGTCTCATATCATAATAATGAAAGGTTTTAGTAGAAGCATTTGTTGCAGTGTTAAAATATTGACCTCTTGTACCTGTATTGTAACCTCCAGATAATAACTTTGTTAGAACTGTATTATTTGCTGCATGATTTCCTAAATCAGGACTAAAATATGTAAATATTGCAATTGATGATGAATCTACACCATACGCATCACCTGATTCGAACATAAATGAATCTTGATCAACAAAGAAACCACCTGTAGCAAAAGTTAATGCAGGATCTCTTAAATTACCAGTAGCCATACCAGATACAGTTAACTGTGTACCAAATGGATTATTAAAAGTAACAGCATTATTTGATAAAAATGTTTCGTCGACTACCCTAATAGTAAATGAATCTTCTCTAAATGTATTTGGTGAAAATATTCTATGGTAATCATCTTGTAATTTATATTTAATTTTATAATCACCTCTATACTTTAGTTTTATAGTATTATTACCGTAATTATAATTTTGTATTCCTGTTGATAAAGTATTATCTTCATCATTAGCTATATCATTTTCTTGATTACTTAATGGAGTAACTTCAATTTTAGCATTAAGATTAAAATATGTATTAAATGCAGTTGGTTTATCTTCATTATCATTAAAAGTAATTGAATCAATATCTGGTATGCTTATTGTTTGAGTTGTTTTATCTGAATTCTCATGTTTAATAATAATTGGAGTTTTTGATATGTATTCCTGTTTGGAAGCATCTAAATTACCATGCATAATATTAAATGTTGGTAAATCTCTATCTAAAACATCGAAAAATCTATATGCTCTACCTAATGCTCTAGGTAATTGTGAATCTAATGTTACTCCTGGTATTACAGTACTTTCTGCTGATAAATCTGGTATTACTACTGAATCAAAATAAGTACTTCCATCTGCAGCTAAAAAGTTTGGAAGATTAGTACTCCATAAATCATCTGAATGAAGCCAATTATTTATACCTTCATCAGCAATAAAGTAAACAATAGCAGCAACTCCTGATAATACAGTTGTACTATCTGTTGCTAATGAACCAAAATCAAATACTTCATTTTTCTTAATTTCTCTTATTACAGATTTTTCTCTTTTACTAAATTTATTTGGTAATGGCTGTAATGTATTTGAATCAACAGCATCAGATAATGTACCAGATGCTAAAGTTAATAACATAGCATATGCAGTAATTTGTGTTGATGTTCCTAGATCCATTGTTGAAGCATCAAAATCTGATATTGTGGTATAACCTCCTCTAGCCGGTCCTGATCTAATTAAAACTTGATTACCCATAAATTGCTGATTTCTTGATCCTGTGTAGATTACTGTTGTTGTTGGTACATTAGCACCGATTGTTACTGTTAATATTGCCCCTGCTTGACCTGCATTAAAACCATTTGAATATGCATGTGTAGTACCATGATCAGAATAAGCTGCGTTACCCCCTGTATTTACTCCACCTTGCGCACCTGATGAAATATATAAAGGATTACCAGCATTTGAAGCATCTGCTTGTAAAAATGTATATGTTTTACCGGGGACTAAACGTAAATATTTTGCTTCAACACCATCAAATGCAAAAGCTTTTCCATGACCTTGATTAAAATATGGATTTGTTGATGTTTTATCAACTACTGTAACAGTTATTACTGAATCTGTTAAATATTCTGATTGTATATCGTCTTTCCATGTTGCCCATCTGTTATCATTTACAATTACACCACCAGCTAATGCTTCTGAACCTAATGGTACGATCTTTCTATTTCCTTTTACTTCTAATTGTTCTATTGCTGAATAATTTTTTACTGTTATTATTGGCGCATTTATATCTATTACTCTTATTGGTAATCTGAAAATTACTACTTCGTCTGCTACATCTAAATCTGCTAGTAATACTTGCGCATCGGTTTTATTTTTTAATCGTCTTTTTGCTTCAACATTACATAATGCAAAATATTTACCTTCTGTTATAGTACCTGCTTGAGTTACATCATCATATAATGCATGAGATACTTTTCCTATTGAAGTACTATCTAAATCTATTATTCTTAAAGATAAATGATTGTCAGTGCCTACAATATCATTCTCATTAATTGAACCATTAGAACCAGTTAAGCCAAAAAATGCTGCATTATCTAAAATTGTATCTTGTGCAATAGTATTTGAATCCCTTGTATAAGTAGTATTTATTACTTGATTTGTAGCGTAAAGATCTACATTAGAAAATCCTTTAGAATTTAATTTTGTATCAACTGTTACAGCTGATAATTTACTTAGCTTTGTTGAACCTCCTGTTGTAAATACTGGTCTTGTAGTATCTCTTATTCTAAAAGGAAATATACGAGAACTTTGGTTACCATTAAAATCTTTTGCTTCAATAGTTATTTTGTAAAAACCTGATTTTGTTAATGTCCCTGTTGGTAAATCACTAAGTAAAGTGTATAAAGAATATCCTTCTGTCATTCTTACAACACCTGGATCTGTCATATTTAATGTATCGAACTGATTAGGACTTATAATATTATAAGTTTTAGATTCAGTATTCAGTTGAATACCTGATTCCGCTTGTTTTTCTAAAGTTAATCGTACATGATAATTATTTTTTGATTGATTTGTATGTGTAAAAATTTCACCACCGACTTGATCAGTTACTACTAACTGAAGATATGTAAATATATTTGTTACTTCAACAGAATCATCATTATTTAATACAAAATTATTTCCACCCCATAATAATAAAGAATCTGCTGGATTTATAGTTATAGTTGGACCAGTTACATCATTACTTAAATTCTGATATAAATGCTTAACATAAAGTAAACTATCAAGAACCTTATATGATAAAATATCTATATTGTTATTACCACTATATCTTGTTCCTGATCCTCTTGAAAATGTTGGAAAAACATTATTTTCAAACCTAAAATTATTTGAATAGTTATTTATTGTTAATACACTGTCTAATTTCTGCTTAATATATATCATCCCTTCTGTACCATCTTTTGATACTGCAGGTGCTGATAATAATGTTAAATTAGATGTTCTATTTGTAAAATCAAGAATATGTGTGTTTTTTGTTAAATCTAGTGTTATAGAATCACCACTAGCATGAGTTGCTAAACTACCTTTTACAAGAGAGGCAGTTAAATTTGTTTGTAAATTTGCAATATCTGTATCATTACTTGTAATCTGATTTTGTAAATTTGTTATACTTGCTGTTGTTACACCACCAGTTATTGGTAATCCTCCCACAGTTAAAGAATCTAATGCAAGAGACTTAGCTTGTAATTTACCATATGTTGTTACATTAGCTCTTCCTAAATTATTTATTACATTTTTAAAATCTTTCATACTCATTATATATATTAATAGTAGTAAAAATTTTTAATAATGGACGATTAATTATTAAAAATTTATATAAATTTTATACATCTAAAAACGTATCTTCCGATTCTAACGCAATCTTTAATCTTTGTTTTAGTTTCAAAATTATTATCTTCCCTAAATAACTTAACTCTTCCATATTTTTTTCTATATCAGATAGTTTCATCCAAGATAAATATATTGATTCATTATGTTTTAAAATATACGGATTACTTTTAAAAGTCTCTCTGAATAATTCTGGTAAATTTAACCAATGAGTTATATCACTACTCTCTTCTATATTTACTAAATAACTTATATATTTTGATTTTGCTATCTTTATATATTTAGTTTTTTCAAAAACCAAATATCTATATAATTTTGTAATTAAGTTATTTATTAATAACCCACATTCTTCATTTGCTTCTCTTAAAGCTGTATCTTGAATACATTTATCTTTCTCATCTACTTTTCCTCCTAAAAAATGATATTTTAGTTTTTTTGATCTGAATTCTTTGTTTAATAATATGTAATATTCATTGTCTTTTTTAAAATAAGGTATAATTCCTGCTGCTCTATACCCATCGATTTGATAATAATTTATACCACCCTGTTTTTTTACAAATGTAGCCATGGAATTAAATATTATAATATTTTAATTTTAAATAATTTATTTTATTATCAATTTTTTTGTTTTACATAAAGTAAAATATAAGATGATCCTATTATATTTTTTATTTTATCCTCATCTACTTCACTTATATTACTGTCGTTACAACAATACCATTTATCATCTTGTTTTATAAATGCTATATAATGACCCCCACCTAAACCTCCACTCTGTACTACAAAACCACGACAATGATATGTATATTTGTCATAATTCCAATAAAGAGGACATAATATATTTTTATTTATTTTATATAACATATTCCCTTTCAAATTATATCTTTTCAATGCTATTATAAAATATTTTGGACAATTACAAATTTTCATTTGTTTTTCTGCTTTTACTTTTACATTATTATCTTCATCATACCATTTATTATCTCCATCTAACACTTCAACCTCACAATACTTTTTAAAACAGTCATCTAATGTTGGTTCGTTTTTTTCATCAGGTATTGGTAATGTTACTATTCTATCTGGTTCTTTTATTAATGTCTTTGATTCAGTCTCTAATGATCTTATTTCAGTATATAATTTACAATCAAATAATTTTGAAATCACATCCTCTGGCTCTATTGACGACAAACTATTTAAATTACTTTTCTCCTTCTTTATTGCTTCATCTAATAAATCTAATGCATGGATTATAAACTCATGAGCATCATGTTGCCTATATCCTATAAATTCAGGTAATTTATCTGCAATATATCTTTTTATTATTGTTGGTTCTAAAGTATTCACCCCAGGATTAAAATAATCATTTAATGTTATCTTATAACACTTCAAAACTTTAGATTCATAATTATTATTTAACATGTATTTTGTAAAAGCTGAACATCTCACTAAAATTTGTAATGCTGAATTCATAAAACATGTATTTCCCATATTATCAAAACCTTGAATTTTTTTTAAATCCATTATTTATCTAATTAAATATATTATATTTAAATAGTTTACGTAGTTTTATACAAAAATAATATATAATTTAAAATATACGTATGAAAACATATATTTTAATAAATTCAAATAAAAATATAAATTCTACAGATGATATACATGTTAACGCTATTTATGGTATTTATCAAAAACAAAAAAAAGCTATCTATGAAGCATGTATAGCTAATAATAATAATTCATATAATATTTATGAAATCGATCTTACTGAAAATAAAATTACTAATATCCTTAAATTCTCAGGTAACAATACTTTTATAGATAATAAAAAAATCTCTCATCATCTTGATATAAATGCTATTGAAAATTATGTCCGTTTCTAATTAATATACATTAATTTATATTAATTATCACTTAATATAGCAAATATATGAGATAAAATATTAAATTTTTCATAAACTCTACAAAAATGCATTATATTACATGTGTTTGTACCATCTCTTTCTAATAATTCAAGTTTTTCTAATGCTAATATGAAATCATTTATTTGAATTTCACTCATAAATGTTATTAAATGAGACCATTCAGATAAAGTACAATGTTCACATAATATTAATATTTTCTTACCATCTAATAATTTAAATATTATTGTATCTAAATATGGTTCTATTTCAGTCCATGAATTTATTATATACTCAAATGTTTCTCTATATGTAAAGCACATTACTTGATATTGAGGAACTAATGTTTTCACTTGTTTTCCTAAATCCATAAATTCTAAAATTTTATTTATAAAAATCCTTTTGTGACTAAATTTAGTACCAGTTATGAAATAATTTAATTTAGCAAATGATACAGATTTTAAAGAAATCCAAAATTTCTCTTCATTTATTCTTTTACAACCATATAATAATTGCTCTTTACTTAATCTATTAAAAATATCTAAATATAATTCAATATTACTTGATTCTAAAACAAAAGATATTTGTTCTGGTGTCATATATTCCACTAAATTTAAATAAAGTGTATACGATACATTTTTACATTTTGAAAAATCTATTATAAAACATGGATATATTAATGGTACCAACTTCTTCATTTCTTCAAATGTAAAATGAACTATATAGTTTAAATATTTTCTGCAATACTCTATTCTCCCTAATGTGCTAAACAATAATAAAAAATTTACATTGAACCCATCATCTCCTCTTATTTTCTCTAAAATTAATTTCATTGGAAAATTTGATGATAACTTTCTACACCTATTTAAATTTGAATTCATTATTATTTTTGTCAAAATCTTTGGTTTTAAATATAATCCTTCATTTAATAATAAATTATTTGGTAAGTAATCTATTAAATATTTATTTAATAATGAATTACCTGTCTCTTCTAATACATACATATATACTCTAAATTTATTTGATATTAATTTATGTAGATCTTTATATCTTAATGTATCCAATACTACTATTATATCTTTTAATATCGATAAATTATTTACTTCATTCAAATATTCCCATAAATACTTAAAATCTAAACTTACTAATGTTAATATTAATTTTTTTTTTGTTAAATGTCTATATAATTTTAATCTTACTGAACTAGATAAACTTGGTAATAATGTTGATATTATCGTTAAATCTATTTTATTTATATTCCAATCTATATAAATATCATCTAATGATTCTAGATGACGTCTTATTATATTATTATCTCTACTTTTAAATATTATATTTGTATAATCTTTATTACCAATATGAGGTAATAATGATCTTTCTATCGAACTCATATAAAAATATAAATATATTTTATTTTCTTTATTATATGACATC
>Ga0163109_10003783_pt1 | contig 11561 bp, 21 predicted proteins | sample CRUFie1St13metaG_FD_108704 | JGI IMG/M metagenome (GOLD analysis project Ga0163109, IMG submission 108704) | Marine microbial communities from the Costa Rica Dome - CRUD Field 142mm St13 metaG | ecosystem: Environmental > Aquatic > Marine > Oceanic > Photic zone | place: Costa Rica: the Eastern... | reverse complement strand
GTAAAATTGGCATAGGTAAAGAGATTTGAACTCCTACTTTCGGTTTTGGAGACCGACGTGCTACCATTGACACTATACCTATGTATTAATTTTAATATAACTAATATTTAAGAATTAGTCAAGCGAATAATTTTTTTTATTTTCCAAGGTGTAAAACATACTGATCCTAAGCTAATGTGATCAGCACCAGCATTGTAATATGTTTCTGCATCTTGTGGTGTAAAGATACCACCACCTGCTATTACTTCTACATTTGAATATTTGTTCTTAATATACTGTATAATTTTCAGTGTATAAGGAACAAGTGTTTTACCACTCAATCCACCTTTGTCTGTTGGAATGGTATTACTTGCATGTATCTGTGTATAACCCATATCTATTATTTTGTCAATCAATTCTTCGCTACTTGTTGGAGGTATCTTAACTATACAGTAATCGCCTGTCATCTTTTCGGGAAACTTTTCAAAACTTTCCCAAGTTGTCGTATCTTCATGCGAATCTAAATTAGGGCAACTTACATTCAATTCTATGTTACGTTGTGTGCTTATTGCCATTTGTATTTTTGTCCAATCTGCAGGATCTATAGCCGCTACACTCATAACATTGTTATAATTTGTTTTCAACATACCAGCATGTAAGCCGGGATTTCGCAACCCTAATTTGTTCCTCCAACCCTGTTTTGTATATCTTAAAGTTTTTATAATTGCTTTTAATCTTCCAGGACGTGGTGCCACAGTAAATGTTCCTGTAACACTTACAGTATCCTTACGTCTCAAATAATTCCCAAAAGGAGCAGCAATAAAAATCATAATACATTAAACATGCGGTTCTGTGTGTCCATGCAAGTCCTCAATATTTATACTATCAGTATAACACCTGTTGTGCATTACTTTTTGTTTTATTAAAAAAGTAAATCTTACTATAACGACAAGTGCTAGTGATAACACTAGCAACATTGCCGCAAAACAAAAATATATCATGTTCCTATTGAATTTAATGGTTTACAAATATATTCAACTGAGTCCCAAGGACCGTCAGCTACTATTTCTGCATAAACTTTTAACATTTTTTCACATTCTGATCTTGTGTCAAACCATTGCACATCTTGTTCTATACAAGTAGAACCTAAGCACACAGTTAACAAAACATGCCATATCATTATTCTGGCTTCATAAGTTTGTTGCAAACATATTCATTTCCGATAGGTGTCTTAATAGAAATGAAAGGCAACTCTTTATTAGGCTCTCTACACTCAATTTGTTTCCAAACATATCCTTGTGCAATTTGTTCGTTCATTGTATCCAAATATTCTCTGTTGTCCATTGACCAAAAAGCCAGAACGGCAACTCCAAATAAAAACCCCATATTACTCTCCTTTGATAAAAAATGGAGCTAACGAAGGGACTTGAACCCCCAACCTGCTGATTACAAATCAGCTGCTCTACCAATTGAGCTACGTTAGCTTACAATATTTTCGCACCAGCTCTAAAGGTAAAGTGCCTTTATGCCAATAAGAAAACGCTTCTGCTTCGATTTTGTGCCTGTCCTTAGTGTATCTTTTACTAACAAAACTAGGCACACTTGTATTTAAGTCTATATTAGATAGATCATCATTATGAAAACCTGCTTTACAATCTTGTGCAAGATGAACTGCTTCATGCATTAAAACCTTTTTAAAAACAGATTGATGCTTATGTTTTTCCCAACCGTTAATAATATTTGTTTTACATAAATGAATACTATTTTCTGTAGGTTGATACCATCCGTCTGATTTAGGATTATTTTGACACTTAACAGAATCTACATACACAGGCACATATTTTTCTAAATCTACAATTAGACTTGTATAATGATTGTCAGCATGAACAGGATGACATCCTTTGGCTACAATCAAAAGTGCTAAGACAATGGCGGAGGGTGTGGGAGTCGAACCCACTCTACGCTTAAACACGTAGTACGGATTAGCAATCCGCTGCATTACCGTCCTGCCCACCCTCCTAAGTGTTATCATCTTACAAATCTTACTTTATACTGTTTACCATCTAATGTAAATGTAATAGTGCTATGGCTGTAGATGCGTCTACTCGATTCGTTAAATCTTGTTTCTACTCTACAAACTCTTTTAGTGCCACCTGTAGCATTGCTATTGTTATGACCTAACATGCCACCAATCACTGCACCCAAAGCACCACCATTTTCAACATTACCTACATTGTTACCAATAATGCCTCCTATGATTGCACCTTTCAATGTGTCACCAGTTTTATCTCCAGGTACATCTTCATTGTAACAAACTTCAACACTATAAGGGTCTCTATCAATCACTGTTTTAAAATGTTCTGTAACTGTCGCATTTGTAGTTTCGGCAGAAGCCACTCCGGTAAGCACACTTAATGTACTTGCCACAATAGCCACACTTAAATTAACTTTTTTCAACTTCTTCTCCTTTAGTTACTTTAGTTACTCTGTCATATTTAAATGACCGCCAGCCGTCGGCGTTTATATCCCAAACCACAACACTGCCTTCAGGAGGTGTTTTATCAGTTTTTGGCCTTTTAGATTCAGGAATTAGATTAAAGTTTTTAGTGCATGTCATTACTCTTTCATCACCGTCTAATTTATTAAAGGTGACAACAAGCACTTCTTCTTTAAGTTGTTTATTAAGATCTTCTTGGGTAGGAATACCCTTTAGTTCAGCGACTTTCGATGATACGATCTGCGAGTCCATATTCTACTGCCTTTTCTGCACTCATAAAGTTGTCTCTATCCATATCAGTTTGTAAAATGTCTACAGACTGACCTGTGTGTTTAGCATACAATTCTGTAAGTCTATCCTTCCAAAATTGTAGTTCCTTATATTGTATTTCTACATCACTTGCTTGGCCCGAAGTGCCACCCAACGGTTGATGAATCATATGCCTTGAATTAGGCAAAACCATTCTTTTACCTTTTTCACCAGCACTTGCTAGGAAACTGCCCATAGATGCCGCCATACCAATTACAATAGTATGCACCGGACATTTAATAAGTTGCATAGTATCATATATACTCATTCCCGCTGTAACAGAACCACCAGGACTATTAATATAAAAGTTAATAGGTTTTTCTTTATTGGTTGATTCTAAGAATAGCATCTGTGCGACTATCAAACTTGCACTCATTTGATTTACATCTGTATCTAACATAATGATTCTGTCTTTAAGAAGCCGAGAATATATATCGTATGATCTTTCTCCTCTGCTTTCTTTTTCAATTACTACCGGAACTAGATTAGGCATTACCTTTGTCTCCCCATATTGACTTCATAACTCTTTGGACCTTTACTTATAAACTCCATACCCACTTTATTTCCAATATACATACCGTGGTTATTATAATTTAGCTGAATCTTGTTACCTGCAATAGCAACTATGAGTCTGCTTTCTGGAATGAAAGACATTATATCTGCTTCTACTTCGTTATCATTGTCATTACAAATAACTTTACATTTTTGTTCATATTTTATTTTCATATTATACCTTATATATTTTAACGTAATTTAATTGTGTTTCATTTACATCAAATACTCTGTTTTTGACATGTCCTTTTATTTTACCTGTTACACGCCGTCTGTCGCCTGTAGTAATTTTATACTTGCTCCAGAATGAAACTATGTTTCCCATGTAATCGCAAGTATACACGAATTTCTCATAATCTGCAACAAAATTTTCGTTCAAAACACAAACTACTCCGTCAAAATTTTCTTTAGGTTCTCCAATATAATTGCTATTCCTATATGTGGTTCTAAGTGTTTTTTTAAAACTATTTTCTTTTGTTTCTCTTGCAACAAGTTCAGGAACATATGCAAGGATACCTAATCTATTTTGATCAACTGTGTCAACCAAAATACTATCAATCATGTCTTGTTGAAAATTATTAAGCGATTCTCCAAGTATTCCTAATGTATATCGCCTAAAATGTTTCATTGCACTTTCAACACCGGCATAATCTTCTTCAGTAATTATAAGAGGCTTGAAATCTTCTGGTCTATATTCTGGAACCATTTGATATTTTACATAGTCTTTGTTAGAAAATGCAGTTTCATTTGTAGGTTCACTAAACCTAAAAGTGTCTTTTACATACCCGTTATTTTTTCTATGAGCGGCATATGCTACTGCTAGTACATCTTGTGTTTTAAACTTGGTCATGTGTCCACTTTCTTTTGCCTAATTTGTTTGCCTCTGCCCATTGAATGAAAAGACCACATTCTCTACCATGTGCTTCAATCTCCCAAGGTTGATCCCAATAGTTTGGTTCCTTGTTTAACCATTTGCCTTGCCATCTGTGCTTATTTGTTCTAGCACTTTCATAAAGCTCGCCTTTTGCAAACTGTTTTGCATGAACCATTTCATGAGCAACAGTTTCTAACATTCTTCTTAATTTTGCCTGTTTGTTTATATCTATTTCGAATTCTCTTGGACGACTACTGTCTGCATAATCTGTTGGAATGCAATACCCCCAACTATCATCTTTTCCGAAATTTTTAATATGGACATTAAATTCTAGATTCTTCATACGTGGCATCATTTTTTTCGCACAATATGCAACCATACTTCTTACATATTTCTTTTGCGATTTTGATCCACCTTTAACATTTACGTCCATAATCTCACCTATTTGCTAGTATGTACTTATTATAACAAATATAGAGATAAAGTCAAGTTTTTTGGTTAACTTCCGTTAAACATACCTATTAAATTGGGGCCAAAAACACTGGCTGCCCAACCTAAGGCGCAAATTGTTACTACTCCTAAAACAAGCCATTTCATTTTAAAGTCATCTACAGTCATTTTTAGAGCAACTAGCTCGTTACCTAAAACTCTTACAGCCACTTCTAGCTTACCTTGATCGTCTTTCGTACTCATGTTTTCTCCTTTTCTTTGCCTGTCCCATGTAGTGATCACTTGGTTCATAATTCCATTTTTTTCCATGATGACCTCTAATGTCAGCATAGAACATTCTTAGTTTTACAATATATTTAATCAACGGGTTTTGATTTATTTTCACCTTTGTCCTTTACTTCTTCAATGATGATCGTTCCTTGATCACCAACTTTTATTTTAATAGCTGTTCCAGGCCCCCAGCCTTTCTTTTTCATTATTTCATCTGGTATTTTCATCATAACATTATCTGGATTGTTAGGATCTTCTGAAAATATTTCTTCTTGTTTGTATGTTAACAACTGGTCGTCTTTATTCATATTCACTCCTTAAGTAGTAATTGGTGCAAGATTACCTGATATAGTTATTCTATATTTGTCTGTACTAAAAAAAGGATACACACTATGCATCAGTGTTGCTGGAAACAGTATAATCCGTTTTTGCCAAGTTTTATCTGCTGGTATGTCTAATCCTCTTATTTTGCCTATATAGTTTGTGTAATGAAAAGATAAATGTCCTGCTTTTCGTGTAGATGCTCTTTTGCCAGGACTTGCTTCTAATTCATCTTTCATTAAATATGGAATTTCATAAAAGATAATAAAACTGAAAATTCCTCTGTGATCGTGAATTGGTTGGAATTCATATTGCCTTTGAAAATTTACCCATAAACTTTCTAAGTCTAAAACCGGATCACCTTTCATTTCGACTGCGTCTATTGCTTTTTGTTGTTCCAGTGAAAAATTTAATTTACAATCATGCCAGTGGCCGCCGCGTACTTCGTGTTCTTTTGCCATCTTTCGTGTTATTCGTTCTATTACTGGTTTTGCTTTGCTTAGATATAAAGAAGTGTCAAGTTGTCCAATAAGATCAGGACACGCATCAGGAGATTTTGAAAAGTCTTTTCTTACTTCTTCTACTTCTTTTGAAATTACAGCAAAATCAAAATCATTCACAGTGTCGATTTGTATACCACCATTTCCAAATTGTAAGTACCCATTTGACCATTGTTGTTGTATCATTTCTTTTCCTTCATTATCAATTCATCTCCATACACTAGCACATCCATATCTGTGCTATATAATATTTCTAATGCATCTCTTTTACTACCAGCAATAGGTTTACCGCCTAAATTAAGACTTGTATTTAATAAAAGTGGTAAGCCAGATAGTTTTTTAAATTCACATAAAAGTTTATAATAATATTCATCTGTTGAATCTACAGTTTGAAATCTACAACTGTTGTCAGTGTGACTTATGGAAGGAATTTTTTGTTTTAGTTTTCCTACGTACAGCATATGTTTATTAGGATAATCTATATCAAAGTATTCCGACTGATATTCTTGTAATATACTTGCACCAAAAGGTCTGTATTCTTCTCTATGTTTTACTTTGAAATTAATAATATCTTTACCATTTACAATAGATGGGTCCATAAGAATACTTCTATTACCTAATGCTCTAGGACCAACTTCTCCATTTGCCTGATACCAGCCTACAATCTTTCCTTCTTTAATCAATTGTGCAGTTTTTTCTATTGTGGTTTTGCTAGGTACACTTGGCGGAGCTTCATCTTGTTGATAATATTTCACCTGTCCGTTTATATTATGTTTATCAAGCAAAAACTTTAATGCTCCAAAAGATAATCCATCATCTGCACAATGGGGTGTTAATAATAAATTTGGAAATTTTTTCTTTAGATTAGTATTCCAACACACATTTAATGCACAGCCACCAGTCAATAAAATTTTATCTTGTGGATTGGCATATTCACTTATAAGTTTTTCTATTTGGATACCTAAATATTCATGTAGCGTGGCTGCAAAATCTAATTTTCTCAATTTACCAACAGTTTCAGAACCCAAATATCTAAACCAATTGATAGGGTGACAGGCAAGAGACAATTCATTTTTTATATCTTTTGTGCCGTTAATTAAATATTCAAGAAATCCATTATCTACAGTGCCGTAAGTTTGTAGACTCATTAGTTTTCCAGACAAATCGTTTGGATGTGAAGCCTCTATATCTAAAAAATCTGCTATATTTTCATACTCTACACCAAAACTATTTCTAGTGATTATTCCGGCATCATTGATTTCGAATTGTGGTGTATTTCTTGATATTAATTTATAATTTTCAAATACACTCCAGACCGTACCCGTTGTGTTTTTATCATTTTGAAATATTTCTCCTACACCATCAATTACAAATTGGTATTGTGTATCGTCAAACATAAAACTTGAAAGTGCATGAGCTTGGTGATGTTCAACTTGTGTACAGTTTGTAATTAAAGGATACTTTTTTGTTGTAAAATCTAATGCGTGAGTAAGATTATATCGTAAAGGATCTGCTACTATGGCAATTTCGTCTATGTCGTCTAAACTAATTCGAAAATATTTTTCTAAATCTATTTTCCATTCCCAGTTATTATTATAACTGTGATGTTTGATTCCTTTTACACGTTCAGTCTTTAAGTAAGTAATCTGTCCGTCTTTGTAAAGACAGAAATTGCTATCGTGATCGTCTAAACGTAATCCTAATAATATCATGTTTCCCAACCGAGATCAGCGGCTACTACTATTCTTTCTTGTTCGCTTTTTAAAATGCCAGGACGGTGAAATAAACTTGCTGGGTAAATTACCCATTGCCCTACTAGGGGAGGTGTCCAAAATCTTTCGGGATCTTCAACACCATTAGGTGCAAATTCTGTGCCGCATTCTACATCATTTAAATTTTCCTTAGGAAGTTCGACATAAAATATACCACTTAATCTTGGCAAATGACTTTTTGCATACCAAGAATGATGATGCCAAAGATTATCTCTATCTTCAGCCCATTTGCTACTAGTGATTACTCCCCAACTTTTTAAATGGGATATAGAAACTTCGCCGTTATTAAATGCAAAACAACTCCAATAAAAACTCATACGTAATCTTGACCATACTGGTTTTTTAATTGAAAAAACTTCCATAGTGGTTTGATACTTAGGAGCATTTTTGTAATAATCACCTTGTTCTATAATAGATCTGACATCATCAGCAATGTCAGACCTATCTTGTTCTGTTATAAGATTACGCCAATCAAATACGCGATACATCTAAATAACTCAAACAGTTATCCGGAGTAGTTTCAACATACGGATCATCATCGTCACCGTCATTGTTTATTCCAGGTTCCTGCCACCATTTCTCTACAACGCCATCTTTTAAGACGCACATATACCTCCAAGACCTGTTTCCAAATCCTAAGTGGTTTTTTCCTACTAGCATTCCCATGTATCTAGTAAAGTTTCCTGATCCATCTGGAATGACTTTTACATTTTGTATATCTTGGTGTTTAGCCCAAGCATTCATTACAAATGCATCATTTACTGAAATGCAGTAAATTTCATCAATGCCTTGATTTCTTATTTTATCATAATTTTCTTCAAAGCCAGGCAATTGATATGTTGAACACGTTGGTGTAAACGCCCCTGGTAAACTAAACAGTAATACTCTTTTGCCTTTTAACAAAGAATCACTTGTAACGTCTTGCCAACGAAAAGGGTTAGATCCACCCAATGATTCATCACGCACTCTCATCTTAAAAGTGACGCATGGTACCTTAAAACCTTCGATCATATTTTTATTTCCTCGTGTGTGTTATGTCTTTTATTTACATACTCGCTTTAGCGGAGCTGTGATATTTGACTGTATATATACTAGCATCTAGTACACCATTTGTCAATAAATATTTGCGGAGAAATTATGGAAATTCATTTACTTGCCCTTCTAATGATAAAACATGCAGTTGCTGATCTGTTTTTACAATCTTTCCATAAAGATGTGAATAAATTGAAATATGTAAGTAATGCTCATAGGCATTATATCGAACATGGTGTGTTGACAGCTATTGTTTCAGCTTTTTTCGTTGCACCTCAATACGCTCTCGTAGCTGGATTTCTGGATTATATCGCACACTGGCATATTGATTATTCGAAGTCGCGGCTTGTTGTACATTTCGGAATAAATCGCGATTCGACAACTTTTTGGCGGGTGCAGGCTGGGGATCAGGCACTGCATTATTTGACTTATTATCTAATCTGTGTTGCATATCTGCAATACGTTGTTTAATATCAATCACTTTGACTTCTATCGGATCCATCTGTCTTTACTTCCTTCCATTTATGTTTTTCACGCATTTCTAATTGGTTCTTAAATCTGTTTATCACTTTTGGATCATTTCCTGATTCTTTTATGAACATATGTAAAGCAAAATATCCATCACCAATAAAAAGGATTTTGTTGCCAGAATAGAGTTTTGCCCTGGCAGAGTTATCCATGTCCAAGATTAAGTTTTTATACATGTATCTCACTATACTGTATTTAGTGGTCGTAAATTGCTGTGCTGTCTTTTACGTACACAGGTTTACAGTATGCAGTTACTCTATGTTCAGGTGGGACCAAATATTTAGAACCATAGTTTCCATATTGTCTAGGAATACGTTTTGCATAATATTGGCAAACATCAATGCTTCTAAACATCATTGGATTTGGTTGTTGTTTTGCATCTTCGCCAGCACCTATTAGCACGACTAACAAAAATGCATGTATCATATTAACCTCTAGTCTGAACGAACAAATATAGTAAGCCTACAAGAGATCCGCCAATTATTAAAATTAATACACAAACTCCAATAATTTCTAGTATTTGTCTTCTACGTTCTTCTTGGGCATAAATCATTTCCTGTCTTTTCTTACGTATATCAGCCTCAGTTTTAATTAATTCGTCCCAAGCACTAGGTCCTCTTGTTGCAACAATTATTTGACGTAATTGGTCTCTCATATCTTGAGCTTTTTTCTTTGCCATGAATACTTGCATTGCTTCTTCTTCAACAGAACCAGCATTGAATATTTTTTTAAATATAGGTGGCTTTTTCGTATATTCTTCTGCTTTCTTTAGATCAGAAACACAGTTCATCCAGCGGCCTAAATCTCCCGCCATGGATTCTATATCCCTGCCTACACTGAAACCGGATTTAATTGCATTGAAAGCCGCGGTTGCCCCCGCTATGGCTGTAACTGGATCTATCAAAACTCAAGCCCTCACGCTCTGCTTATGTATATTTAAATTTTTTTATGATGCGATTAAACTAGCAGTTTAAGCAGTTAGAGTTCCTACGCCTATTTGTGGAGATTTGGTAGATTGCTTATCCTTGAAATCAATACCTCCTGATATGACTAATCCTCTATTTACTGTATCGCCTAGATCGGATGGATCGTTCATTACTAGGAAAGTTCCAAGAATAGGATTGATTACTAAAATACAATCAAGCATTTCAGCTTTATAAACTGCAAACAAAACCTCTGTGTATGCTTTTTGAAAGTTAGCAAAATCAAATTGCCCTTGATTATTGACAACATTTGCCATCGCTGACGATAACATTTTATCATAACTTCTTTGGCCTACATAATTTGCCATGGGTAAGTTTACAGAGTCAATTAAAAATTTAATTGCAGTTTGTCTATTCCATTTTGGCAATGTTGATATCCAACTATTTAAGATATCAAATCCTTTTTTAGTAAAATTTACTTGTCCTTTATCTGTTTGATGATCAACGGTGATGTCGCCTTCTTCTGTTTTAATTGTTTTTCCAAAATATCTCTGAAGCACTTCATTATAGTCTCTTACTAAGTTTCCTTTCAATGCTTGTTCAACATTAAGGCGAGCTCCGGATGCGGCTTTTTTACTTGCTTTAACTTCAACTTGTTTTCCGCCAGCAGTTTCAATATCACCTTTAGTGCCTTTCTTAACAGGATTAGATAACATAAGCAATCCAAGCTCTGCAGGTCCCCATGCTCCTGCTCCTGACTGGTCAATAGTACGTCCTAATATATTTTCAAATTGGTTATAGATATCTATATATTTGCTTCCCTTTTTGCTAAACTCTTGTTCAACTGTACCATGTGTTCGTTTTATTAATTCGTCAAAATTAATAAAAGGATCTTTTACACATCTTGTTAAAAATTCTTCGATTCTTGTCAATTCAGATTCTGCATCTTTAATGGCTTCTTGTCGACCTGCCTTTTCCATAACACCATTTGTCATATCTGCAATAGCTTGTCTAACAGCTAATCCTGTTTTAGATAGTTCTGCTCTTTTTTGTTTTTTAGCAGATAATTCATCTGAATCTGCATCTGTGACAATTTCTTCTTTGGAAATAAAAGCGTCACATCCATTTACAATTTTACTTGCTAAAGGTGTGTATAATGCTTCAATTCTAGTTTTTATTTTGTTAAGTTCAGTATGACCTGCTTGCATAGATTTGCTTGTACCTGCCTGCACTATTTTTGTAATTAGTTCTAGGTGTTCTTCTGCTATTTGATCTATATTAGAAATTTCTTGCATTATTTCATTGTTAATAAGTGCTACTGCATCGTCTATACCTTCGTTTTGCTGTAAAGGTTCTTGCTTCACATATGATTTAAGTTTCTGCAATGCATCTAAAACTTTTTGCTTTAGATCATCTGACAGTGTCATTACATTATCTTTAATGTAATTTAACTGTTGTGCAGGTGTTAGCAGACTTACATCACCGTTTGGTGCTACATCTTGCTCTAAAATTTTGAATTGATGATATCGCATATTACTTCCTAACTTACAAGTG
>Ga0163109_10003781_pt1 | contig 11563 bp, 8 predicted proteins | sample CRUFie1St13metaG_FD_108704 | JGI IMG/M metagenome (GOLD analysis project Ga0163109, IMG submission 108704) | Marine microbial communities from the Costa Rica Dome - CRUD Field 142mm St13 metaG | ecosystem: Environmental > Aquatic > Marine > Oceanic > Photic zone | place: Costa Rica: the Eastern... | reverse complement strand
ATTGTATTTTTTGGATTAGCAAAAAACTTATCTCTTGAATTTATTGGTGTGACATTGAGATTGGTTCAAACGTTAGGTGTAGTAAATAATGGACTTAATATGGTAATAAATTCAAAAGTCCATCTTGAAAAACTCTCTAAAATAGATGAAGAGTCAAAAAAGTATATACCAAATTCTAATTTTATATTCACTGACGATAGTTCAAAAGATTCTGTAGTTTTGGAAAATGTAGATTATAGATTTTTTGGAGATAAAGAATTATTTTTTGAAAATCTAAATCTAAAAATTAAAAAAGGATCCCACACAATTATTACTGGGCCTAATGGAAGTGGTAAAAGTACTCTTCTTGGTATAATCTCGGGTGCACTAAAACCAATGAATGGAAATGTAAAAGTTTTTACAAAGAAAATCTCTTATGTTGGTGTAAAGCCTCTTATAGTAGATGGCAGTATAAGGGAGAATCTTTTATATGGAAACAGTAAAAAAATACTAGACAATGAAATTTTAGAAAAAGTTGAATTGTTTAAATTATTTAACGAACAAAAAAAAGTTGATTTAGATCAAGAAATAAATAACCAGACTCTTTCATCAGGACAGTTCCAAAAAATCGCTTACATAAGGGCAATACTTGCAGATGCAAAACTTTTAGTCTTAGATGAGTCAATGTCAAATCTTGACGAAGAAAGTAAAATGCTAATTTTGGATATCTTAAGTCAACTAAAGGTTACGATTATTAACTCTACACATAATTTAAGTGATATTAATTATGATCAACGTATAAAGATAAAAGTTAATGATTACAAAAGAATACTTGTTATTGAGTAACTTCTTTAAAATCAGAAATTTCAAGTTCAACTAATTTTTCGAGTGAGTTGTTAGTTTCGACCCTAGTTTTTGCGTTAAGTGATATATTTTTAAGCAATTTCTCATTGAGGTAATTTTCTTTAAATGACTCCTCAAGACACCCTTCAGCTAGATCAAACAGAAAACCGTCTTTACCATTTGTGATAATTTCGGAGGTATTTTCATTTTTTGATACGAAGACAATACAACCACTTAACATCGCTTCAAGTACATTTTTGGGGTTTCCTTCATAAATAGATGCAGAGATAAAATATTTATTATTACCCAAGACCTGAAGAATTTTTTTATTGCCTACCTGTCCCATAAATGAGACATTGTTTTTATTTTTGCTTGAAAATACTATTAGCTCTTCTTTTTGTGAACCATCACCATAGATTTCTAAATCAATTTCACTATTTTTTAATTCACTCAATATATAGAAAAAATTTTTCTGCTTTTCTAACCTACCAGAGCAAATAATATTTGATTTTCTTTTTTCAAATTCATTAAATTTATTCAAATTATCTAAACTTACGAAATTTCTTCTCAGCTTAATTTTATTATATTTTTTAAAATTTTTTTTAAGAAATACTTTATCAACATCTGAAGTAACAGTATAAATACTTGATTGTCTCAAAGAAATATTTGTTAATAGCCTATAAAATAGAATTATAATTTTTGATTTCTTTTCCTTTATTTTAAAAGTTAAAACATCATAACCAGTTCTTATTATCAATGGTTTCTTAGAAATTAACTTCAACAATAAAGCAACCCAAGATCCTTGAAGTTGATTTTGTTTTATTATGTCTATAGATTCAAATTTTATTAGTCTCTTTAAAACAAATGGTATATAAAAAGACACCAAAAATCGCAATAGTTTATTTTCAAATCGTGGGACGTGTTCATAAATAGGAATTAATTTAAATTGATTACTTTCATTAAGAAATTCAAAATCACCATTATTGCCATAGCTTACAAAGGTATAACGAATGTTTTGATCGAATTCATTAAACTTGTTAAAGTAATCTAATTCTCTAGATAAATTACCACTTTCGCTCCATAGTTTAAATGAATAGTCGTATGTAAGAAAATAAATAATATGCATTAAGATAATAGTAACCAGTTATTTGATTTTAAAATTTATGAAAAAAATATTAATACTTCACAATCAATACATCGAAAGAGGTGGTGAAGACATTGCAGTCGAAAGAGAAATAAATCTTTTAAAAGAAAAATATATAGTAGAGGAAATAATTGTAAATAATAAAAATACTGGATTCCTAAATACAATTACTATATTTTTAACTAATTCCAATTACAAAATAAATAAAATAGTTGAAGAAAAATTAGATAATTTTCAACCAGATTTTATTTATATTCATAATTTGTGGTTTACAATTTCACTTGGAGTTTTTAAATTATTTTTTAAAAGAAATATACCTATATATTTAAAAATACATAATTTTAGATATTTTTGTACTAGGTCTCATATGTCAAAGAAACACTTTTTAAAAAATACTTTTTGCCAAGCTTGTGGAAAATCAAAAATTAATTTGGGAATATATAATAAATATTTTGATTCCTACTTAAAGTCAATATTTGTAAATAGATTTGGGAAAAAATACATAAAGATTATTTCTGATAAAAGAATTGTTAAAATTGTTTTAACAAATTTTCATAAAAAATTCCTTATAGATCTTGGTCTTAATGATGAAAAAATAAATGTTATTCCAAACTACTTAGATTTAAAAGAAATAAATAATTCAGAAAGTAAATTAGATAATTTAATTTATGCTGGACGAATTTCTAAAGAAAAAGGAATAGAAGATTTAATTCTTGCTTTTAAAAAAAGTAATTTGAAGACAACTACATTAAATTTAATAGGAGACGGACCAGATTTAGAAAAATTAAAAGAAGATTACTCTAACTCAAAAATAATATTCAAAGGAACTTTAAACAACCATGACACACTTAAGCATATTAAGAATGCTAAAGCCGTGATAACCAATACACTTATGTATGAAGGACAACCAACTCTTTTATGCGAAGCAAGCGCACTAGGGACAATCTCTATCTTTCCGGATAATGGCGGTATTGCAGAATTTTTTAACGATGATTACCCATTTAAATTTAATCAGCTCAATAAAAATGACCTTTTAGATAAAATAAATTTATTAGAGAATAAAGAATTAGTTAAAAAAGAAAATAATAAAATAACAAAGAATTTACAGAAAATATTAGATAAAGATAGAGTCTTAGAAAATTTTAAAGAAATTTTTAACGATTAAAAATGAAGATAAGTATTGGTTCAAAAATTAAAACAGGACCCTGGGGTGGTGGCAATTTATTTGTCATAAATTTAAAAGAATATTTAGAGTCACAAAACCATGAAGTTATATTTGACTTACTAGACGATGATATAGATATAATATTACTAACTGATCCAAGGCCAATTTCAGAGTCTTCTTCATTTGACTATAAAGATGTATCAATGTATAAAAAATTAGTTAATTCTAACCCAATAGTTTTTCACAGAATTAATGAATGCGACGAGCGAAAAAATACTAAAAATTTAAACAAATTTATGTTGAAAGCAAATACTGTAGCTGACTATACAATCTTTGTAAGTTCTTGGATTGAAAAGCTATACAAACAACAGGGACATAATAAGTTATCTTCAGTTATAATGTCGGGTTCTAATAACAAAATATTTAATAGTAATAATTTTGAAAATTGGGATAAAACTAAAAAATTAAAAATTGTTACACACCATTGGGGTGCTAACTGGAATAAAGGATTCGATGTTTATAGAAAAATAGATGAATTATTAAATATTAAAGAATGGAATCAAAAAATTGAATTTACTTATATTGGAAATCTGCCCAAAAATTTTGAATTTAAAAATTCAAAATATATCGAACCGCTTTCAGGTACTGAATTAAGTAATAAACTTAAAGAAAATAATTTATACATTACAGGCTCTTTAAATGAACCCTCTGGAAATCATCATATTGAAGCTTCTCAGTGCGGCTTACCCGTGATGTATATAAACAGTGGAGGTGTAACTGAGTATTGCAAAAATTTTGGGGTAGAATTTACAATTGAAAATCTTGAAAAAAAGTTAATTTACATATTTGAAAATTATAATCATTATTTTCAAAAAATGAAAAGCTACCCTCAAAACCATATAAAAATGTCTAAAGAGTACCTAGAATTGTTTAGTGAGGAAAAAAAAGATAAACAAATAAAAATTAAAAATAAAATTTATAGGCTTTCATTTTATTCAATATATAAATTTAAAAGATTAATAAAGGCGCTAATACTCAATGAAAATAAATAATTTTAAATATTTAGAAATAGTTTCTTTAGTTTTAGTAGTTATGTTGATGGTTTTCTCTAGACCTTTAACAGGTTTATACCTATTTGGTTTTAGGCTGGGTGAATTAATCATTGGATTTTGCATTTTTCTATCAATAATTCTGGTTTTTAATTTTTTTATTAATAAAAAAAATAAACATAAATTATTAAACAAATATTATCTAGTAATTTTATTTTTATTTTTATTATCTTTTTTTGTGAATAGGGGAGATTTTAATTCTTTATATAGTTTCAAATCAAGCTCATATATATGGACAGTTTCATTTATATTTTTAGGCATTTATTTCTCAAATGTTTTGCTTTATAAAAACCTTCAATACATAATTCTTTCAATTCCTATTGTTGTTTATATTTTAGGAACGATTCATTACCCAATTTTTTTACAGGAATTTTTTATTAATAATTCTGATAAGTTTGAATTTCAGAAAGCTTCAGACTTATTAATTGCAGTTTTGATAAGTTTGTTATCCGCAAAAACTATATTGTTGAGTAAAAAAAATTATATTTTTTATTTGTTTTCTTTAATAGGTTTATTTATTCCATTATTTTTATTTATGAGTAAAGGTTCACTCATTGCATTTATTTTTTACTGTATGTTTGAAATTGTATTAAACATTGATTTCCTTAGAAAAAATATTAAATTAGTTTTTTTTGGATTAATTATTAGTACAACGTTTTTTTCATTTTCAACTCTTAACATTTGGGGTGACTTTAGTTTTTCAAAACCCCAAAACTTATTTGGGTTATTAGATGATTCTTCAGACCTAACAATAAGTGATAAATTTGCTGATTTATATAAAACAAAAGCTTTGGACTTTGAACACCCTGACAAAATATTATATATCATTGACGGACGGATTTATTCTAACGATGTTACATCCAATTGGAGACTTCAAATATGGCAAGACGTAATTGAGGATTTAATAAAAAAGAACAAAATACTTTTTGGATATGGATATAACGAAATAATTCCCGCAATGGACGATGTCGAAAGAAGAGGCACTGATGGTACTAATGAAAACGTACATAATTACTTTGTTAATATTTTGGCGAGAGGAGGGTTAATTCAAGTTTTATTTTTTATGTTTTTTTATATAAATATCATCAATAAATATTTTTCAAAAAAAGAAAAACTATACGCGATTCAATTTGTCATTTCGATCTTACTCGTTTCTTTTTTTGATAGCTCTATGGAATCAGTACGTTTTCCATTAATTTTTTACTTTTTTTCAGGATGTTTTCTTCATCAGAATATTAAAAAACGAAACACTTATAATGGTTTATAATTTGTTACTATGAAAAAAGCATTAATTACAGGCATAACTGGACAAGATGGTTCTTACTTAGCAGAACACTTAATATCCCTAAATTATGAGGTTCACGGGACAGTTAGAAGATCGAGTTCAATCAACACTTCAAGAATCGATCATTTAATTTCAAAACATAGTGGTGAAGGTATCTTTAATTTACATTACTCAGACCTCCTTGATCCTGGTTCAATGAAGTCATTAATAAATAAAATTGAACCAGATGAAATCTATAATTTAGCTGCCCAGTCACATGTTGCAGTGTCTTTTAAAGTTCCACAATTCTCAATTGATACAAGCACTACAGGAGCTCTAAGCATGCTCGAAGGTATAAGAAATTCAGAAAAAGAAATAAAATATTACCAGGCTTCTTCTTCTGAAATGTATGGAGGTATAAATAATGAAAAACTTGATGAGCTATCACTATTGGAGCCAAAAAGCCCATATGCAGTAGGCAAACTTTTTGCTCATCACATGACAAAGGTTTATAGAGAATCATATGATTTGTTTTGTGTTAATGGAATTTTATTCAATCATGAGTCTCCAAGGAGGGGTGAAACTTTTGTAACTAGAAAAATTACAAGGGCAGTAACAAGAATATCTTTAGGTATTCAGACTAAATTAACTTTAGGAAATCTTGACGCATATAGAGATTGGGGTTATGCAAAAGATTTTGTAGAAGGTATGCATTTAATGATGCAGTATAAAAATGCTGAAGATTGGGTTTTAGCAACTGGTGAAACCCATACTGTTCGACAATTTTTAGAAATTGCTTTTAATTATTTAAATTTAAATTGGGAAGATTATGTTGAAACCTCAGATAAATTTTTCCGACCAAATGAAGTTAACCACTTACTTGGTGATTATTCAAAAGCAAAGAAATTATTAAATTGGTCTCCAAAAACAAGCTTTAAAGAATTAGTAAAAATTATGATTGAGGACGATTTAAAGTTAGCCAAGCAAGAAAAACTACTCTTAGAAGAAGGCTTGTTAAAGCCTACTTGGGAGCACTCTAAATTCTAATATTTTCAAAATTACTCAATAGCCAATCATAAGTTTTTGTTAAACCATTAAATAAAGAAGTTTTTGGTCTCCAACCTTTCTCAAACATAACGCTTGAGTCTAAAAATTTTCTTGGGTTCCCATCGGGTTTAGATGTATCGAACAATAAATTACCATCAAATCCAATAATATTTTTTAATAATTCCGATAAATCTTTAATGCTTATTTCTTCACCTGAACCTATATTAATTAAGTCTTCTGACCATTCTGAATTTATTATGAAATCAATTGCATCAGCAAAATCTTCAACATACAAGAACTCTCTTAAGGGTTTACCTGTACCCCATATTTTAAATTCTTTTTCTTTGTTTTCTTTACTAAGATGCATTCTGTACATTAGTCCAGGAATTACATGACTTTGTGTTGGAGAAAAATAATCATTTGGTCCGTACAAATTTGTTGGCATAAGATTTATAATTTTATGACCATATTGAGATGAAATAGCCCTACCTAGTTCAATTGCAGTAAGCTTTGCCATAGCATATGGAGAGTTTGTTGGCTCTAGAACACCATTCATAAAAGAATTCTCTTTAATCGGATTAGGAGCATTTAAGGGATAAATGCAACTACTTCCTAGATTAATAATTTTAATTTCATTTAAATCTATTGAAGCTTCCAGCAAATTTGTATTAATTTTTAAATTATCAAGAATAAATTCAGTTCTTCTTGAATTGTTCGCAACAATCCCACCAACTTTGGCTGCACAATTGACTAATACATCGGGTTTCACATTGTTTAAAAGCTTTTTTGTTTTATTGAAATCAAACAAGTCTGTATCTTGCCTATTTGAATTAACTATTTCATATTTAGAATTTTTGTTTTGCAAAAAACTGGAAACATTGCTTCCCACTAAACCATTACTTCCAGTAATTAAAATTTTCATATGAATCTTAATTTACATTTTATATTTAATAAGAATCTAAATGATGTTAAATTGTTGATATGTGCGGTTTTGTTGGTCATATTTCTAACTTCGAAATAGATAAAATTAGATTAATCGATGCCAATAAATATACAGAATGTCGAGGACCTGACCAATTTAAACATCATTTTGGAGAGTTAACATTTAAAAAAAACAAAAAGCTTTTCTATAATTTTTTATTTAATAGATTAGCAATTATAGATTTATCTGAAAGTGCGTCCCAACCAATGGAAAATTACCTAGGTAACAAGATATTGTTTAATGGCGAAATTTATAATCACAATGAGCTTAAAAAAGACTTGATTAAAAAAGGAGCAGAGTTTTCTAGTGATCACTCTGATACCGAAGTTTTACTTAACGGGCTCTCACTTGAGGGTTTAAGTTTTATTGATAAAATAATTGGGCAATTTTCATTTGCATTTTTAGATTTTAATCAAGAAAAACTTCATTTGGTAAGAGATAGGCTAGGTCAAAAACCAATGTTTTATTATTCAACAAGTGAACAATTTATTTTTGGTTCAAATTTAAAGTCAGTAACAAATTTAGTTAATGATGTTAAATTATCTAATAATTCAGTAAAAGAATATCTTTCAACAGGAGTGGTGGCAGCACCTAATACAATATTTAAAAATTTTTATAAATTATTACCTGGAGAAGTTTTGACACTTGATTTAAATGATGAGTTATCTAATTCACAAAAGTATAAATATTGGAGTATTGATAACTTTGTAGATAACAAAACTTTTTCAGAGAAATCATTTTTTAATTTACTCGAAGACTCAATTGAGAAAAGGTTGGAATCTGATGTGGGGTTAGCAACGTTACTTTCAGGAGGAATTGACTCTACAAGTATTTCAAAATTTCAAAAAAATTTTAGTAAAGAAGTAAACACATTTTCAGTTTCAATAGAAAACTCAAAATATGATGAATCTAAATGGATAAAAAAAGTTAATAAAAAATATGGATTTAATGACAATACTGTAATTATTGATTCTGTAATAAAAAATGAAGAAATAATTGAATCTATTGAATTATTTGACGAACCCTATTGTGATCCGTCAACGCTTCCATCATATAAAATATCAAAATCAATATCTCAAAAATTTAAAGTTGCAATTACTGGTGATGGAGGAGATGAGCTTCTAGGCGGATATACAAGAATTTATAATGTAATTAATGGTTTTAAACTACCTTCATTTTTAGTTGAAGCAATATTCAAAGTTTATCCACCAATACTTGGATCAGGTTCAAACATTAAACGATTTTCTAAAGACGTATTTTCTGCATATTCTTCATACTATGAAGACACAAAGCTTCTTGATGTTCTAAATATTAAACATAATGATCCAAATTTAAAATATAGATATAAAAAAATTCACAACTCAAAATATAAGTCTTTAATTTTGTTTGATTACAAATACTACCTTCCTGAAATGATGTTATTAAAAATAGACAGAACATTTATGGCAAACTCAGTTGAGGCCAGGTCTCCATTTGTTGATCATAGGTTGGTAGAGTATATGATTTCTACTGACTATAAAGTAGACAAAAAAGAAAATTCAAAATATATTTTGAAACAATTTCTATATGAAGATTTTGATAAATCATTTATAAATAGAAAAAAAATGGGATTTGTTTTTGATATTAAACATTGGGTATTTTCAAATGAAGAATTTATAAAAAACATGATTGAGGAAAAAACAATAATTAGGGAATTAAATCTTCAAAATTATACAAAGCTTTTCAAGATAAAAACCAGAACTAATGCAATTAGGATATGGAAAATTTTTTTCTTAAGCGTATATCTTTCAACTTTAAATATTGATTAAAAAATTTTATTTCTGTAATCAAAAAGATTATAAAAATTGTAAATATAGTTGTATTAATTTTTGGAACATGATGAATATTGAAATTTTTTTGTTGATAAACCTCATTTATATTTTTTGTACAAGATATACCATCTCTTTCAATTAAAGAGTACTCTAAATAGGCTTGATTTAAAAAACAGGAGGAAGTATTTTTATTAATATTGGACAAGGCATAATCAAGTTCAGTATTGTTTTCTTTTGGAAATCCTGTTACAAAACATATTAAAAATATATAAATAAATATTAAAAATTTTTTAAATGGAAACTTAGTATTTATCAAGTTTCTTAATAATTCAACAAAACATAATGTAAGAAAAAACGAATAATAGAAGGTTTTAAATGTATCAGCAGTTTCAGGATAAAAATTATATTCAGGAAATCCAAGGGAATTGCTTATTAAAACCAAAATTCCAATAACTGGTGAGAACAACAATATTTTCGAAGCATTTTTTATCACTCCAAAATAAATTGACAAAATGAAAAACAATACAGATAACAATAATGACGTTATGTTTCTGAGGTAATCTAAATTAAAATTCCAGTTTTTTAGATAAATAATTTGATTTGAAGAATCAAATCTATATGTTTCACTAGGTTGTATAAAATTTTTTCTGTATTTTTTTGAAAGTGTGTAGTCTTTATCCCAGTATTCGTTGAAATAATCACCAAAAGTATCAATTAAAGTAATACCAATAATTGAATCCGAATGATAGTGGCTTTCAGGATGCTTAATAAGATCTCTAAAATTTATGTTATAAAAAATTTTTGGATCTGCTACATTATTATATTCTGTTTGATTATAAATTTGTTTTAGATCATCTCTTTCAAAAAAACTACGATTTATTACATTTGTATTTTCTATATATAGAATTGAAAATATAAAAGAAGATATGAGTATAAAAACCGCTATTTCTTTAAAGCTTATTTTATCTCTATATTGATAAATTAAAGTAAGAAGAAAAATACCAACCATTGCAGTAATAGAGGCTTTTGCTGTAAAAATAATAGGAATAATAAACAATAATTTTATAAATAAAAAAATACTTTTTTTGTCTGTATATGAAATAAAGTAGTAAAGCGCCCATGGCAGTAAGGCAAAACCTAAAATTTCTGGTTTTAAAGTTAAACGCATTTGCAACGAAGGCGGAAAAAAAACCAATAAACTAAGAACAATATAAATTTTATGATTTTCTAGGTTTTTCATTTTAAGAAACTTAAATAAGCCAAATAAACCAACAATAAACAAGAAAAGGTTACCAGTTTGAATTGCTGTCGATACACTCACCTCGAAATCACTCACATAAAGCAAATTTAAATTTTCGGAATTACCAAGATTTTTAATACTGTTTTCTTCTGATAAATTAAAGTCTTTAATATTAATGAAAGTAAATAATGAAATTATAAAATAATACAGAACTCCCTGTTCAGAAAAAATTTCTCCATCTGGCTCAAGAAAGTAACTAAGATATGTTCCGTACCTATTGAAATCTGGACTTAGGGTAGACAGATAATAAAGATTTATAAAAGAATTAGATAAAATAATTGAAAATAATAATATCAAAAAACTGAAAATATTAATCTTCTTTATGCTTTCCAATTTTTTCATAACAATTTATATGTAATTAGCATTATTCTAAATGTAATGGCTTTTAGAGACAATAACAATAGATCTGATAAAAACGTAAATATATTATATATTTTTAACGAAGGAAGATCTAAAAGAATCGACTCAAATAAAATTTTTCCAGAAGATTTTTTTTATTTCTTTAATTTGTTAAAAGAAAATTATCAAAATACAGATTTTATTGAAATGAACTCTTCACACAATAATTTAGCTTCAAAATTAATAAATTTATTAGAAAAAGTTATAAGAAAGACAACCAGTCTTCCTTTTTACTTTTCTCAACTAATTTCTATAAAAAACTTAAAAAAAATTTTTAAGTCAAAACTTTTAGTTTTAACAAATGAAACGGTTGGATTTTCAACTCTATTTGTTTTATGGATAATGAAATATATAAAAAGTGATTTACGATCAATCATTTTTATAATGGGTTTTTTTAATAATTTCTTAAATAAAAAACAAAATGCATATTTCAAAAATTTTATATTAACAAAATTTTTGAAAATATTCGACACTTTTGTTTTTCTTGGAAAAAAAGAGTATGAGTATGCAAAATCAAATT
>Ga0163109_10003780_pt1 | contig 11565 bp, 10 predicted proteins | sample CRUFie1St13metaG_FD_108704 | JGI IMG/M metagenome (GOLD analysis project Ga0163109, IMG submission 108704) | Marine microbial communities from the Costa Rica Dome - CRUD Field 142mm St13 metaG | ecosystem: Environmental > Aquatic > Marine > Oceanic > Photic zone | place: Costa Rica: the Eastern... | reverse complement strand
TGGCGAATGCATCGGCGTCCCGCATCATCGTCCGTTCCCCGGACGTGGTGGAGAGGACCAGGTGGGTCTCGTCCGGGCCCGCCGCATCGAGGAACTCCCGGAGCTGCCCGAGGCGCTCCCGGTCACGCCTGCTTCGACCCGCGCTGTCCACCAGGATGACGTCGCAACCGGCGAGTCCATCGATGGCCGCGCCCATCTCCTCCGGATCGATGACGACCTCGAGGGGGATCTTGAGGATGTCCGCGTAGCTCCGCAGCTGGTCGACGGCGGCCATACGGAAGGAATCCGTGGTGATCAGGCCGACGGAGAGACCGTCGCGGAATCGGCAGGCGGCCGCGAGCTTGGCGATGGTCGTCGTCTTGCCCACCCCCGTCGGGCCGATCATGGCGACGACGTAGGGCCTGTCGCAGGCGCGGATGACGTCGACGTCGAGGGGCTGCTCGTCGATCGGCAGGAGCGCGGCGATCCGCCTCCGGGCGACCTTCTCGACCGCATGCAGGTCGCAGATGCCCGCGGGGCCGACCTCCTCGATGATCTCGGCGATCAGCTGGTCGGCCAGCTCGCGGGTGACCTCCTGCTCGATCAACCGGGCGTAGATCTTGCGGATCACCTCGGGGTCGCTCGGCCCGTTCGCACCGAAATCACCCATTCCGAGACGCTCCTCGCCCACGGCATGGCGGACCGCGCTACGGACCGGATCGATCTCCGTGCCGCGGCCCGGCTCCTCGGTCGGACCGTCGTACTCTCCTTCGTCGAGAAGAGCGTGTCGTTCCCGCGCCAGCTGGCTGCTTCCGCCTTCGGGCACCAGGGTGAAGCGTCGAGCGACCTGTTCCGTCGGAGCTTCGACGCGGTGGGTGATCTCATCGCCGCCGGACCGCTGGGCCCGGTCGTCGATGGTGCGCTGAAGTTCGGCCGCCTGTTCCACGAGTCGCTCGTTCCGGGAGGCGTGTTCACGCGCGGCAGTCTCCTTCTCCAGCTTGATCGCGAGCGCCTGGGCGAGACGCTGGGTCTTCGCGCGCTCGAGATCCATGTCCAGATCCGCGTCATCGGGTTCGGTCAGCTCGACCGAGAGCCCGACGCTCGAGATCGGGGCGTCCACGGTCCGTGCGCCGGTGGATTCGCTTTCGAGCATCTCGACCGTCAGTTCGACGATAGGGCTCGCCAGAAAACCCAGGAGACCCGGACGACGCACCTTCCGGGTCTGGACGATCCGCATGCGCTCGCCCAGATCGGCTCGTGCCGCGTTGATGGCCTCCTGGTGAGAATACGCCTTGTATGTCCTGAGTCGCACCGGTGTGAGCCTTCCTGGCATTCAGGTCCGGTTGATCGGCGACGTCGGGTCGCCGGCTTGTTCCACCGGGTGGGGCCCGGTGCGGAGACGGCTTCCAGCCGTCGGATCTTCTGTGACAATCATCCATCCGGACGGGGATTTCGGCAACCCTGCAAGTGCCGGAACTCCGGAGAATGGGCGTGACTCAGGCGGGCACCGGAGCCGGGGCCTCCAGAAGCTGGACGAGCCCGATGCTCTCCACTCCGACCCCGGGAACGACCGTCTCGGTGTACCCCAGGACCACGACATCGGCGAGGAAGGGCTGGACGATCTGTCGGACCTGGGCACGGACCAGCGGGCTGGCCACGATCACCGGTGGCAGACCCGCTTCGACGAGCGGCTGTACCGCGGCCGCCGCAGCCTTGCCGATCGCTCCGGCGAGCTCCGAGGGTATCGAGATGGTCGTCCCCCCCGTCGAGCGGTCTATGTAGCCGTTGATCCGATCCTCGAGTTCGGGATCCATCATGACGCAGTTGATCTGGTTCGCCCCCTGCTCGTCCGGGATCGCGTACTGGCTGCAGATGGTCCGCTTCAGGGCATCCCTGACATACTCCACGAGAACCCCCTGGTCGGTGGTTCGAGGAGCCCAGTCCGAGAGGGTCTCGACGATGGTCTCGAGGTCCCGGATCGGAATCCGTTCGTTCAGGAGCCCCTGGAGCACCTTCTGCAGATCCCCGGGCTTGATCACCGAGGGAACGGTCTCTTCCACCAGCTTCGGCGCCTTCTCCTTGAGCTGATCGACCAGCTTCGAGACCTCTTCCCTGGTGAGGAGCTCGCCGGCATGAGCCATGGCGACCTCCTTCAGGTGGGTGATGATGACGCTGATGGAGTCCACGACGACGTAGTTCGCGTTCTCGGCCTGGCCGGCCATGTCCATGTCGACCCAGGTGACGGGCTTCCCGAAGCAGGGTTCGAGCTCCTGGAGTCCCTGGAGCTCTCCGGAGGCGACGCCGGTGTCCATCGCCATCATCATGTTCGGATGCACCACCCCCTCGGCGACGGCCGAGCCCCGGATCCTCAGGCGGTACTGGTCCGAAGCCATGTGGACCTCGTCGCGGATGCGGATCCCCGGCAGGACGATGCCCATCTCCGCGGCAAGGTCGCGACGGAGGTGGGCGATGCGTTCGACCAGGCTCCCGCCGCGACTGGTATCGACCAGCTGGACCAGACCGTAGCCGAGGACGAGTTCCATGGTCTCGACTCCGAGAAGGTCGTTGATGAGGTCGTCCTCGGTCTGCTGCACCTCCTCGCCTGCTGGCTGGACCTCGGCCGGGGCGCTCCTGCTCCTCTGCTTCCGATACGAGGCGAAGGCAAGAAGCGCCAGCACCGAGGCGGATGCGAGGAGGGGGAGGCTCGGAAGTCCGGTGAAGGCCAGCATCGCGAGGAAGATCGAGATCAGCACCATCGCGGTCGGTTGCGAGGTCAGCTGGGAGGGGATGGCCGCGCCGATCGTCTTGCCGCCACCGGCCCTGGCCACGATCAGCCCGGCCGCGATGGCGACGACGAAGGCCGGTATCTGGGAGACGAGACCATCGCCGATGGCGAGGAGGCCGAAGGTGGTCAGAGCCTGTCCCGCGGTCAATCCGTTGTCGAGGATGCCGATCGCGACACCGCCGATGACGTTCACAAGGGTGATGACGATGCCCGCGATCGCATCGCCCCGGACGAACTTGCTCGCACCGTCCATGGCCCCGTAGAAGTCCGCCTCGCGCATCACCTCGTCACGGCGCTCCCTGGCGTCGCTCTCGGAGATCAGGCCGGATGAGAGATCCGCGTCGATCGCCATCTGCTTGCCGGGCATGGCGTCGAGGGTGAATCGTGCCGCGACCTCGGACATCCGGGTCGCGCCCTTCGTGATGACCACGAACTGGACCACGACCAGGATCAGGAAGATGATGCCGCCGACGATCGCGTCGTTGCCCGCCACGAAGTTGGCGAACGCGTCGATGACGTAGCCCGCCACGCCCTTCATCTCCTCGGCGCTGCCCCCCTCCGCGGAGAGGATCAGCCTGGTCGAAGCGACGTTGAGGACCAGTCGGAACAGGGTCGTCGCGAGCAGAAGGGCCGGGAAGACGGAGAACTCGAGGGGACGCTTCATCTGGATGGTGGTGAGCAGCACCACCGCCGCCAGGGAGATGTTCGCGCAGATCAGGAGATCCAGGAGGGTCGGATGCAGCGGGACCACCAGGACACCGATCAGGGCGAGGAACCCGACCGGAACCATCAGCTCGCGGTTGCCTGCGATCTTGTGCAGGAAGCCGGGAAGTCGAGATGCTGATTCGGCCTGGGTCATCTTCGGGATTCTCCGGGATCACCGCCGGGCGGTGATTCTCCGCGGTCGCTCAGACCGCGATCTTTCCATTGAGCTTGTAGACGTAGGTGAGGACTTCCGAGACGGCTTCATAGGTCTCGACGGGGATCTCCTGACCCACGTCGACCTGCTTGTACAACGCACGAGCGAGCGGCTTCCGTTCGAGAATCGGAATTCCGTGCTGCATCGCGATCTGACGGATGCGAAGAGCGAGGTGGTCTGCGCCCATCGCCACCACGACCGGGGCCCGCATCGTCTTCTCGTCCCACTGGATGGCGACCGAGAGGTGCGTGGGGTTGGTGACGATCACGTCCGCCTTGGGCACCGCCGAGGCGATCCGCTGCTGGGCGATCTGGCGTGCGAACTGGAGACGGCGTCGCTTCACCTCCGGGTCGCCCTCGGACTGCTTGAACTCGTCCTTCACCTGCTGCCGGGACATCATCATGTCCTTCGAGTGCTTGTGCTTCTGCCATGCGAAGTCGATCACGCCCAGCAGGAGCAGCACGGCGGCGACCCGGAGCGCGAGCTCGACCATCAACTCGCCCACCGCAAGCATGGCGGCGGGCAGGTGCATGAGGGGGAGAAGCATCACCCGGTCATGCATGCCGTGAACGCTCCAGGCCACGACGACCACGACGAGAAGGACCTTCAACGAATCCAGCGCCGCCTTGACGAGGGCCCGGGAACCGAAGATCCGCTTCGCCCCCTCGATGGGATTCAACTTGGATGCCTTGGGGGCGAGGGCCTTCGGGGTGACGAGCCAGCCGACCTGCACGAGGTTTGCCGCGACTCCCGACAACCAGATCGCGATCGCGATCGGGGCGAGCGCGAACACGGCGGCGAGGCCCACCGCCTCCACGCCGTCCTGCCAGGTGCCGGGCGAGACGTTCCGAAGCCCGGGCTCGGCCAGCACCCGCTCCATGGCGATCCCGAGCCGGTTGAGCATCGGTCCGAAACCGAACCACAGCGCGACGGCGGATGCGCCCAGCATCAACGCCGAGGAGAGGTCGTTGCTGCGAGCGACGTTGCCTTCCTCCCGGGCGTCCTGAAGACGCTTCGGGGTGGCCTGTTCGGTGCGTTCTCCGAGATCCTCAGCCAACGGCCCCTCCCCCGGCCATGATCCAGGCCTGCATCAGGTTCAACGTGGCATCGATGTAGTCGATCATCACCTCCTGGATCACGACGATCCCGACCACGAGGGTGGAGAGACCGACCATGATCCGGAGCGGGAATCCGAGGCTGAGGATGTTCAGCTGGGGGACGGTCTTCGAGATGAAACCGATCGCGAGGGTCTCGAGGAAGACCAGGGCCAGCAGCGGCGCCGCGACCCTGAGCCCGATCTCGAGCGAGGACATCACCAGCCCGGCGAGAAGCCCCATGACACCGGTGGCGGGGTCGAAGACGCCGATCGCGATGTACTGGTAGCTGTTGAGCACCGAGAGAACCATCCAGTCGATGCCACCGATCGCAATGAACGTGACCAGGGCCAGAAGGAAGAGCAGGTTCTCGAGCACGTCCGCCTCGTCGCCCATGGCGGGGTTGTAGAAACGGGCGAATCCCAGCCCCATCTGCTGGGCCATCACCAGGCCGCCGGCCTGCATCGCCATCATGGGCATCAGGGCGATGAATCCGATGAGCGCACCGATGGTGACCTCGAGAGCGAACGCCGCGATCAGCTGCCAGAGCGAGAGATTCTGCGCACCGGAGAGCAGTCCGCTGCCCATGAGCACCGGGAGGGTCGCAGCGGACATGCCCAGGAAGAAGAAGATCTTCACCTTGTTGTGGACCACCTGGGAGGCGAAGACCGGCGCGAAGACCGCGAGACCTCCGAGCCTCGCGGCGACCAGGATCAGGGGGGCCACGCTCGCCGAGAACCAGTTGATGACGTCACTGCCGATCACGCCGGGTCAGCCTCCGAACATCAGGATCGCGAACTCGCTCAGCTGCGAGCCCATCCAGCCCAGGAGCAGGATGGCGACGAGGATCATGGCGATGATCTTCGGAACGAAGGCGAGGGTCTGCTCCTGGACCTGGGTCACCGCCTGCATGAGGCTGATGACCAGCCCGACGAGCAGGCCCGCGACCAGCACGGGGGCCGACAGCACGAGGGAGAGCATGAGGGCTTCACGTACGAATCCGAGACTTTCCGATTCCATGCGGAACACCTTTCGCGGGGCGGAGCGTCAACCGACCCCGGTTCCGGCGGCGACGCCGGACATGAGCTGGAAGGTCACGAGGTCCCAGCCGTCAACGAGGACGAAGAGCAGCAGCTTGAACGGCAGGGATATCAGCACCGGCGGCAGCATCATCATGCCCATCGAGATCAACAGGCTGGAGATGACCATGTCGATGACCAGGAACGGCAGGTAGATCTTGAACCCCAGCAGGAACGCGGTCTTCAACTCGCTGAGGATGTAGGCGGGAACCAGCGTGAGCAGGTCGATGTCGTCGGTGGTCATCTGGTCCGGCTCCAGAGGCTGGTCGGCGCCCTGGCGGCGGAAGCCCTCGATCATCCAGACCGTCTTCCAGTTCTCGGTGTGATCGATCTGGTCGAACATGAAGTCGCGCAAGGGCATCTTGGCCCGATCCCACGCCTCGATCTGGTTGGCGGCGACCGCCTGCCCCTGGCCGTCCTGCGCGAGATAGGGCTTGATGCCGGCGTCGTACATGCGTGCGAAGGTGGGCGACATCACCACGAGGGTCAGGAAGAGGCTGAGACCCACCACCACCTGGCTCGGCGGCAGTCCCTGCGTGCCGAGGGCCTGCCGCAGAAGGCTCATCACGATGACGATCCGGGTGAAGCAGGTGCACAGGATGAAGATCGAGGGAACAAGGGCAAGCACCGTCAGGAGGACGACGATGTTCAGGCTGGAGGAGAGCCCCCCCTTGATTCCAAGCTCGTCCGCGGCCTGCTCCACGGCTCCGATCGGATTCTCGACGAGCATCGGCCCGACCCTCGAGGGACCGGCGGTCGCGAAGACGTCGCAGGCGGTGAAGATGGTCGCGAGGATCGCGAGAAGAAGAACGCCTCGGCTCACGCCGCACCTCCGGCGAACGGACGCGCCTTGATACCTCTGGTTCGCTTGGTGAGATCGACTGTCTCGGCGACGAGTCCTGGCATGCCGTTCACGGTGGCCAGCTGGTCGACGCCGGGCGTGGCCTCGATGGAACTGCTCAGCTGGGCCTCGAATCGACGCTCGTGATCGACTCGCTCGACGCCGGAGATCTGGGCGTGCAGCGCGGCGACCTCGTCCTGGTCGGTGATCTCCGAGAGCGTGCTCATGGTGCCGTTGCCCTGGTGGGTCACGATCACCCGCTGGCCGACCTTCAGGAGCACGACCTGCTGTCCGCGGGCGATCGGGTAGCGCGCGAGCACGCTGGCCACCCCCGGGGGGCGTTTCGCCTTCGCCAGGATGCCGCCCGAAGCGCCGTTGCCCTGATGCCGGCGGACGAGCGCGCGCAGCGCCCAGATGATCAGCAGCACGCCGGCGAGGCCGCCACCGACTTCGAGCGCCTCGGAGGCTCCGTCGCCACTCACGCCACCACTGACCGCCTGGTCCGCGGTGTCGGCGCCGGGAAGAGCCCGCTCCGACCAGCGGGAGGCGGCCGTAGCAGCTTCATCCGCCACGACGTTCTCCGGGGCAGAGGGGGACTCGACCGCAGGCGCGTCCTGCGAGGCGACATTGGTGGTGGTATCGGGTGATGGGAGCGGGTCGATCGGGGCCGGCGGGACGGTGTTCGAAGGCTCCACCGGTCCAACCTCGTCATTCGAGATGGCGGTGGCACCCTCGGCAGGCATGGTGGCTGCATCACCACCGGTGACGACGGTGGCGGCACCGGTCCCTGCCGGGAACAACATCCGAAGATCGAGCGGCCCCGTGCCGGGGCCATCCTGTGCATGTGCCTGGGCCTGCGGCTGGGCCTGATTCCGATCCTGACCCGCGAGGACTTCCGCTCCGACCATCAACCCCAGTCCGGCACAGCTCACGACAAGGGTGCGGATGCCGGGCAATCGGCCGCAAGGCGGCCGTCTCTGTTCATCCATGGCCATCCTGGCCTTTCTGGTCCGGGTTCCCGCCCGAACCGTCACACCGGATCCTCCGGTGTGTGAAGAATCAGGCCGTACGGGCCTGGGGGTCCACGATCTCACTCACCCGCACACAGAAATTCTCATTGAGGACCAGCACTTCACCTCGTGCGATCCTGCGACCATTGACGTAGATGTCGACCGGATCGCCAGCGGCCTTGTCCAGCTCGACGACCGCCCCCGAGCCGAGGCGCAGCACGTCCTCGACGAGCATCCGGGTCCTCCCGAGCTCGATTCGAACCTGCAGTTGCACGTCCTCGAGCAGGCCGATCCCCTCGGCTTCGCCGGCCGCGACGACCGCCGCGAGATCAGGAACCACGGGTGGCGTCGCCTGGCTCATCGCCGACGAGACCTTCTGGACGGCCTCCTCGGTCTGGGCGTAGGCCTGTTCCGCGGCCGAAGCGGCATCGAGCCCTCGAGGAGGGGTCGCGGATCCCGGAGTGGAAGTGTCGTTCTTGGAGGGACTTGGCACGCCACCGGAGCCCGTGGGCTCGGTCGGCTGGTGTGGTCCGGATCCGGAAGGGGTCTGTTCATTCATCACTTGGCTCCGCCATCTTCACCGGCATCCTGCCGGGGCACGACTTGGTGCATGTCCTAGGATCGGACCCTTGGGTCCCCGCGCTGCAGAGAATCCTCCAGGGAGCGCCTCATTTCAGGAATCAGAACCGGTTTGCTCAGCTTCTGACCCGGAACGGAGGCGGCGAGATGACCATGACCTTTCGGATCCTCGAGAATTCGGGATCCGATTCGCCCTCGAAGCGCTCGCGCAGGAGGGATTCGATCCTGCCGACCACGGCCTGCTTCCGCGGATCCTGAAGGGCTTCATGTTCGGAGCTCGCCCACAGCGCGGTCACCTCGAAATGGATGTCGTTGACGTACTGGGCCATCTTGTCCTCGAACCAGGCGCGATCCGACTCCGCCACCTGAACGAAGATTTTGACCGTGTAGACGTAGACCTGACCGCTCTGGTCGTTGGTGAGCTGCTCGGTCATCAGCGAGATCTCGGCGACCCGCTCGGCCTCCACGGCCTCCGGGGAGAGATCAAGATCGTCTGAAGCGCTGCTGGGCTGTCCGCTGAAGAAGAAGGCCGCCCCGACGAGGACCAGGGCCTCGAGGACCAGAGCGGTCCCACCGAGGGCGAAGAGCTTCACAGGCTTCTTCTTGGCCTGGGCGGCGTCCTGCGTGGAGTCCGATTCGTTGTGCTTGGTTGATCGCATGTCGCTGCTTCTCCTCCGTGCGGTCCGGATTCACCGGCCGGACTGGATGGAGATCGGCTAGAAAGAGCCAGAGATTGAAGCGAAGAGCGGTTCGCGTGCCCAGAAATCGACCTCTGGACACGTGCCGGTCCCGCGCCGCGGGAGAGAAGTCGGCAGGGCGATCATTCTCGGACGGCAGGCGGCAGTACCGAGAAGGCCGACCGAACGACTCGACAGTGGTAGGTTGATCGAGGCGGCCCCGGGAGGAGATCGCCGTCCAGCTGGGCGTGAACCGGGCGATCGACCTCGATGCGGATTTCCGCTCCACAATCGATGCGCGCAGAACCTCGTCGGAACTGGCTCCGACGCCGGAACCGGATCGCCCAACCCAGGAGCCCGAGAAGACCCCGGGTCGGGAAATGCGCCGCGTCCAGTCGCCCGTCGGATGGATTCGCGTGGAAGACGGGATCGAGCCGCAACGCGTACTGGGGCGAGTTCGCCAGCAGCATCAGACCCGAGGACCACTCCGTCAGCGTGCGGCCGTCGACCGTGATCCGCCAACGCGGAGGATTCCTGCGCCAGGCGAGCGACTGGCGCAGGAGCGGACCGAGGTAGCTCAGGTGCGTGATCGCACCGGAGCGATGGGCGTCGAGATCATGAATGATCCCGGCATCCAGGCCCACCGAGGCGCAGATGAGCCCGAACGCCCCGTCAAACTCGAAGGCATCGACGGATACCGGTTCACCATGCTCGATCGCATCGATGAGGACGGTGGGATCCGCCCGCATGCCGTACTCCCGGGCGAAGAGATTCTCGGTGCCCCCGGGATAGTGGTAGATCGTCGTCCCGCATCGCATGGCCGCCGGCGCGGCCATGCGCATCGCCCCGTCCCCGCCGACCACCACGAGCAGCTCCACACCCTCCGACAGGAGCGGATCGAGCCACGATTCGGTGGGGTCGAGGGAAGTGGGCTGGATCTCCGCCCGGTGCGCTCCGGAGAGGGACGAGTCGGAGGCGTTCAGAGTGCGCGCGAGTTCGGCCGCCCGGGCCTCCGAGTCACCACTCCCGGAGATGGGGTTGTAGAGGATCAGGACCCGCATTTCGTCCGGCACTGTACCATCTGGGCATGAAGCGGAGATCACGCTGCATCGAACGACGCTCTCGTGCCGGCACGACCGGTGCGCTGCTGCTCGCCTGTCTCCTCGGGCACGCCATGACGCACCAGGCCATGGCGCAGGACCAGGAGTTCAACCTCAACGACAGCGACGAGTGGACGAGTTCGGAGCAGGTCGTTCCCGGCAGTCAGAGCGGCCAGCTCCTGCTGGCCAGGCGCGCGCTCATCGAGGGCAACCCGCGACGAGCACGAGATCTCGCCACCGCGTTCATCGACCGCTTCCCGAACTCCCCTCTCCAAGCCAACGCCCACCTCATCCGGGGCGATGCGTTCATGGCGGAAGGCGACGAATACCAGGCGCTGTTCGACTACGAGGCGATCACCCGGGCCTTCCCGGCCAGCCCGGTGTTCGTCACGGCGCTGGAGCGCGAATTCGAGATCGCGAAGGCATATGCCGCGGGACTCCGCAGGAAGCTGTTCGGGACCTTCCGCTTCATCGACACCCAGGACGAGGCCCAGGAACTTCTCATCAGGATCCAGGAACGCATGCCGGGAAGTCGACTCGCCGAGCAGGCGGGCATGGAACTCGCCGACTTCTACTTCCGCATCCGGGACCTCCGCATGGCGGCGGAGGCCTATGACATCTTCATCGAGAACTACCCGCGTTCCGCCGATGTCAATAAGGCCCGGCTCCGTCTGATCTACTCCTACCTCGCCGGGTATCGAGGCCCCCGCTACGACGCCAGCGGACTCGAGGAGGCGAGGCTCAGGCTTGAAAGCCTCCGGGTGCGGGAACCCGGCATCGCCCAGCGCATCGGCGCGGAAGCGCTTCTGGTGCGGATCTATGAATCCGATGCCCGCAAGCTGCTGGTCACCGCGGAGTGGTACCTCTCGATCAACGACCCGATCTCCGCCGAACGGACGATCCGTCGACTGATAGAGCGGTACCCGGATTCGATCGCTTCCCTGGAGGCCCTGAGGGAAATTCCAGACATCCTCGAACAGATGCCCGAGACGGTCGTCGCGAACGGTCCCGACTACCGGTCCCTTCGCGAGGAGAAGCTCGGTGTCCCCTGGAACCAGGACGTCGACCTCTCCGGGGTCCGCGACGAGGAGCCGCCGACCGAAACCGTGCTTCCGGAGACGCTCGGCGAGGAGACCCCGGCCCTCGAGGAGGGGAACTGATGACCGGCTCACGAACGCGCTCTTGGATTCTCGGCTCGCTGGCGACGATCTGGATGCTCCTCGGTGCGGTCGGCTGCGGCACCTCCTCAGGCTGGACCAACGCCTCCCCCTACGACACCACTCTGAGGACGATTGCGGTCCCGGTGTTCGCAAATGCCACTTCCGAGAGGAAGCTCTCGCAGAACCTGACCGAGGCCATCGTCAAGGAGATTGAATCAGTTACGCCCTGGAAGGTGACCGGTCAGGGGCAGGCGGATACCATGCTTCGTGGCACCCTGACCCGCTACCGGCTGGTCATGATGTCCAAGGACCCGACCACAGGTCTGGCCAACGAGATGCTCG
>Ga0163109_10003779_pt1 | contig 11567 bp, 13 predicted proteins | sample CRUFie1St13metaG_FD_108704 | JGI IMG/M metagenome (GOLD analysis project Ga0163109, IMG submission 108704) | Marine microbial communities from the Costa Rica Dome - CRUD Field 142mm St13 metaG | ecosystem: Environmental > Aquatic > Marine > Oceanic > Photic zone | place: Costa Rica: the Eastern... | reverse complement strand
TATCGAATTTGTTCATTGTTGCCCCTTATTCAAGATCGATTCAGCTATCATAATATCGGTCATGTCGTCAATGTCTACAGAGTTCTCTCGAGACATTATATGTCCTTTGACGTTGCCATAAAAAAAGTTTTTGTGTTCTTTTAAATTGTTCCACTTCGAAGAGTACACCGCTCCACTTGGTCTGTAATACTTTTTAATATAGTGACTGTTTGTTAGACCAGAAGTAAGATTATCAAAAACTGGAACTACACTATCGCCATTCATGATAATGGCCAACTGAACAGGAGTGTCATATTCGACTACACTGATCGCAGAGTCAACAGTCTCATCATCATATAAATTCATTACTCCTCTAATATCATCAGCAGTTTTTAGAGGGCATGTTGGCAGAAGATATGCAAACACATCGTGTTCTGGCACTCCATTCATTAAGTCAATCATTGCCTCAACAACCGTAGCACGAGATGTTGCAAGTCTAGCCGGGCGGTCATGAACAATAAGGTTATACTTGGCAGCTATCTTTTTTATCTCTTCGCTATCTGTTGAAACCATGATAGTATCAAAACAACCCGACTCAATAACTGCCTCGATCGTATACTCGATAAGTGGTTTACCGTTAAGAGGATAGATGTTCTTATCCTTTAGTCTTGTAGATCCGCCTCGAGCTGGTATAACTGCCAGCTTCTTAAGTTTATTTGACATGAGTTCCTCTTGATTTAAAAAATGATTCTGAGTTGATTGCTTTATCACATATTAGAAGATCGTAATTTGGTTTTTCACCTACGCTAAGATAATGATACTTGCATCCCCACTCTAAAAGCTGCTGCTCAGTTAGTGCTCTCCAGTCTATGCCTGTAGTAGAGCCTCTCGCAGTCCAATAAGTTATTTCATGACCATCGTCATACAGTTGGTTAATTTGAGATATTTGCTTTGCAATTGGAAGTGCCAGCGGATATTCTCGCTTTCCCTTATAGAAACATATTGTCTCGTCTATGTCTACAAATATTCTCATTAGTCGCCCTTGACAACTCTGTAGCTATCTGAATCAAAATGTTGCGTAGAAAATTCAAAAAGCTCTGTATCCTCTAGTGCAATCATTTGATGTCTAAGACCTCGGGAAATGTGGTAATTATCCCCTCTTTCTAAGACAATTTCTTCTGCATTCTTTAAGTCGTCATCGTATGAATATTTTAATAGTATCTTTCCTGATTGTACATAAAATACTTCATCTTTTAGTTTATGGTAATGCCATGAGCATCTTTTGCTCTTGACAAAGTACAGTACTTTTCCACAGTACTCTTCACAGTTAACAATCCATTTTTCAAAACCCCAACCCTTTGGGACAAAGTGGATCTGATATGGATCAAGCTTTTTTGTATCTTCCATTTTTTATTCCTTAAAGACCCTTAATTGGCCATAGAAACCGTCTTTAGAAGTTCAGACTGGTTACGGCCTGTCAGACAGACGTGATATCCGTTATTTGATAAATTTATAAACGTCTGCCTACCTAGACCAGAAGATGCTTCTGTAACTGAAGCGACCTTATCCATCATTGTTCTCTTTATGAACCTTGTACCAGTGAGGTGTTGCCAACTTGTTTCTAGAAGGCATTTCAGATTCAAAAATTCTCTTGACTCCATCTCCCATGGCAGAAGTAATAACCCTTACATCTCGCATCATCTTCTGGAAACCTAAGATACCAAGACTTGCAGCCTGATCAGAACCATACATAGTTCTATCAACAGTGATGTGTCGTTCTAGAGAAGTTGCTCCAAGAGCTACAGCGGCCAAAGAAACCTGGTATCCCTTTTCATGACCAGAGTAACCAACGTCGCAATTAAACTTTTCTCTTAGGGTGTTAATGGTCAACAAATTTGCTTCTTCGTTCTTAGATGGGTATGAAGAGTTGCAGTGCATCAATTCAAAAGGACAGCCGTACTGATTAAAAATATCAACAGCTGTTTCAATTTCCTCCATCGTGCTCATACCAGTGGAAATAAACGTATACTTTCCTTCCTTGGCAATCTCTTCAACTAGGGGAAGAACGGTAAGCATTGGAGAAGCTACCTTATTGTACTTAAGATTATACTTTCTAGCAAACTCTAAACTAGGAATATCCCATGCTGAAATAAACCATTCAATACCTACCTGCTTGCAGTAGGAATCGATTTCATCAAAATCTGACTCAGAAAATTCTAGACCTTCCTTCTGCTGCCGATATGTAGTTCCCCACGGACTGTCTCTCAGGGACGCCAATTCTTCAGGTGAATATACGCTGTCAATGTCCCTCTTCTGAAACTTAACTGCATCGAAACCAGCAGTCTTAGCTTCATCGATAAGTCGCTTGGCTAGCTTTAGACTTCCATTATGGTTAATGCCAATTTCGGCAATTGAAAAAACGTGCTTGTACATAATGTCTCCATTGTTATCTTTCGTACGAATAATAATATAGGAGAAAGTCTTGATGTACAAGAAAAATCATCTGTATATTTTTACTAAGTCTCTGTTCTCTAAGTCGATCAAGCATTCCATTTCTGAATTATGTGAATGCGCTACCGATGCATTAGGCCTTTTTTCAAAGTAGTGATCCCACTCAGCCTTCTTGTCGACAGTGAATCCAAACAGATTGGGACGAAATCCAGATCTTACCAGGCAACATATAGTGGCAAAACCCACTGTAGGAATCTTAGGGAGTTTATATGGACTAGACTGGCAACTATCGAAGTACTTCTTTTCCATTACGTAAAAAGGCAATCTACCTGGGATAGGGCCTCGACCTCTTCCAGGTAGATTGGTATTAACATAGAGCACCCTAGAATCTGTATACCGATCAAAAACGTGTTTTGTTGACTTCCAGCCTTCAAAACCATACTGCTTTAGATTTAGTTCGTTATACACGTGACAATTAATGACCAAATCAGTAGTTTTAATTCCAGTACTTTTCCTAAAGTCTTCTATATTGGCATTGTTGAATCTAACTACAATATCATGAGAATCAATAAGGTCTCCGTTTTCTTCGTTTAGAATGCAACCACCATTTCCAACTACCGCGACGTTGGTTGAAGAAAAATAAAGTTGATTATTTGTTCCAAACTCAGAAAACCCTTCGACTAACAATTTTTCCATTTTTTAAATTCCTCATAGTCTCTAATGTAATCGTTTTCGTCATGTTTTGTAGAGCAAACTGTCAGCAATTCAGCATCAGGCGTCAAAAAAGTTATTTCCGCCCACAGAAGTTTTTCTTGGTAAAGATATTCAGACTTTCTTAAAGTGTGCATGGTTCTTTGTTTTCCATCATCTAAGATAACCTCTATAGAACCGTTGATACAGCAGAGATACTGGTTTGTTTCTTTATGCGCATGATATCCCCTGGTCGACCCTAAAGGAACATTAGAAACCACGAACATTCTTTCAATACCAAAATCACCAAAGTCAAATTCGTTCAGCGAACCTCTTGGAGACTCAATTAACTTACTGACAGACTTCATAAGTACTTACCTCTTCTAAAACTGTTGAGACAACCTGTATTTCTGATTCAGACATAAAAGGATGAACTGGTAAAGACAGAATTGAATCATTGATTTTAAAACCAGCGACGTAGTTGTTTTTGTTTAAGAACTGAAAATCGGTCACGTGCTTTTCATAGTGAATAATAAAAGGTATGTTGTTTTCCTGAAATATGCCAGCTACCTTATCTCTTTCTGTAAATCTAACAGGGAATTGATGATAAACACAATTGCCCCTGGGGCGCATCCCAGTTACAAACTCAGAGTATCTGCATGCTATTTCTTTTCTTCTTTCGTTTAGTTTGTGAAAATCATTAATTTTAGATAGCACAATGCCTGCCTGGAATTCGTCCATCCTGGAATTAATTCCAACAAACTCCATGTTTCTTCCAAGTTGACCATAGAATCTAAATTTTTTAAAGTATTCGTGATCTCCACATCGTGTTGAAATCATACCTCCGTCGCCCATCGACGCGAGGGGCTTCGTTGGATAAAAACTAAATACACTGTAATGTCCATGCACGCCGGAACCAGACCCTGTTGACTGCGCGCAATCTTCAATTACAAAGTGATTGTTTTGAGCCGCGTATTCCATGATAGACTTCATATCACAATTGTTTCCAAAAAGATGCACAGGGATTATGATTCCATTCTTTAAGTCTGGTAACTTGTTTACATCCATGGTGTACGTGTCATCGACATCTACGTAATGCACATTGTCAGTTATTGAATGTACTGCGACACTGGTGGGATAAGCGCCGAAGTTCGGAATGATTACGGGCATTCCTGGCTGCCACAATTTTTTAACAATCATGGTGATTGCATCTGTGCAATTTTTTACTGCAACGTTGTGTTCAGTACCAGTGATTGCAGAAAACTTTTCTTCCAGTAAACTGGTGTTGTTACCAAGAAGATATTTGCCGTTTAAAGCAGTTTCAGATACAACATCGTCGATTCTTTTCTTAAAGTACCTGTACTCTGCAGCAGTATCTAAAAACTTCATTTCTTTTCCAAGAGTATACTGTATTGTCCATCAACTGGTGTTATGTTTAGAACAGTGAAACCATATTTCTTAGGAATGCTAATAATTTCATCTGTATCAATCTGAGATTGATAGCTTATCATGTTATTGTAGGAAGTAGTTAGCCATGACTTTGTACCTTTTCCTAAGTGCTGTCTATGAATCACCACGTACTTCTTTGACGAAGCAAGTATTTTCTCCAACACTTCAATAGGTTTTTCCATAACGTCTATGAAACCACCCAAGACCAAACAGTCATAATTTGACAAAAAGCTTACATCCTCGTCGATGTCAAATTCTACAAAATTTAAATCAGGCGAAAATTTTCTAGAGACATTTTGCACAATCCCAGGAAGGTCCGCACCAGTATATTCCACATCTTTGTATATGTGGCCTACAGCCCCGGCGCCGCAGCCGACGTCACAGAAAGATGTAGCGCCATTGGACTTACAAAAGTCTAACAATTGTTTTAGAACTGGCCAGTGAGAAGAGTTTTCTAACTTTGCCCAAAGTTTGCCATTTGCGCCATCGAGCATGTGTTCGTATACTTGGTCAGACTTCCAGCACTCTAAGCCGACTTTTGAATAGGAAGACATCTCGTCGTCTATTCTATTACGATACTCTTCCAATCTTTTTTCTATTTCAGATGGATGAGATCCTTCGAATCGCTTAGTAAAAGTGTGTGGTCTAGTGCCCTTAATAAATTCATGTACACCATCATTTATCATTTCAACATTAAACTTCTGCTCGTCGTCGTCTGCCTGAACCCATGTCAGATAAATTGTTTCAAAGTAATTTTTAAAACATTTGTCTCTCGAAACTTTTGCTTCATAGTACTCTATTTTATTTGCGACCTGTTTTGGAAACACGTAGGAATAATGGTACATTCTTATTCCATGCCTGTACCACAGAGTATCTCCATCTATGTGTTTGCTAGGGATAGGATCGGCGGAAGGATCATGGACAACCGTGGGAGGTCTATGGGTAAGCCACTTTGATCCCGGATAAACCTTAAAAACCCTGTGAAAATTTCCTTTTCTTTCCTCAAAGCCACCAATATACCTATCAAACCCACCATAGAAACTGCAACTTTTAACATCGGCCGAAGTGTATCCACCCTTCTCCATGATGTCTATTAGTTTTTCAATGTCTTCACCCTTAAAAATTTCATCCGAGTCTAGATTCCAAAGGTAGTCAATATCATCGTTAAGAAACTGCATATAAGCGGAGCACTGATCATCCTTTTCAGAAAACTGACCGTGGACAATTTTAATTTTATTTTCCGGATCAGGAAAGTTATCAATTATCTGATTTGTCCTGTCTGTCGAAGTACTTCTGCCCTTCTCTTGCCAAAATTTAACAGGTCCTTCAGCAATCAAGATCTGAGAGGCATACGGATATACCTGGCTAAGGCATGCCTCCAAGACATAATCACCCTCGAAAACAATCATTCCAAAAGCTATCTTTTTATTCATCATTCAACCCATAGTTTTTTCTACTTTTGATCGTACTAGTATAGTAATTGTCGTATTTGTTTTTTACAAAACCATGAAAATCCTCAGGAGCTCCCCATATCCACTCATTATTGTAAGAGGTTCTATAGGAGTCACCATTAATTTTAAAATGAGCAAAATGGAAGTACAGAAGCTCTTGCTTTTTTCCATTCCAAACTACTTTGTCGTCTGAGTAGTCATGGAAAGTTGCATTCCATGGTGCTAAGTGGCCTACTGAATCATCGACTATGGCAACACTATCTCCAAAAATTAGAGGGAACAGTTCTAAATACTTCTGATCTCCGCACTGACCATACCAAGCATGGTATGGATTATCTTCTGGATTAGATGCCAGCTGCCTCTTCCACCAATCACTACATCTGCGACCCTTTTCATCATTTCTGAAATACACGATACCTACATTAAACTCTCCAGAAGATGCAAGATAATCGATTCTGTGCCTAACTATTCCAACGCTACGGTCACCAAGTTCATCGTCAAACAGCTGAAGATCTTTGTAGAAAAACAGATCTGCGTCAAGGTAGTAGATGTTTTCTAGACCCACGCGATTGATGAAGTAGTAACAAGAATAAGAGGCCAAAGCCCAGCAGAACTGTATGTGCCTTGGATCTCTGTTTTGTGCTTGGCCGTTAGAGATCGCTTCTCTACTAGGCGATATGTTTCTAATGTTTCTGAGTTCAAAATTATCATTTTCCAACTCTGAAATATGGATAGCTTTTATTGAATTTTTGTCAATACTAGAAACTTTTTCATACGTATCGTCGTCCAAGCAAATGTAGTGAAGTACAAAGCTTCCTGGCTTCTGTGTGTTTTCTAGCGAATCATACAGAGTTAACCCTTTTTCTAGATATGCCTTATCTGATATGGTTACTAAATTTCTCATTTTACAAACCTCTTAAGGCCCTTTGGGTAGTTAGGTAGCCATCCTAGGCTTTTTACTTTCTCGTTACAGATTGAATATCTTACATCTTGACCAAGTCTATTGGGAACAAACTTAATAAATTGTTTATAGTCTTCGTCGGTAAACCAGGAGACAACGGTCTTCACAACTTCTAGATTGGTCATTTCATTATGGGAGGCTATATTATAGACTTCGTTTTTTACGCCAGCATCAATAATTTTAAAAATGGCATCGACGTTATCCTTGACGTAAATCCAATCTCTAATATAAAGGCCGTCGCCGTGGATAGGAATCTTCCTAGAGTCTTCCATACACATGATGGAGTTCGCAATTAGTTTTTCCGAATATTGTCTTTCGCCGTAGTTGTTTCCAGATCTAGTTATGACATAGTCGATCCCGTAAGTTCGCCCATGAGACAAGACAAACATTTCTGCAGCAGCTTTCGAAGCAGCGTATGGATTACTAGGATTTAGTCTGTCGCCCTCAGAAAATGTGCCGCTAATAGTATCTCCATAAACCTCATCTGTGCTGATGTGAAAAAACACTGGGCGCTCGTAGACTTTTCCTCTTAGTAACTCTAGAAGATTATGAACTCCCTCTGTGTTGCTTTTTAGAAACGTTCCAGATTCATGAATCGAGTTATCGACATGCGACTCTGCTGCAAAGTTGATAAGATAGTCACAAGGAGGAATGTGGTTTAAATCGCAGATGTCCTGATTGACGTGTTCATAGTTTTCATGGTCGTCCCATGGCAAAGTCTTACTAGCAGCGTAAGTCATTTTGTCAATGTCTATAACCTTGTGTCCAAGGGCAAGCGCTTTTTCTACAAAGTGTGAGCCAATAAAACCTCTTCCGCCCGTTACTACAAATCGCATAAATCTCTCTCCATGTATCTACGTTTATTTTCGTCTAGCTTAAACTCTTTAGGAAACCAGACTCTATCCAGTGTATTAAAGTCTATATACGGATCATTCAACTGTTGTCTATTATAAGTCAGAGATTTAGAATAGTCAGAATTTAAGCAGTTGTTGTTATAGCTTAACATGTGAAAACCAAAAGGGTTGTCAGTATCCTGGCCCTTTTTCATACCCTGAACTTTTGCTGACCATGGGAAAGTACATGCACCGTAAGGAAAATTTGGATCTGGCTGAATCTCGGTCGGGCCAGCGTTCCAAAAACAAGCTAAGGTCCAGTCTCCTGGATGATCGCACGGTGCTCTTTGTTGAATTCCCCTAGGGGTAATCCATTCGTCCTCAGATGCTGTGACTGCTCTAAAGTTTTCTCTATCAATGGTCATGACTACATTAAAAAATTCTACGTCCCTAAGAGGATCATCCCACCTAGATATTCTTTCGTAGATTCTAGAAGTTATACCATCAAAACAAATCACGTCAGCTTCTAAAGAAACATAGAATGCACTGGGAAAATTAGATTTGATAATCTCGTGCGACTTCCTTTTTGACTTTGCGTGTGTTTTTTTCATTAACACACCCTTGTTAGGTCCATGGTCTTTCTCGATCTGCTGATCTGGCCATGGATCAATGTGATCAACGGACATGACCATCAGGTTTTTAGGGTTATGATCTTCTATAAATTTGTTGATGTATGCAAAAGTTTTATCTGTACTACCATCGTCAAAGATGAGGACTTTGTGAAAATTTTTGACAGCTTGTTCAAGACAAGCATAAATCGTTAGTTCGTTGTTGTACGTGTTTATTCCACATATCAGTGGAAACTGGGTGCAGATTCTGGCCCAATTTTGCTTTAGTTCTTCTTCGGTCATTTTAATTCTACTCCTATGCTTCTAAACCTTGCATGTATATTGTTTTCTTTAAAAAACTTTTCTGGATCGCCACTAGAAATAGACGACATCTTGCTCTTTAATTCATCTAGTGTTTGAAACATTATCGCATTTGGATGATTCTCAAGTAGCTTAGAATGATTATCATAGTGCCCAGCTGTTTGTTGCAACAATACTCTTCCTGAATAAAGCGTTTCGTAAGTTCTTGTGTTAAAACCTCTTAAGATTCCTAAGGGGTTAAGCACAGCATAATACGATAGAAGATTATTGCAGTATACATCCCAAGAATAGTCTCGAGAAAAATTAGTAATCTGTAACAAGTCTTTGACAGTAGGATCTAATGCGATTTGATTTAGTAACCTAGTTCTTTCTGAGTACTCTGGTTTTCCGGCCTGACCGGAAAAAAGCATTTTATTGATCGTGACTGGTGTGTCTTTCTTTTCGTAGAAAACAGGGCTAGCCCACTGAGGTAACCAATCGCCATATACCTTGGCGTCGTCTTCGTCACAAACGAATATTTGATCGACAAACTGTTTTAAAATAGAAATACTATATTCGCTTTTTTGTTTCCAGGCCGGAACTATTGCGTCGATTCTTTCAAAACACCAAACGGCTTTTCTATGCTTGTGCTGTTGCCACCTAGAAAGCTTTTCAGGTGAATCCCATAAAAAGAACAAGAAGTCGTGTCCGATAAAAAACAAATCATCCTGCACATCGTACACATGTTCGTAACTTTCTGGGCTTACAATTACGACATCCTCGATACCGTAATCAAGTATCGAGGAACTAGTGCCGCATCCATAGTCCTGCGTAACCAGCTTCAAGTTTCTTCCAGTGTTAGGTGTGGCATCGGCTTAGACCAATCAACCTTCGAGTGAAAGACATGTCCACCAGTTTTTTCAGAAAGATCCTTTGCAAGTTGTTTGATTTCTTTATCGGTTACCTCAGACCAGGGCTTATCGAAAAACATGTTGTTGTCAGCGGTGTCTTCCTGCGCAACGTCATACAAACTTTCCCAATGCCTCTGCCAGTAGTTCTTGTAGGTTTTAATTTTTCTCTCGATATCCATCCAGCTGTAATGCTTGATAGATGGCATAACCTCAACTAGTCGCTTGAACCATTGGCCATAGTTTTCCAGAGCTTGCTGATTGCCCTGCATAGCAGCCAATCTGACTTGATGTACTTCGTTTGTATAGAAAGAAGCATGCGGCAATCTTTCATAGGTGTCTGCATCAATATAGTCGCAGCCATCAGTACCCATTGCCGCGTATAGATTGCCCTCAGGGTCCGTCAGTCGAAGCTCACGTGGAATTCCATGTGTGATATTAGGCTTGTTGCGGGAGAGCCTCCATTTCCATGGATTAACGTCAATACGGACCTTGTCCTTTGATCCCCAATATTCCACAACAGGCAAAGACACAATATCTACGAATTTAGGAAACTGTCGGCAGATCTTTACGATCTCGTGAACGGTTGCTTGGTTAACCTCTTCGTCAGAATCCATCTGCCACAAGAAGTCTCCCGTACAGTGAGAACGAGCTCGAGCCTTTTGCAAACCGTCTTCGACAGCAAAGCGCTTGGCATTCCAATCAACGTTATGCACAAAGACCTTAATCCTTTCGTCTTCCTCTGCCATGGAATAAAGCTTTTCTAGTGTTCCGTCAGTTGAACCGCCATCCATGACAACAATCTCTGAACAGAAAGACTTCATGCTGTTGATGCAGTTCTCAAAAGGGTATTCCTGTGAGATGCAATCCTTTGTTGTGATATAACCAGAAATATTTGGTTGATAGCTCATATCGTTCTTGATCGTATTCCAAAAGACGTCTCTGTTTGCGTATAGGTAAGTCTCAATATCTTCAATGTTGTCTTCACAGAACGGAATCTCTGTCATGTGCTGCACATTGTCATTGACCTCTAGCTGACAACCAAGCAGTTGAGCTTCGATTACCATTCGAGGACATGTGTCTCCTCCAAGTGGCAGGTATACAAATCCCTCTGCAGTTGACATCTTTTCCAGGACCTCTTTATGATTCAAGCCCTGTAGGATCTCGTATTCCTTGTTGTTGTTCTTGCACCACTGAATCGCAGCATCCGTTCCCTTGATCCATGATGTCGATCCGAGAACAAGCCAACCCTTTCTCTCAGCATTTGCAGCTGACTCTCGTAGTAACTTAATTGCTGCAAAAAATTCGTCAGAAAAACAAGAACTGAGAACGACTTGGTCAGACCCTTCATCCTCTGCAAGGAAAGGGAATCTATCATGATACCTTCTCATCTGAGCATAGGACATGTAGAAGACTGTAGTTGCAGCATGGAAGAAAGCTGATGTTAGCTTTCCATGCATTTCGTTATGACAGTTACATTCCTGCATTTCTGCTGAAAGATGCTTTTCTACTGAACGGTATCTGCAGAACTTATAGTCATACTCAACAACTGAGTATTTTAGATTCGATACGATAGTAGGAATCAGCTCGAGATTCATCTGAGCATAATTTGTAAAGATCCAAAACTTATTGTATCCAGATTCTAGAGTCTTCATTGTGACATTCTTGGAATGCACCTTGAAAATATTCAGAGGACTGGATTTAATAAGTGCCTCTGTAGTGAGCTCAGCCCCACCAAGATAATCCTCCGCAAAGAGATCTGCTACAACAACTATCTCAGCATCTCTTGGGACTTCTATTTCTTGCTTGACCTGCTCAAAAGGATTGATAAACATTTACTCTCCTGTTTGCCAGCTTGTGGTATTGTACCACCAAACAAGATTTTGTTTCAAAATTTGTTCCAAACAAAAAAAGTAAATTTATTTTTTATACAATCT
>Ga0163109_10003778_pt1 | contig 11571 bp, 10 predicted proteins | sample CRUFie1St13metaG_FD_108704 | JGI IMG/M metagenome (GOLD analysis project Ga0163109, IMG submission 108704) | Marine microbial communities from the Costa Rica Dome - CRUD Field 142mm St13 metaG | ecosystem: Environmental > Aquatic > Marine > Oceanic > Photic zone | place: Costa Rica: the Eastern... | reverse complement strand
AGCCCTTTTCTAATTTGAATCTTAAAATTATCTGTACTCATATAAAACCAGGTACTATGTTATGCAAAGTACTCAATTATATTTTAATCTACCAAATAATTGACTAGAATTAATCGTCGTTTAATTTGTGCTTTTTATTTAAAGCAAAAACATCTTCAGCATTATAGTTTTCACCATGAAGAAGCTTAAGTTGTTTCTCCAGAAGATTTTTTTTCTTTAAGAGTTGTTCAGAAAATAAAGCTTTATCAATAAATCTTGAATTGTCAGGAATTAATTCCAATACATCTGACATATAATTTAGCACAGCAGTAATTTGATTTGGAATCCATGAAATTATTGGTGTGCCTCCAGTTGCTTTAGCATACTTTGTATTAGCCATAATGTACTTTTGTACAAATTGCCAATGACCGTTTCGGAAGTAATAAATTTCGTCGAGAATTTTGATTAATAGACATAACCCCTCCTCATTTTTACTTACTTTAATAGAATTAAAAAGTCTATTTTCCTTCATTTCATCTTTTATATCAGACAAGAAATTTTGAATACATTTTGGCCTGTATGATCTTAGGTCAAGAAGATATTTTGTTAAATCGTTTTTAGGGTAGTAATCAATTACGCCTGTAAAAATATCTGCAGTAGGAATAATATTATCTTGAGCACCAGTTTGACCTCTATATTGAACAGGTTCTTCAGAGACTCCCTCATAAACTACCCCATCACCAAATATCTCTTCATTACCTTTAATTCCCATTATAAAAACTCTAAAATCATTATAATGCTTCCACCTTGAAGCTTGCCACATAATTTGTCTTCTTTCATTTATTCCCTTCATTGATGATAAACAATTCTTTAGAGATTGGTTTACGCCAATATTATCTTTTGATTTAAGGAAGTCTAAAATACTACCTACGAGTTGAGGAGAATGCTGATTAATATCAACATGAAGCATTATGAAGCCTCTTTCATCATCCATTCCTGAGAATTTTGCAGCCATTGCTAAATTTTCCCATTCATACCCTTTTGATTTATCAATTTTGACATAATTACCAAGCGAATAAGCATAATGATAATCTATAAATGGATATACATCCAGTTTTTCACTAACTAAAACAAAGGGTTCTGAAAGTTGAGAGGGTAATACACTATGAGCTTTTCCATACTTTTTAGTTTTTTGAAAACTAAAATGGGAGGGAGCTAATAGGTATGCGCTTGTAAGAAAACCATATGCTCTAAATAATGCCTGAATTATAAAAATATCATCCTCTTTCTTTACTAAATCCTTATAATTTTTTAGTTTTTTAACTGCATCTTCAATTGCTCCTTCTCTTGATAATAGACCTCCTTGACCATTAGCTTTTTTAATTGGCATTTCATCAATGAGAAATTGAAGCTCATTATATCTTTCAGGTAAAACTGCAAGTGGGCTTTTTTTTGGAAGGAATCCATTTAAATGGTTTACTTCAAAAAAATTATCTGAGTAACGATCTAAATTCAAAGTAATGGTTTTATATAAATTTATGTAAAATTAATTATTACAGGCACCATTTATCCAACTAATTACACCCTGGGATTCTGCAACACATTTGTTTGAGTAGGTAACATTATCGCACCCGCATACTGGCATATATTCTTTTGTGCATGCAATTAGCTTTGGTTCTGACTTACAAGTTTCCTCTGAAGTTTTTGTACAAGCTGTAAATAGCATGAAAATCAATAAACAAAAACTTAATTCCTTGAACATTTTTACTAAATTGAAGCAAAATTAACAATAAAATGGACAAGCGAAATTTTATAAAAACACTAGGTGCATTATCGTTCTCTCCAATAATATCTGCCTCCGAGTTTTCTAAAAATTATTCTCTTTCTAAGAATTTACCAAAGATTGACAATGACGATGAGTTGTGGAGAACAGTAAGGTCTCATTACACATTAAAGAAAGACTATATAAATCTAGAAAGTGGATATTATAATATAATTCCAGAGCCTATATTAGACCATTTTATTAAACATGTAAAGCATGTTAATATTGAAGGCTCATATTATATGAGATATGATCTAAATAAAAATAAACAGAGAGTAACAAAAGAGCTTGCTAAACTTGTTGGATCTACTCCTGATCAAATTGCAATAACAAGAAATGCAACTGAATCACTTGACCTAGTTATCTCTGGATTTCCGTGGCAGAAAGGAGATGAAGCAATCTATGCAAAACAAGACTATGGAACGATGAAAGAGATGTTTGAGCAGATATCTAATAGATATGGAGTTATTAATAAAATAATTTCAGTACCAAATCATCCAAAGAGTGATGAAGAAATAGTATCTCTATATGAGAGTCAAATCACAAAAAAAACAAAATTGATAATGGTATGCCATATGATAAATATTACGGGTCAGATATTACCAATTAAAAAAATATGTGAAATGGCTCATAGTCACGGAGTTGAAGTAATGGTTGACGGGGCTCACTGTGTAGGTATGTTTGACTTTTCAATTGATGATTTTAACTGTGATTATTACGGCTCTAGTCTTCATAAATGGTTAGCAACTCCACTTGGAGCAGGATTACTTTATGTAAATAAAAATAAAACTCATAGAATCTGGCCATTACTTGCAAATGGTAATACGGATAAATCAGATATTAGAAGACTTAATCATATAGGTACCCATCCTGTTCATACAGATCTTGCGATATCTAATTCTATTGATTATTTGAATTGGATAGGTATAAAGAGAAAAGAGAGAAGAATGAGATTTCTACAAAGATATTGGTCAGATAGACTTAGGAATATTGAAAACGTAATTGTAAATACACCTGAAGATATTAATAGAAGTTGTGGCATTGGAAATGTTGGAATTACTTCCATGTCACCTTCAGAGATGGCAAGAACTTTAATGGATAAGTATAAAATATTTACAGTTGCTATTGATTATGCAAACGTCAGGGGCTGTAGAATCAGTCCAAACATTTTTACTACGACCGATGAGCTTGACAGGTTTGTAGGTGCAGTAAAAAAAATGGTAACATAATAATCTTTATTAAATTTGTGAATGATTCAAACCTTGCTTATGGATTTTGATTGGACTACAGCATTAGTTCGATTTTCAATTAATACAATTTTTATTGCTTCAATGATATTTATTATATCAAGACAAACTGTTTTGAAAAGATTCTCATTTACGTTCATGATGATAAGCTTAATTGTTTTCTTTTTGTGTTATACATTAAAAAACTTTGATCTTAACTTAGGAATGGCACTTGGACTTTTTGCAATTTTTGGTATTATTAGGTATAGAACTCTACCTCTTCAAACAGAAGAAATGACATATCTTTTCGTTACTATCGGAGTCGCTGTTATTAACGCCTTATCTGAGGACTTTTTATCAGTTAACGAATTAATAATAATTAATATTATTATAATACTATTTATAGTATTTGGGGAAATCGTATTAAAAAAATTATCATATAAAAACTTATCTCACCCATTAGATGAAGACATAAATAGAAGAGTAATAATTCAGATTGAATATAAGAGTAATATTAAAGATTTAATTCGAAAAGAGATAACGAATTGTGAAAAAAACTTAGATATTAAAATAAAGTCATTTAAGATTTTTAAAATAGACAAAAAACTAAATACTGCTACTATCCATGCTTATTATTGATACCAAAAGAATTGTATACTTACTATTTATCATGTTATTTTTTTTAAGCTCAGCTTATCCCCAGGATAATGATTTTAGAGGCTGGTCAGAAATTGAATATAATCTTGATATAGATAGAAACATTTCTTTAGCACTTAGTCAGCACTTTAGACTAAAAGAAGATCTTAATATTGTAGATAGCTATATCACTGAATCTGAAATTACATTTTCTCCTTTAAAAAAAATAAAACTATCAGGACAATTGAGGTATTATTATAAAAATGATAATTCAGGTGGTATCCAGGGATTTGAAAACTTATACAGGTATCGTTTTGGAATTGAAAAAAAGTTCAATACAAATTATTTCAACCTTGATTTAAGGGTTGCATACCAAAATAGAGTTTCTTTGGATAGGAAAGATAGATTTAAAAAGAGGCTACGTATTAGACCTTCAGCTGAAATTAAAATAAAAGATTGGACTAACAGGCCAAAACTATTTTATGAATATTTTGATGAGATTCAGGGAAAAGATCAAAAAGCTCACAGATATGGTTTCAGCTTCAAAAAAAAGCTTAAACAAAATCAAAGTTTTACCTTTCGTTATTTTTTTCAAAAATATGATGAAGCATCTAACCTAGACTATAATAACAATGTAATATCTCTAAAGTATAGTTTAAATTAAGCCTATCTTCTAGAGCTATGAAGTATTTATGAAAAACCTTAGTTACAGCAATCTTAAGGAAAAAGTTAAAAAGGCAAACAAAAAGGAATTCATTGCACTTCTAGCTATACTTTGGTGGATACCAGGGGGATCTTTGTGGTGTTCGGCAGCTATATGGATAAGGTATTCTATTAGAATCAAGAAATTTTTTGGATTTAAGTAATAGAAATTGTTACTTTTTAAATACCACTTTAGTAATTGATTTAACTAGCTTTTAACTTATAAATCTTTCAACACTCGAAACTTTTTAATTCCTTTGCGTTCTAAAGAAAATGATGCAAAAAACCATTAAAGTAATTTTACTACTCATCTGCACTTTCTCCTTTTCACAGGAAACGGTCTTAAATCTTATTAAGACTCCTGATTCAGAATTCTTACTTGATGGGGTTTTATCCGAATCTGAACTTAAAAATTCATTTGAAATTGATCTAATTTATGAACATACACCAGGATATAATACATCGCCTACATATAAAACTGTAGCTTATGTTAATTATTCTCAAGAATTTATTTATGTTGCATTTAAGGCTTATAGAGACGAAGTGGTATCCTCTATCCATTCTCGAGATAATTTCTCTTTATATTCGGAAGATTATGTTAACATCCATCTTGATACTTATGGAGATGCAAGAAATAATATAGGACTATCTACAAATCTTTTTGGTAGTCAAAATGATGGAATTAGAGTTGAAGCTTCTGGTTTTGGAAGTAGAACTGATGGTTGGTCTTTAGATGCTAATTTTGATTTTAAATCTTTGGGTAGGCTTACAGACTTTGGATATGAGGTTGAGTATATTATTCCCTTTTCATCATTACCTTTTCCTAATGGAAAAGATCAAAAGTGGAAAATAAAATTTAATACAGGGTACAGAGATGATTCAAAACAAGGTACAACAGCTAGAGTATATAGTAGTAAGTTAGATAGAGATAGCTCTTGCCAGCTTTGTCAATTTGACCATTCTATCGTTATGAAAGATATATCTTATAAAAAGAATCTAGACTTTCTGCCATATATTAGCTCTAATTTGTCTGGAGAAAGAGACAAATACATAGGGAGGTTAAGTTATACAAAACCTGATTTCAATTATGGGGTAGGTGTCAATTTAGAAATTAACAAAAACCTTTCAATCGAAGCAACGCTTAATCCTGATTTTTCTCAAGTAGAGGCAGACGAAACTAAGATTGATGTCAATTCACCTACTGCGATTAATTATCCCGAAAGAAGACCTTTTTTTAACAAAGGTATTGATGTTCTGGATTTCACAATGGATATATTCTATTCAAGGTCAATTAATAATCCTTCTTTTGCATCTAAATTATTTAATCAAGCCAAAAAATCAAGAATCTACATGTTAACAGCAGTCGATCAAGATTCCCCATATTTAGTTCCTACACAATATGAATCTTTCAGTGGGTTAGGAGCAAGAAGTTTTAATAATGTTGTTAGGTATCAAAACATAATTAATCCAAATATTCAATTTGGAGCTATCGCTACAAATAGGGTGTTTGATAAAAGTGCATATGGAAACTTAATTGGATTAGATGGACTATTCAAGCTTTCTGGAGGTTGGAAATTTGAATTTGAAATATTCAAAAGTGAAACGAAAGAGCCGATTGCAGATTGGATTAATTCAGATAAAAGATTTTCTAACTATACTGTTGAACTTGATGGAGAAAAATTTTCAGGGAATGCTATTTACTCTGAGTTAAGAAGAGATACTGATACATGGAGATCATTTGTAAGATATACAGGAATTTCGCCAACTTTCAGAGCAGATAATGGTTTCATTGTTGAAAATAATATAAAAAAGTTTGAGTTTTGGCATGGATATTATAAATATCCTGATAAAAAGCTTCTAAGAAATTACAGAATTAGTGCAAGATATGACAGAGACTATAGTTTTTCTAACAAGCTTAGTAGATCAGCTTTTGAAGCTTACTTCACTATTCTAACAATTTTGAACACCGATATCTTCTACAATTATGAATTTAACTTTTATAATTCTCATTTGATGTCTGAGTTTAATAATTATAAAAGTCATTATATCAGATTACAATCTAGACCTTTTGACTTTATAAACCTGGAAATTGGATACGGGACTGGAAATGAAATTGCATATCGAGAAATTATTCCTGAGCTTGGTGAAAGATCTAATTTTAATACTTCAGTTGAAATCACAATTAATGACAACCTTAGGGTTAAACCTTCAATAAATTTTTCAAAACTTAGAAAACTGAACTCAAATGAATATTTTTTTGATGGATACATAGGCAGGTTAGATTTTAGATATCAATTTACTAATTCATTAAACCTTAGATTAATCTCTGAGTATAACAAGTTTTCGGATCAATTTTTCGTTCAGCCTCTTATATCATACAGACCTAATGCGGATACGATATTTTATTTTGGAGGTAATCAAAATTTAGTTGATGAGTTTTCTGATTATAATTCACCTAATTATAAAGTAAATAGAGCACAGCTATTTTTAAAATTTCAGTATTTAATTAAGTCATAGATTTGCACGATACGCTTTAATTTTTTAAATGAAAAAAATACTTATTGCTATTATTATTTTAAATTCTTGTTTATCATTTTCACAAGAAAATATTTTAGTTTTAAATAAAGTAGAAGAAAATAAATTCCAACTTGATGGAGTAATTTCAGATGATGAGATAAAAGATGCAAAAATTTTGGAATTAAAGTTTGAATCTGAACCTGGTTATAATACGGAACCTTCAAAAAAGACTACAAGTTTCATTGTTTACTCTGACAAATTCTTATATGTAGGAATTAGAGCCTACCGAGATAATATAGTTTCTCCAATTGTACCAAGGGATAATGGCTCATTATTTAGTGGTGATTTTAGCGGTCTAAATTTTGATACCTTCGGTGATGCAAGAAATAATATTTTTTTAGCCTCAAATTTATATGGTAGTCAATTTGATGCTATTAGATTAGAGGGTACTGGTTATGGAGGGAGTCAGTACAACATGAATGTAAATGCAAATTTTGATTTTAAATCATTAGGCAAAGAAACTGATTTTGGATATGAGATGGAATTTATAATTCCTTTCTCAGAAATTCCTTTTCCTAATGGAAAAGATCAAAGATGGAAAATTGATATCTACACTGGTTATCCAGACACTTCTGGACAGGGAGTTGAAGTTAGAGCAGGAACAAGTATGGAAAACAGAGACTCAAGTTGTAAACTTTGTTTACTCGATCATACTATTGTGATGAATGATATTAAGATTGAAAAGCAATTAAATTTTTTACCATATTTAAGTTCAAATATTTCTGGAGATAGAGAGCTTTACAATCAAAAAATTAACTTCGGTAAAGCTAATTTCAATTATGGTTTAGGATTTGATTTTGAAATCAATAAAAATCTTTCAATTGAAGGCACCATTAATCCTGATTTTTCCCAAGTTGAAGCTGATGTAACTAGAATAGACATAAATTCACCAACAGCAATAAACTATCCAGAGCAAAGACCATTTTTTAATAAAGGTATAGACATAATGGACTTTTCAATTGACGTCTTTAACTCAAGATCAATCAATAGCCCATCTTTTGCTGCTAAAGGATTAAATCAAGGAAAGAATTCAAGGTTATACTTTCTGTCAGCTTTTGATGATGAAACCCCTTATCTTGTTCCTACTCAATTTGAATCTTTCTCTGGACTAGGTAATAAGAGTATAAATAATGTTATCAGATATCAACATTTTGTGAACTCTAATTCTCAAATTGGAGCTGTTCTATTAAACAGATCTTATGATGGCGGTGGGTTTGGATCAATAATTGGAGTTGACGGTTTGTTTAAGTTTTCTGAAAACTGGAAGTTTGAATTTGAATTTTTTAAAAACTCTAATAAAGAACCAGTTGCAGACTGGATTTCTTCAAATAATTCGTTTGGTGATTATACTAATCAGCTAGACGGAGAGTCCTTTAATGGAACTGGTTTTTTTGCAGAAATTAGAAGAGAAACTCAAAATTGGAGAACTTTTCTACAGCATACTAGTTTATCTAAAGGATTTAGATCTGATCTTGGTTTTATTGTTGAAAATGATTTAAAAGAGTATACTCTTTGGCATAGCTACTATCAATTTCCAAATAAGGATCTAATAAAAAATTATAGAATTTCTTTGAGACATGATCTTAAATATAATCATGAACATGATATATCAAGGTCCTCATTTCAGACATTCCTTTCGTTTCTTACAATATTTAATACAAGTTTTACATATAATTACGAGTATAACTTTGTGAAATCTCATCTTACCACTCAGTTTAGAGATTTTATAAATCATTATATAAGGATGTCAACAAGGCCTTCAGACTATATAGATATAAACCTCTTTTATAAGTTTGGAAAAGACATAGCATATAGAACCGAGGTGCCTATGCTTGGTTATGAAAAGAACCTTAGGCTTAGCATGCAAATTTCTGTTAACGATAACTTGAGAATTAGACCATCTATTAGCTATTCCGATATAAAAAAACTTGATCAGGATGGTTATTATTTTAAAGGATATATAAGTAGACTAGATTTTAGATATCAGTTTTCTAGTATTTTAGACTTTAGATTAATTTCAGAATATAATAACTTCTCTGATAAACTGTTTTTTCAGCCTTTGATATCATGGAAGCCAAACCCTGACACTATTTTTTATCTTGGTGGGAATCAGAACTATATTAATGATTCTATTGATTATAATTCTAAATATTATAGAGCTAATAAAACTCAGTTCTTCTTAAAGCTACAATACTTGTTTAAATCTTAAAAGATTTCATGAATTATTATTAAGTCTTATTGTTAATTAATAATTTTTATTATTTTTAGTATTAACTATTAACCAATGACAATTAATTCAAAAAGTATCTTTCTTAGAAGAGTTCAAGAGGCCTATTTGCTAAAAAAAATAACTAAAAGAACTGCTACACATTTTAAAACTGTTTATAACAAGTTTGATGTTAAGAAAAAATCTGAAGCTGATGAAAAAGCTGATGAACTTCTTGCTGAATTAATTTCAGAATCATCTATTAAGCAAAGAAGATAATTATTTTATTGCCCAACATTCAATTTCAACTTTAGCTCCTAAAGCTAGTCCAGATCCTGCAAAAGCACTTCTAGATGGTCTTTTATCTTCAGCGAAGAATTTTTTATACTCCTCACTCATTTCAGTCCATTCTGAAATATCTGAAAGCATACAAGTACATTTGAAAACTTTATCCAATGAGCTTCCAAGAGCGAGCAATATTCTTTCAATATTCTTCATTGTTTGTTTAGTCTCTTCTTTGATTCCCCCAGGAACAACTTCTGTATTCCCTGGTAAATTACCAACTTGACCTGCTACATATATTACATTATTCACAATTGTTGCATCAGAGAATGGAAAGTCTAGCTCTTTCGTGCTATCAGAAGTATAATATTCTATTTTTGTTTCAAGACTAGTGTAAGTATTGTGTGTCTTCGTGCTTACACATGAAGTAGATAAAAACAAAAAAACAATAATAATTTTTTTCATTGATTTTATTTTGAGAAGCAAAGGTTACACTTTTTTCTTAAAATTGCTAATTTTTTATAATACTAAATATGTATTAATTAATGTATCATTAATACATATATATAAATAATATATGTAGATATTCAATATAAATTGAAATAATAAATAATATTTACAATCACATTTTATATATAATTATAATTAATTAATAATTATTAATTTATAAAATAGCACATATTAAAATAGATACAGTTTTTGTATTTCTTTATATTATATCTTTGATATTTAAATAATTAAAATGAAAAATTCAATATTACTTATGCTCACATTAACTTTATTATTGAGTTCTTGTGACACAAATACTAACGAGAGATCTATTGGTTTTGTGACCGGTCAAAACGCTGATCTTAAATGGCACCTTGGAACCCAAGATGCTATTGACATTGTTAATACTGTTGATGATTTATGGTCTAATCAGGACTATGAAGGTATGAGACAGTACTTTGCGGATACTGTTAAAGTTCTAAGACCTAATGGAAAATCTACTGATACTTTTGATGCATTTATTGAATCTTTATCAGAGGGTTCTAATGTTACGTGGTCATATGATTATGCCTTTTCTGTAGATTTAGATCCTGAAGTTGGTGGAGAATATGTACAAGCTGGTTTTACGGTTACTTACCCTGAAACTGATGATACTGAAGAAAGAATTGATTATCAACACGAAAGCTATTACGTAGTTAACGGAAAAATAATTACAATCAATCAATTCTATATAAGAAATGTTCAACAAGATTAATTGTTGAAAATTTGTAGATAAGTATTATGCAAATCATCAATAAAGACTACAATTAATTAATACATTGAAAATGTCTAAATAATTGGTTAATAGTCTTAGACGTGTCATCCTATGACAAAATAAAAAAACCCTCAAGAAAGCTCTTGAGGGTTTTTAATTAACCATAAACCAATTTATGTTCGCCGAAGCAAACAAGTAAATCTATTAAGATTTTTCAAATTTGGATGTTATGGTTATTAATAATTATTAACAATTACTCATTGAAAGTAGAAAGTATTCCTCCTACGTCAGCATATTCAGTAACTGTATGAACCTTACCATCTTCGTTAAAGTTCCAAACTAGGTAGTGTTTAAATTCAACTGATTTTCCAGTACTAGAATTTGTAATATTCCAAGTTCCGTACATTCTAACATTATTTGGTCCAGACATTGCTTGTGCAACTGGGTATGTATTACCACCCCAAAAACCTACATCTGTTCCTGGTAGTCCACCACCTTCTGTAAATGATATGTTTTCAAAGTTTTCCATCCAAAAAGTAACGTTTTCTTTAAGTATATCAATACCCTTAACCATTTCTGCGTTAACACCAGGTCCATACCACTGGATTGAATCAGCAAAAATTGAAACTACTTTATCATAGTTACCCTCTTCATAACCTTTAACAAAGTCATTTTTAAGAGTTGCAACGTTTTTTTCAAAAGTGTTTGCATCGGCTTCACTAACTCCACTTGAAGGAGCTTCACATGAAGCAAATAAAATAATTAGTAAAATAGTTATCTTTTTCATTTTTTAAATTTTTGTTATTATCAAAAATAAAAAAACCCCTGAAAACAGGGGTTTTATAGTTCTAATAATTTTAATTATTTAATAGGGTCATCATCATAGCTTGCAACTAGT
>Ga0163109_10003777_pt1 | contig 11572 bp, 10 predicted proteins | sample CRUFie1St13metaG_FD_108704 | JGI IMG/M metagenome (GOLD analysis project Ga0163109, IMG submission 108704) | Marine microbial communities from the Costa Rica Dome - CRUD Field 142mm St13 metaG | ecosystem: Environmental > Aquatic > Marine > Oceanic > Photic zone | place: Costa Rica: the Eastern... | reverse complement strand
TTTAATGAACAGATGTTGGAGAAGATTTCCTCTGGCAAAATCTCAGTTAGAGAGCTAGAAAAAAACAAAAGTATCAGTAGATCTGCAGAGCCAAATTTAATTCATGAAGAGACGACTTTGAGCCAAACCATAGGTTTTAAAGTAAAAATTTCCTATAGTAAACGAGGAACAGGAAACATTAAAATTTTTTATGATAATTTAGAACAATATAATTTTTTAATTAATAAATTAAAAAATTAAGTTTCTTTAAGTGAGACTCTTCCTTTATTAGACTATAAAATTTTTTAATATCGACACCACTTTTTCTCATCTGAAAAATTTCTTTTCTAATTGATAAAATATCCTTTTTTTGAATGATGTCATTGCATTCATTGTAATAATTGGATGAATTAATAAGAAATTTTGATAATTCTGAAAAAGCTAAGTGGGGATACTGTAGACTATAATTAATCAATGATTCGTTTTGTATTTTTAAAATAATTTTAAAAAAATATATTAAATCTTTTTCAAAATTATACGTATTTATGTTATCTATTTTGGGACTAAATTTTTTATAATTCTTATAATCTGTAATGATAATAATTTTTTCATCACTACTTATTAATTTCTCTAAATCTTTTATATTGGTTGAGATATAAATATAAATTTTTAATTCTTCAAAAAGATCTGTCTCTAGTGATTGGATAAAAATTTTATCCTGGATTGTTGTAGAAACATTTTTTAATTTTGCATAGTATTCAATGATTTGAATGTAAAATAAATTTATATTTTCATTGTATTGGTTTAAGATTAATTTTTTCTTATTTTGGTTATCAAAGAAGATTTCTATACTTTTTAAATTACTGCTCACAATTTAATTTCGAATAAATAAGTTGATTGATGAAATCTTTGACAAGACGATCTGTGTTAGTTTTTTTTATTTTTTTAACAGCTGATTGATTGCTAATAAATTTATTTGCGGGAGCATAAATATAAAATTGACTAACCTCGTTGGCATATTTGTATACATAGCATTTTTGGCTTTGATCGTAAATTTTGATAGATAATCCGGATATTATTTTTTCTCGCTCTGAAGTATTATCAATATTGGTAATGTAAACATTTGCCTTGTGATTGATGTTTGCCTCAATGATGTTTGTTGAGTTGGAATTGAATATACTAAAATGTTGAAGATTAGATTTTAATTGCTTAGATAATTGAAGACCATCGTACTCGCCACCAATATATCCCACTTGAAAATTGTGGTTATTTTTCTCAAGCTTTTTATCAACACAAGCAGTTAAGCAAATACTAGTTAGTAATAATATTAATGATTTTGTCTTGAACATTGATTACTTTTAGAATTTTTTTCTCTTTTAGCTTATTCTTTATTTTGTCAATTTTATAAATTGTTTCTAGTAAATTTTTTTCTTGGTAACCTTTTTTTGTATTAATGGTAGTCACAAGCTTACCCTTAATTTGTATGGGAAGCACCAACTCATCTTCAATTAATAAATTTTTATCTATATCTGGCCATAAATGATTATCAAGATTTTGACCAAAAAGTTTTTGGTGAATACTATTTGAAAGTCTTGGCAATATTGGAAACAGGGATATGATAATTTTTTTACTTAAATTGTTATTTCCCAAAAAAATCTTATTTTTTTCCAAATAATTAAAAAGTGTATAGATATTTGCAACACACTTATTAAATGAAAAGCTTAGAATATTTCTTTCCATTTGCTCAAGATATTGTTCTATTTGTTTAATCTTTTGATTGTCATTGTAATTTTTTTCATTCAAAAAATATCTTTCTATTCTATTAATTAAATTTTTGGAGCTTTGAATCCCTTCATCGGTCCATTCTAATTCTCTTTCTGGCGGCGAGTCGGAAATCATGAATATTCTAGTGGCATCAATACCATAGTTCTCTAAAATTTCATTTGGCTCTATTACATTTTTCTTTGATTTTGACATTTTTTCTGTCGGGCCTTCAATAATTTCTTCTTTGGATTGTAAATGAATGAGTTTTCCATCTTGGATTGCCACTTCTTTTGGTAGAACCCATTCATTATTTTGGGTTCGATAGGTTTTGTGTGTAATCATCCCTTGAGTAAATAACTGTAGAAAAGGCTCATCGATATTAAGTTTATATATGTCTCTTAATGCTTTCATAAAAAACCTTGAATAGAGCAAATGCAATATTGCATGTTCAATACCTCCAATATATTTATCAACGGGAAGCATTTGATTTAATACTTTTGGATCAAAGGGTTTGTTTAAGTGGGGATTTAAAAACCTAACATAATACCAAGACGAGTCCACAAAAGTATCAAGTGTATCAGTTTCACGAAAGGCTTTTTTACCAGTTTTGGTGCATTTGAGTTCTCTCCACTCCTTTTGATTTAATAGAGGATTGCCTTGACCTTCCAAGGCAACATCATAAGGAAGCAATACAGGTAATTCTGATTTGTCCAGCACACGATAACTACCATCTTCATAATAAATGATAGGTATAGGACAACCCCAATATCGCTGACGAGAAACACCCCAGTCCCTTAGTTTATAATTGACCGAAGCTCTTCCTAATTGGTTTTCCTCGAAATATTTTATAATTTTTTTTATTGCATCGTTTTTTGATAATCCGTTTAACATGGGTGAATTGACTACAATTCCATCATCAGTAAAGGGGAGCTGATTGTCTTCACAATCAACAACTTTTAGAATTGGCAATTTATATTTCTTTGCAAATTCAAAATCTCTTTCATCATGGGCCGGGCACCCAAAGATGGCACCCACTCCGTAGCTATCCAAGACAAAATTAGCTACAAATACTGGAAGATTTTTATCTAAAATAGGATGCTGACATATCATATCTAATTGATAACCAATTTTTTGTTTTTCATCATTAATTTCATCAAATTCTTTTTTGATTTCACTTAATTTCTCGGGTGAAAATTCTTTTGCAACCATCGGATGATTAATGGAAAGAGCAATAAAACTCGCACCATAAATAGTATCGGGTCGAGTAGTGAAAACAGTAATATCCTCTTGTGTTTGTTTGATTTTAAATTGAATTTCAGCGCCGATAGATTTTCCAATCCAATTTCTTTGCATTATTTTAACTTTTTCAGGCCACAGACTTAGTTTATCTAAATCTTGGAGCAGCTCTTCTGCATAATGTGTAATTTTAAAAAACCATTGAGATAAAACTTTTTTTTGTACCTCCGCTCCAGTTCGCCAACCTTTGCCATCTATTACTTGTTCATTGGCTAGGACTGTTTGATCGACAGGATCCCAATTGACAATAGCATTGTTTTTGTAAACAAGGCCTGCATTATATAAATCTATGAATAATTCTTGTTGAAATTTATAGTAATCCTCGTTGCAAGTTGCTAGCTCTCTATCCCAATCAATATCTAAATCTAATTTTAAAAGTTGTTCTTTCATGTTTTTGATATTTGCAAGGGTCCAATCTTTTGGATGAGTTTTATATTGGATAGCAGCATTTTCTGCTGGTAATCCAAAAGCATCCCACCCCATGGGATGAAGTACTTGGTCACCTTTTAATTTATGATATCGAGCGCATATATCGCCGATAACATAATTTCGAACATGTCCCATATGAATATTGCCAGAGGGGTATGGAAACATTTCTAAAATGTATTTTTTCATTGATCAGAAATATTAATTAAACTGACTGTTTAAATTTGCTGACTCTAAAATTTTTAGAGTGAGCTTTTTTTCTTCATTAATGTAATTGATATTATCGTTCACCCATAGATCATTATTATTTTTTTGACATAGTATTTTTGTATCAACACCAGTTGAAATTAACTCAGCACTTGTAATTTGGATTTTAATCAAACATCGATTTTGGTTTTCATAAATCCAATCTGTCTCAATATATCCACCATCACTATCAGCGATCTTTAAAGAATAGTCTTTTAAAATACCAAGTGAGCCCATCCATAAATTTTGATTAACGGCGCTTTTATAAATAGCTACCTGGTCTTCTTTTGATCGATTTAATAAGTCGTTTAAATTAAAGGGCTCTTGTTTTTGACCAGCGCGCTCTTTATCTTTACAGATTTGATATTGTACATCGTTGTATTGTCGATGGGGGTTGTCACAACCGTAAATTTTATCTAATTCTTCTAAATTTTTATTAAGATTATTGTTATTGCACGCACTCAACAACAAGATGAGAGATCCGAGAATAAGCGTATTTTTACTGATCATGCCGGAATTATAGTGAAAAGATTTAAAAAAAAAACCGGGGATTTATGCAATCCCCGGTTTTAATTAATTAATTATTCTAAATGATTAGAATGCAAATGATGTACCGATACCAATGTCAGTACCAGCTGTTGCTCCAGCACCAGCGTAGTTGATAGCTTCTAAGAATACAGAAGCACCACCACCAAGTGATCTAGAAAGTGCAACCCCAGTTTTTGTGTGAGGTGTCGCAGCCTTAGTGGAGTTATATCCAATAGTCATAGATGTATCTGCATCTAAGCTCATTGCATATTTAGCACCCATAGATGTTTCGTTAGCAGCAGTAGCAGTTGTTGCGCCATAACCTACAGTTACAGTACCACCACCTAAAGCCATAGCAACTGAAGCACCTGACTGGTTTTGTGTTCCATCAGTTACATAACCTAAAGATGCAGTCATACCACCAAGAGGCATTGAAATAGAAACACCTGTTGCAGTGTTTGTACCACTGATATCACCCTGAGTTGTTCCAGCAGCGTTGTATACGTAACCTACAGTTACAGAAGCACCGCCAACAGCAGTTGATAAAGATACACCAGCAGCTTCAACAGTACCGTTTACACCAAAAGAAGATGTTGCTAAGTTTCCTTTATCACCTTGCTTAGTCATATCAGAAGCAGCAGGTCCTACATCACCAGTACCATTAGGAACTTCAACTTTACCAATAGTGATTGTTGAACCACCAGTTGAAAAAGCAACAGATGAGAAACCACCAGCACCAGCAGCTTCAACAGTCGTTCCATTAGAAACAGAACCTGAAGTTGAAATGCTCATACCGTTAGCAGTAGTTGTTGATAATGCAAATGCAATACCAGAAGCAAGAATTGTCTCAGTATTAGTTCCGTCTGCTGATACAGTTACAGAACCACTTCCTGAAACAGATACGTCAGCGCTTGCAGCTGAAGAGAAACCTACAGCAGCTAAAAGAGCTGATAACATATATGATAGTTTTTTCATAGTTATTATCCTTTCGTTAATTTAACTAAGTTTTTAATTAAAAACTAAGCAGAGAATATTCAATATCATAAGATTTGCATTGATTTCTTTATGAAATTTTAAAAATCGATGGTTTTGTTGCAATTTTGCAACATTTATTTTTGGGAGCTTTATTTAAATTAATTTTTTAGACCAGAAATAATGTTGATTTTTAATCGCCTCTTCAAAGATTTTTTTGGAGCTTTGAAATTCCTGTTTTTTCAAAGAATAACTGTGAATTCCTCCTCGGACTTGAGTTTTACTTGCAGTTCTTGCATAAAAAGATGATCTTTGTTCAAAATCTGCATTGCCAGAAAAACCACAAAAATTCCAGATTTGTTGAGCTATTAAATTTGGGTTTTTGACTAATTCTTCGTAAGTGATGGATAGAAATACATTTTCACCAAAATATGATTTCCAGAAATCTACAATGGCCAAGTGATTTGAATACTCCAACCCAATATTAAAAAAAGACGATGAATATAGAAGGTTGGAAAGATATTGTTGTTTGAATATAGAAATTGCATTGTCCCAGGGATCACGAGAAATATAAATAAATTTTGCACCCGGAAGAGCCAGCTTCAAAAACCCTAAATATGAATAATTATCTGGCAATTTATCAGAAAAATATTTTTTACCATTTTTTAAAAAATTTATTTGTTGAATATATTTATCCCCAAGCTCAATTAAGAATTCTTCATTAATTTGAAAATTATTAATCTCTTCGTTTTCAAAAATTTTATTTTTTATTTGATGTTCAAAATATAATAATTCGCCCCCAGCAAATAACTCTGAGTTAGTATCTAAAATAGATTCAGTTAATGTAGTGCCAGATCGCGGCATTCCTAGAATAAAAATTATTCCCTCTCCTTTTTTTTCTGGAATTTTAAAATCTTGATTAATCGATTTGAATAGTTGGATACTTTTTAATAAATTTTTTTGCCGGTTTAATGGCAGGAAACGTTGCCACTGCAATACACATTGATTAGCATTTAAATAATGATCCTCTGATGACTTTTTATCCTTCTGTTTTTCAAAATATTTCGCCATTGTAAAATGACAAAAGGCTTTTGTTTGCAAAAATGAATCTTTATCTTCAGAAGGGTTGTGGGTTATAAAATTTTTAACTCTATCGAGATATTTTGTTTTTACTTTAGAAATATCCATTTCAATCAGCGCTGTAAGGCAAACAAATAGATGAACATGATCAAGCACTTGAGCGCAAATTTCAATACAAGCTTCTTTTTTATTTTGAGCTATTAGACTATCAATTAAAAATTCAAAACAGTCACCAAAGCCTTGTTCTGCAGTTTTTATAAATCCTCCTCTTAATTCAATTGAACGTTTTGCATGCTCTTCTGCCTTTGCAAATTTTCTTAAAATCATAAATACTCGTGCTAAGTTTAGATAAGGTTCGGGACGCTGGGGGCTTAATGCCAGTGCTTTTTCCCCATACTCAAGGGACTTCTCAGTATCAATAATTTCAATATATAAGTATGATAAATTGTTAGTGACATCAAAATCATTGCTATTTAGTTCATATGCATGAAGCAATATGTCAATTGCCCCTTGGATTTTCTTTTGTCCCATTAAACTTATCCCTAGCGCTTTTGCACATATAAAATTATTGGGATTTTCTTTATAAAGTGGCCATGCAAGCAATTCCGCTTTTACGAAGTTTTTTTGCTGACAAAGTTCTTCTATTTTTAAAAGGGCATCATGCATTTATTTGTTATATTATATAACACATGAATATCATTAATAAATTTAAATCAGCTTATTTGCAAAAATTAATTCAAGGTCATTTTGCAAATAATGAAATTAATGAATTACACTCCTTGATTACAAATGAAATTTCAAATCCTTATATTGTTGAACCACTAAAGAGCATTATACAGAACAATATTGAAGGTCTTGAGCAAAGCAAATTATTTAAAAATAATATTTATTGGGTAAATAGTTTTGACTTAGATGATACAATATACATCAATCAGTTCTTAGAGTTTTACTTTGCTAAAAAGAACTTGAATATATCTCCTATCTCCAATTATCCAATGAGGTTATCAAAAATTTTTTATCATCTTTTTCAAAACAAGAAAAAATTGGACTTCATTGATTTAATAAACAATTCTTATTTATACCAATACTTAATTTCATTAGAGCAAAGTAATAACACAATATTTATTAACTCTGCTTCAGCTTTTTTTAGTTCTAATCAGAACTCCTTTACTCATCATCAGTTAACCTCAAGTTATATCTATTTAGTTCGTAACCCTCTCAGCTTATATACAAAATATTTCTCAAAATATAATGATCATCAAGCCGTATTGAACACTCTTTTTAATTTTGATGGTATGCCCAAAGGACACCATTACGAAATAAATAAAAAAAATATTGTCATCGAGGAAAATTCTCAAAGTTGGTCTGTCAATGTTAATAGTTGGATTGACTCTAACGTAATGAATACTTTCAGGGGGATAGTTATAAAAATAGAAGAACTCTCAGAAAAGCCAGACGAAATATTAGCGGACATCATCAGTCATCTTTCTTTATCTTTACCAAATTTAAGTCTTGATTATCAAATCATAATTGAATTTCTAGATAACAATCCTATTAGTAATAATCTTGTTCCATTTAAAATTTCAAATAAACAAAAAAAAATTATTCTCAGAGAAATGGCACAATTCAAATCTATAGAAACTTTACATTACGAAATTTAAATAATTTGTCCCTAAATTTAAAAAATTATCATCACATCAAATCTCAACTGAACGATAAATGTCAACTATTAGCAGTAACAAAATCTAGAACCGCAAATGAAATACAAGAGCTTTTAGAATGTAAACACAACCTATTCGGGGAAAATAGAGTACAAGAGGCTTATAATAAATATGAAGATTTAAGAAAGAAATTCAATTTCGAACTTCATTTAATTGGCCCCTTGCAATCAAATAAAACTGGTTTAGCACTTTCACTATTTGACTGTATCCAGTCTATTGATCGACATAAAATAGTAGACTCAATTATTAATTTTAAAAACAATAGCAACAAGACTATTAAAACAAAAAATTTCTATATTCAAATTAATATCGGCAATGAAACACAAAAATCTGGTATCCACCCTTCTGAGGCAGTTAATTTTTTTCAATATTGTCAAAAAAAAACACTTAACATAGAGGGTTTGATGTGTATCCCTCCCAATAATGAAAATCCTATTCAATTTTTTCAACAGATGAATGAAATAAAAAATGTAATTAATAGTAATTTGAAATTAAGTATGGGCATGAGTGAAGATTATAAAATAGCAATCCAACAAGGAAGTAATATGATCAGAGTGGGGTCTTTATTATTTGAAAACTAAAAAATTTATAATCAATTTACTTTTTTTATTTTTTGTTTGTAACTCATCTCTTTTTGCATTCCAGACAACTTGTAAATTTGAAGAGGTATATGATAATGGGCAATCAGAACAAGGTTATTTGTTATTAAACGATAATAAACTTAGGTATCAATACTACGATCAGCAGCTATTTACTATTTTTTCTAAAAATAAAGATTTCTACTTAGTGCAAAACAATCAAACAGATATATTTCAAAAAATCCATGATAATACAGAAGTGATAGAAGAATTGTTGAATTTGGCAGCTTTATATCCTGATATAAAAAATAGTTATCAATCTAATAATTTGAATATATCTATCGAAAAAAGTAAAGAACACCATTTTATTAAACGACTTTCTATTAATGCATCAAACTTAAATATGAGTATTTATTTTTTTGACTGTCAAAATCTAACGCCCCACTATAGGTTTTTTAATTTTAGCCCTTATTTCTCTTATAAGTACTAGCTGATGATAAAAATAAATTGTGATGAAAAATTTATTGAGAAGAGTATTAAAGATACTTTTATCCAAAAAAAATTTTTTACAACAGAAAATGAAATAGCATCTTTTTTAAACATTAATATTTCTATTCATAATGAAAATCTTATTTCTGAATTTAATAATGATAAATTTGTAATTAAAGTCCCATTTCATCTAGAGACTTATCTTTCTCTTTTATTTGAGAAAATTTCTTCTTTATATTTAGCAATTGATGGAACTAAATACTTCCCTTTTCAACAATGTGTCGAAAAAAATAATAAAAAAACAAAATTGGGTGAAATACACCATAAAATTTTTTACTATTTAGTTTTTAAAAATAATGGAATAGATAAGACATTATTATATTCACTTATATGGCCAAATGAAAAAGTACTGCAAATTAATAAACTCGATACTCACTTAACTAATCTAAAAAAATATTTAAAAGAACAGATAGAGTACGAAATAACTTTTTCCTCAACTAAAGGAATAATTAAAATTAAGAATTGATTAAAATATCCCTTTTACCTGCGTGATTTGGAGGTGTAACTATCCCTCGCTGTTCAAGAGACTCCATTATTCGAGCTGCTTTGTTATAGCCTATTTGAAAGTTTCTTTGTAAAAAGCTAGTTGAGGCTTTATTCGTTGTTTTAATTAATTCTATTGATTTGGCGATTAATTCTTCATCTTCATCACTGAGAGAGTCAAAATTTTCATCATTGTTTTTAATAATTTCATCAAGTTCCTCTAAATATTCAACTTTCTGATTTTTCTTGATTTCATTTATGAGTTTTCCTACTTCATTATCCGAGATAAAGGCTGATTGATATCTAATCAAGTTTCCACCATTTTTTGACATCAGCATATCTCCATTACCAAGTAATTGTTCTGCCCCTATTTCTCCTAGGACTGTTCTGCTGTCATACTTGCTAGCTACTTGAAAGCTAATCCTTGATGGAAAATTAGCTTTTATACTTCCTGTGATAATATCAACACTAGGTCTCTGTGTAGCCATAACTAAATGTATCCCACAAGCTCTGGCCATTTGCGCCAGCCGTTGAACATAGTGCTCAACTTCTTTGCCCGCAGTCATCATTAAGTCAGCCATCTCATCAATGAATACAATAATAAAGGGCAGCTTCTCTTGAGATATATTATTATAACTTTCTAAATTTCTGGTGTTCTCTTCATTCATCAGTGTATACCTCCTCTCCATTTCTTTACAAACCCATTTGAGAGCTAGGATTGCTTTTTTTGGTTCTGTTACAACAGGTGTAAGAAGGTGTGCGATATCATTATATACGCTTAGCTCTAACATCTTGGGATCTATCAAAATTAAACGTAGCTCTTTCGGAGAAAACTTATAGAGAATACTTGCAAGTATTGTATTAATAAATACAGATTTTCCTGAGCCGGTTGTGCCCGCAACTAATAAGTGAGGAGTTTTACTCAAATCAATGACCTCTATATTGCCAGAAATATCTTTTCCAATGCATATCGGTATTTTGTGATCTGATCTTTTAAAATTTTGGTTGCTTAAAAGCTCTTTGATTGTAACGGTTTCACGTTGACCATTTGGTACTTCTACACCCAAATATTGAGTACCATATATCTGAGCAATTCTGACAGCTCCCACCCCCATACTTCGAGATATATCATCAGCTAAATTTATTATCGTACTAATTTTTATGCCAGCAGCAGGTAAAATTTCAAATAGTGTTATAACGGGGCCTAATTTTACATTAATGACTTTAATTTCTATCCTAAATTCAGCAAAAACTTTCTCTAAAAGTTCGGAACTCTTTTTAATATTTGCTTCATTTAAGCTTAAATTAGAAGCCTCATCTTTTGCTTCCAAGATTTCAAGAGAAGGAGATCGAAATTTTGACGATGATTTTTGATTTTCTTGGTCTTCTGTATTTAATATATTATTTTTGTGAGACTGTTCGGTAGAATTTGAAATATTGATGATCGGATCTTTTTTCTTAAATTTGAATGCGTTATTGGAGGTTGTTTTAGTCTTTTCAAATTTAAATAGATCTTTAAAAGAATAATTGATTTTGAAACTCCCCATTAATGAGATAATCATAGCGAATAGTGCAAAGAAGCTTAGAGCAAAAGCAAAAATTTTACTTTCATGAATTAAATAAATTTTGTTCGCAAGCATACCCCAAGTTGGAATATTCTCGTAAAAAGTGTATGAAACTCCATAATAATTAAGTATCTGAGGTAAGAGGGCTAAAGATATTAAGAATAAAAAGAGCCTTATAAAAAAAAATGTACGATTATTTTTAATGAAAAAATAGGCGTAAAGACAAAAAAAAATAACTATTAAATATCCCATAAGCCCAAAGGCATATAGAATAAAGCTAGCGAGGTAAGAGCCAAAATTACCAAGTAAATTATTGCTATTTTCACTAGAGGTAGCTAAAAAAGAATTGTCATTGATATCAAAAGATATTAATGAAATTAAAATG
>Ga0163109_10003775_pt1 | contig 11575 bp, 8 predicted proteins | sample CRUFie1St13metaG_FD_108704 | JGI IMG/M metagenome (GOLD analysis project Ga0163109, IMG submission 108704) | Marine microbial communities from the Costa Rica Dome - CRUD Field 142mm St13 metaG | ecosystem: Environmental > Aquatic > Marine > Oceanic > Photic zone | place: Costa Rica: the Eastern... | reverse complement strand
CGCTGGCTGGCGGGGTAGCCAAGTGGTAAGGCAGGGCTCTGCAAAAGCTTTATCGCCGGTTCGATTCCGGCCCTCGCCTCCAACATCATATTTGAGACAGAACACATCTGGGGTAAAACATCAGGAAATTTTGAAAAAAGCTTAAAAAGTAGTCTTTAATGATGCTTGTGAAAAAATTCACAAAATGGCTTGCGGCACAGAAATTCTCAATTTAATATCCTTTTTTGATTGATGTCAGAGGTTTTTCCAAGATGGACAAATCGACTTCCGGGGCAAATTTTGTTTGCCCTATTGTTTCTTTTAGGTGGGATTGCGGCTGGGGTTAATTATTACTTTACACCTAAATATGCTCGGGTTGGCTATCAACCCTCCCAACCGGTTCCTTTTTCACATGCAATCCATTCAAATCAGTTAGGGATAGATTGCAGATATTGTCATGACGGAGTCGAAAAATCTTGGTATTCGAATGTGCCGTCTACTGACACCTGTATAAATTGTCACAGCGAGGTTAAATCGGCTGATCCTAGACTAGAATTAGTTAGACAAAGTTACAAGGAATCAAAACCGATTGAGTGGGTGCAGATTCATAAAGTTCCAGATTATGTATATTTTAATCATTCAGCGCATGTTAACAGGGGGGTAAGCTGTATTGAATGCCACGGGCGGGTTGATTTAATGGAGGAGGTTTATCATGCAAAATCTTTCAGCATGAGTTTTTGTTTAGACTGTCATCGAGAGATGATGCCAGAAACTCATTTGGTTCAAAAAGATATTAATGGGGATCTTAAGGGTATACATGAAATTGCAAAGGATAATGGAATTACAATTGCACAATTAAAAGGATTTAACGGTTATTCTGAAGACATCTCAGAAAAGGAACTTGAAAAACGATTATTAAGACCAGGTCAGAAAATAAACATATCCGCTGGTGATCCAAATAAGCGATTGAGGCCATTAAGTGAAATTACGAATTTATCTTACAATCGATGGGACGACCCCGATTTTATTAACAAAAATTTCGTCGCAAATTGGCATATTAAAACCTCTCAAAACTGTTCTGCATGTCATAGATGAGCAATTCTCAAGAAAATTTAATTGAAAATGAGAATTCCAAATATTGGAGAAGTCTAGATCATAAGGCTGACACTCCCGAATTTCGCGAATTTATTGACAAGGAATTCCCCTCTGGTGTCGATCTTATAGATGATCCTTTATCAAGAAGGAATTTTCTAAAAATTATGTCTGCTTCGTTTGCTTTGGCTGGTCTTGGTGTAACCGGTTGCAGGCGACCTGAGCACAAAATTTTACCCTTCTCAAAAATGCCTGAGTATTATATTCATGGCAAACATCAGCATTTCGCAACATCTATGCCTACGCGGCAAACAGCGGTTCCTTTGCTAGTTAAATCTTATGACGGAAGACCTATTAAAATTGAAGGTAACCCCGAACATCCAAAAAGTAAGGGGGGAACCGATCAATATGCTCAAGCTTCAATATTAAGTCTTTACGATCCTGATAGAGGTTTAAATTTTAAAATTAGGGAGAATAATGGGCAGCTTAGGGTAATATCAAAGAATGTTGTTTTGGATGAGTTAAATGGTTTAGCTAGCGGCAAAACACACATTTTAATGGAGCAAAGTAGCTCTCCATCTAGGCAAAGATTAATTTCAATTCTAAAAGATAAAGGTGTTAACTTATATGAATATGAACCTGTAGATTTCAGTGTTCATATTCAGGCAACTAGTAAAGCTTTCGGCTCGCCGGTGAAGCCGGTGTATAAATTTGATAAGGCGAAAATTATTTTATCTCTTGATTGCGACTTTATTGGAAGCGAGGAGTCATTTTTTGAAAATATTTGCGGATTTTCATCAGGTCGTAAAATCAGAGATGATCATACTGAAAATCCTGCTGAAGTAATGAACAGGCTTTATTCGGTTGAGGGACTGTTAACTCTAACCGGATCAAACGCAGATCACAGACTGCGTGTGCCTACGGGATCTGTTGGCAAAGTTGCAGCACTATTTTTAAAGGAAGTTTTGAGCCAGCTTGGTGAAGATAAATACAAGCTAAATGGTGAAATTGATAATTTTATAGGTGATATCCAAAATGATTTTAAAAAATCTCACGCAATTGATGGCGATGGAGAATCAAATATTAATTATTGGGTAAAGGAGTGTGTTTCAGATCTTTTAAGTTTAAGAAAGAAAGGTAAAAATTCCTTAGTGGTTGCAGGGTATAGGCAGCCTATGGAGGTTCATTTAACTGCGCTTATTATAAACTATTTATTGGGTAATATTGGGTCAGCAATTACTTTGCAAAAATATGAACCAAATGAATTAGGAACAATCAAAGACTTGGAAGCGAATTTTTCAGAGGGTGATGACCTTGTCGTAATTGGTGGTGACCCAGCATACAATGCTCCTGTTGACATAAAATGGAATAGCATTGTCGAAAAATCCAAAAAGTTTATTCGCGTTAGTAATTACAATATTGATCTTACATCCCGTAAAGCTTCAGCTTACATACCTTTAGCTCATTACCTTGAATCATGGGGTGACGCTAGAACTAGCGACGGAACACTCGTATCAGTTCAACCATTAATTGCTCCGTTGTTTGGCGGTATAACCGAATTAGAAGTTTTGGCACGCATTGCTGGACTTGAGGAGGTCGATCCATACAAAATAACCAGAAACACATTTGAAAAATTAGCTGGATCAGGTGAGGAGAAATGGGAAAAGTTTTTACATGACGGATACCTTAAAGATAGTTCATTTGAAGAGATTTCTCTAAGCTTTGTTGAGTCAATTATCAAATCCGATACGATTTTTATTGAAAGCAACAAATTTATCAAACCTGAAAAAAACAAATATGAGGTTAATTTTTACAGGGATAATAATATGGATGATGGCCGATGGGCCAACAACGGCTGGCTATTAGAGACGCCAGACCCCCTAACTAGAATTTCTTGGGACAATGTCATATTGGTTAGTTTGCAGACTGCCAGAGAATTATTGGGTGAAGATTCGGCAAAAGAACTATTGGATTTTGAAAAAGTAGATGGTGAGGATTTTGATAAAAAACCAATGAGCCTTCCTGGAAGATTTGGTTTTCATCCTGAGTCTGGTCGTTTCTTTCAGAAAGTATATAAATTAGAAGTTGGGGGGCGCAGTATAGAGGGGCCCATTTGGCTTATGCCTGGGATGGCAGACAATGTGATTGGAGTCTCTTTAGGATATGGTCGGGGGATTGGTAGAGTTGGTGGCAAAGCTGGCTTTTCTAGCTATAAAATTCGAACATCAGACAGCCAATACATAGCCTCTGAAGCGACTTTAGAGATTATAGAAAATAAAAAGTACGAGATTGCCTGCGTTCAAGAGCAGGGTATCATGGATGGTAGACCTGTCATTAGAGAGGCTAATGCTGAAGATTTTCAATCTCACAAAGATTTTGTAAGACATTTTGATTTAGATAGTGAGTCTCACACCAAGCACATTGCAATGGGTGGAGATCGATATACTTATGAAGAAGATCAGTCTGAAACCATACCGAAGTCACAATATGTGAAGGGCAGTTTCCCTGATGTGTTAGGCTCAAACAACGCTCCCACCACTATGGATGAGGATAGGCAGCAATGGGGTATGGTTATAGATTTAAGCACTTGTGTTGGATGCAATGCTTGTGTGATTGCTTGCCAAAGTGAAAATAATGTACCGATCGTTGGAAAGGATCAAGTTGCCATGGGGCGTGATATGTCATGGCAGAGAATAGATAGATATTTTTCAGGTGATGAACATAATCCTCAAGTCAACTTTCAAGGTGTAAGTTGTCAACATTGTGAAGACGCCCCATGTGAGAGCGTTTGTCCAGTTAATGCAACTGTTCACGATCAAGAAGGATTGAATTTAATGGCATACAATCGTTGTATTGGTACACGTTACTGTTCAAACAACTGCCCTTACAAAGTTAGGCGTTTTAATTATTACGATTACAATAAAAGACCATTAGGTAATGATGATGGGGAGTATTCGCCCGGCACTTTTTTTAATGACGATAATCATTTAGACAATAGTCCACTTCACCCCGGTAACATAAGCTCTAATGGTGAATGGGAATTAATAAGGTGGTACAAGGATTCATCAAGGGGGAGCGTTCCTGGTTTAGATGATGGCAAGAAAAATTTAGTTTATGCTGGTGAAGATGATGAAAAGATAAAAATTAAAGATAACGAATTTGATCCAGAATGGGATATTGTTAAACTGTCAAAGAACCCCGATGTGACAGTTAGAATGCGAGGCGTAATGGAAAAATGCACATACTGCATTCAGAGAATTCAACAAGCGAAGATAAATCAGAAAGTTAAAGTCAGAGATACTGTTGATAACCTAAAAACAAAAGAGGAAAAAATAGCTGCTCTTAATGTTCCAGACGGGACCATAGTACCTGCTTGTCAGCAAGTTTGCCCAGCCGACGGTGTAGCATTTGGGGACATATCTGATCCTGAAAGTGAGGTTTATAGATTAAGAAGACAAAATAGAAATTATTCCCTTCTTGGATTTCTAGACACGAGACCTAGAACAACATATCTGGCGAAATTACGAAATCCTAACTCAAAAATGCCTGATTATTTTGACATTCCAAATTCAGTTGAGGAGTATAATAAAATAAATCATGGTAGCGTATTTAAGGATCATTAATTATATACTACTCTTATGTCTCACAGCACAGTTCCATCCTCAATAAAAGTCTCACCCCCTCCGGTTGAGCTGGAGCGAGCTCCTCTAGTTGAGAATAATAGGTCTTTAGGTTGGATATCGGATACGGTTGCAAACGTTATAGAACAAAAAACACCCTTATGGTGGAAGGTGCTTTTTGCTGTAAGTTCCACTACTGCTATTTTAGTGCCCGTCGGTCTAATTTATTTAATAACTACCGGGGTTGGAGTATGGGGATTAAATAACCCAGTTGCTTGGGGGTGGGCAATTGTCAATTTCGTTTGGTGGATAGGTATAGGCCATGCTGGAACTCTCATTTCGGCTATCTTATGCCTATTAAGGCAGAAATGGAGGACTTCAATAAACAGGGCCTCTGAAGCCATGACTATTTTTGCGGTGATGTGCGCAGGGATATTTCCCGCTGTTCATGTTGGAAGAGTATGGTTTGCATGGTGGCTTTTTCCTATTCCTAATGCTAATGCCATATGGCCTCAATTTAGATCTCCGCTACTTTGGGATGTTTTTGCGGTTTCAACATACTTTACAGTCTCTCTTTTGTTTTGGTATATGGGATTGATCCCTGATCTTGCAACAATGCGCGATCGTTTTAGAAAAGGTGCTTCTAAGTTGATTAAGCCCTCTCAAAAATTAATAAACAAATTTGCCCAATTTATGTATGGGTTATTCTCAATGGGCTGGACCGGATCTAACAGACACTGGAGAAATTATGAAAAAGCATATTTGCTATTGGCAGGCCTATCAACTCCCTTAGTTCTTTCTGTTCACTCGATTGTTTCATTTGACTTCGCAGTGTCACAACTACCTGGTTGGCACACTACGATTTTCCCACCATATTTTGTAGCTGGAGCCGTTTTTGGTGGATTCGCGATGGTCATGACCTTAATGATTCCGTTGGTCTCCTTGTATAAAGGCCTAGAAGAACTTATAACAATTAGACATTTAGAAGTTATGTCTAAAATAATATTAGTAACTGGCTCAATTGTTGGATATGCATACGGGATGGAATTTTTTATAGCCTACTATGGCGGCAATCCATACGAATTGTATGCATTTAAAAACAGGGCTTTTGGGGATTATGCATGGTCATACTGGTGGATGATAAGTTGTAACGTAATCTCGCCACAATTCTTCTGGTTTAAATGGTGTAGGACTAATCCATGGTTTATTTGGATAGTTTGCGGATTTGTTAACATAGGGATGTGGATGGAACGTTTTGTTATTGTAGTTACATCATTGCATAATGATTTTATGCCAGCAAATTGGGGTTATTATTCTCCAACATGGGTGGATATGATGACCTATTTTGGAACCTTTGGTTTTTTTATGACACTTTTTCTTTTATTCGTTAGATTTTTGCCCCTTATAGCAATAGCAGAGTTGAAGGGTGTTACTCCGCAAGCCGATCCTCATCATCCATTAGGAGGTGCTAAGCACTAATGAATTCAATTGATGAATACAAAATTCCTTACGGAATTATGGCCGAATTTGAAAATGCTGCAGATACGATGCATGCAGCTGAGAAAATACGTGATGAGGGATACACAATTTGGGATGTTCATTCGCCATTTCCGGTTCACGGAATGGATGATGCTATGGGTTTAGGGAATTCAAACGTGGGCTGGTTTACATTCTTTGGTGGTTTATTGGGATTTACTGGAGGAATGATTATGATTTGGTATATGAATTCATTTGATTACGATATTCCAGTAGGTGGTAAACCCAACTTTAGCCCTATGGGAAACTTTCCCGTGGCTTATGAGTTAACAATTCTTTTAGGTGCATTTGGAACTTTGTTTGGAATGTTTTTCCTTAATAAATTACCCCGACATCACAATCCTTTATTAAAAAATCTTCGTTTCGCAGATGCAACACATGACAAATTCTAAATAGTTATTGAAGCAGATGATCCAAAATACGAAGAGGAAAATTTGAGGTCATTATTCAAAGATCTAGATTCAAATTATATTGAGGTTGTAAACGAGTAATGAGATATTTTTTAATCAGTCTTTCTGTTATTGCATCAGTAATTTTTTGTATTGCTGGATCCAGGGGTGAATTGACTAGAAACAGACCGATAGAAATTTTTCCTGATATGGACAGGCAACCAAAAGTCAGACCGCAAGCACCAAACTTGTTTGATGAAATTTTGGGAGGCGGAGAAGTCGGGGGAGATGGTAGAGGGTCTAGGTTATCTGTTAATAACACTATAGCAAGAGGAATGCCCTTTGATAAATCTCCAAAAAATACTGGTCGTAAGGAAGACTCTGAAGATTGGGTTGATATCAATCCAATTGAAGTAAATATTGATACGCTTAAACGTGGCAGGGAGCGTTATGATATTTATTGTACACCTTGTCATGGAAAAGCTGGAGATGGTAACGGCATTACGGCTCAGTATAATTTGGTCGCTGCTAGTCTGCACCAACAACGTCTCGTTCAGATAGGTGATGGATATATTTTTGATGTTCTAAAAAATGGCTACAATTTTACTACTAATGCACTGGGAATAGCGTCATATAGAATGCCGGCATATGATACAAAAATGTCTAATGAAGATCTGTGGCACATTGTAAGCTATATCAGGGCACTTCAATACAGTCAATTCGGAGAAAAAAAATAAATACTTAATCGTAATTGAATATGTTTGAAAGATTAAAATCTATAATAGGCGTTTATCCTGTTACAATAGGAAAAATTCCTACTTATTTTTTAATGCTAGGTATAATAATTTCGATTGCCGGATTAATTGTTAACCACGTGCACTTTATGCATTCTTGGCTTGTCTCATTTATGTTTTATTTAAGCATATGCTTGGGAGCTTTTTTTCTAGTTTTGCTTCATTATTTACTCGATTCACAGTGGATTGTACCAGTTCGCAGATTGGCAGAGCATTTGGCGTGTTTGCTGCCATTTATGTTTATACTTTTCCTGCCAATTGCATTTTGGTCTTTATCTCAATATCAGTTTGAAGTTCACCCAGATGCTGAAGGACATATTAGTAAACAAAATTCGAAACTCGAAAACGCCGAAAACAAAGCCTCATCAGTTAATAAAGAAAACAGTAATTTTGACGACCAACAATCTGTTACCGAAGACAAGAATTATGCAAGTGATGATCATCAAAGTTCAGTAAAAGTCTTCTACAACTGGATGAGATCAGAAACAGAATATTACAATGACAAGAAAGAACTTAAAAACAAGCTGCTAAAAGAAAACCCAGATCTAGATATCGCTGTATTAGAGGAAAAGTTATACCAAATGCCCGTTCATGATCATGCGTGGTATGCTAAAAAAGGTTATTTAAATAAAACATCATGGACCGTAAGGTGGATATTTTGTTTTATTTCATGGGGTCTTATAACATGGTTTATTAGGAAGTTTTCATTAGCTCAGGACAAAGACGGAAAAGCTAAATGGACTTCATATAATAGAAAAATTGCTGCAGGAGGTATATTTGTCTTTGCCGTAACTTTAACATTGGCTGCCTTTGATGGAATGAAAGGTTTAGAGCATCAATGGTTTTCTACAATGTACGGAGTCTATTATTTTGCAGGTAGTTTTTGGGTTTCTCTTATTACCATATATGTTATTACTTTATATTTAAAATCAACTGGTCCGTTGAGAGATATAGTTAGAAAAGAAACCTTCAAGGATTTAGGCACACTCTTTTTCGCTTTTACAGTATTTTATTCATATATCCATTTTTCTCAGTATTTTTTAATATGGAATGCAGCTATACCTGAAGAGACATTTTGGTACGTAAAAAGAGAGCAGGGACCTTGGTGGAATGTGGGCATGATCATTCTGTTTGGGCATTTCTTCATACCATTCTTAACATTACTTAGACAAGATGTTAAAACTAAACCAACTGCAATGATTCTAATGGCAATAATAGGTTGGATGGTTCATTTCTGCGATATGAGCTATAATGTAATGCCATTAATACATGAGACTAGTGGTTGGACTAAATTTATTTGGATAGATTTGGGTTGTATTCTTTTTATGGGTGGATTTCTGTCAATTATATTTATTTATTTCTTTAAGATGCATTCACCTTACCCATTGAAAGACCCAAGAATTGCTGAAACAATGGGTGTTTATGTTAAATTAAAATCTGAAGCTTAAAATCATTTGATAGTAATGAGTAACGATTTTTTTAATCACGATGGAGAAGGATCAATTTTTACAGGTATACTACTGTTGATAGTTCTCATCTTTGGCTCATTTTTGATTTTTCATAAATTTTCAGATGATAAGATTAACAAAAAGTGGGCGGGTGATGATGTCGCTGCTGAAAGAATAAAAACTTTGGAAAAAATTAATTCAGAGGGAAATGCGAAACTCGAAGGTGGAGAAGTAGTGCAGGGTGAAGAGAATGTCGTTACCTTATCGATTGAAGATGCAATGGACAAGATGGCTTCTCTTGGCAAAAATGAAATTCGTAATAGGCTGATTCAGAAAAGTGTATCGAAGGATGGAGAGTATGTAGATCCTGTCAAGCAATCTCAAAAAACTGACTCAGATGCTAATTCAATTACTAAAACCAATTCCGACAATTTAAATGACGATATTATTGAGGCTTCTTCAATTAATGATTCGAGCAAAGATTTGGTCGTGAATGAAAAGATCAATGCAGAATTAATCGCTAAGGGTAAGTTGTTATTCCAAGCCAAGACATGTTTTACCTGTCACCAAGTTGATCCAAGTATACCGGCACCTGCAGGTATGGCGATAAAAGCACCAGCTTTTATTGGTGACTTTTGGGGGAAAGAACGACCAGTACACATGGGATACCAAGGTCCATTACAAAATGTGATTTTTAATGAAGATTATTTTGTTGAATCTATATTAAAGCCTATGGCAAAAGTTGCCGAAGGAGCACTAGCCCCAATGGTTTTAGCCCCTGGTTTAGTGAATGAAGAAGAAGTTGATGCTTTGATGGCTTACGTGAAATCATTAAGCAAAAATAATGGCAAATGATTTAAAAAAATTTAAGTTAGATGCGGCGCTTTTTTTATCGTCTAGCGCACTAATTTGGCTGGTTGTTTATAGTATAATTTTAACTCTATCTGGATTTAGGATTCTTTCTCCCGGCCTTATGGCTGATATTTCTTCGCTCTCGTATGGCAGGTTAGATTCAGCATCAACTTTCACATTGCAATATGGTTTCCTTGTTCAATTTGGTCTAGCTATAACGGCTTGGATTTTTTGCTTCCGTGGAAATACTGTATTAGTCGATAAAGGCTTTGTATATATAGGGGGCATTATTTGGAACCTAGGTATTACAATTGGATTAATCGGCATTTTAACAGGACAAGCTAGTGGCCTGTCAGGATTACAGATGCCTAGTCAATCTATCCCAGTGTTATTAGTTGGATTTATTTTAGTCTCCTTATCTTTAATTCAAACAAATAATCGAAGATCGGATGGAGAAATGATGCCTGAAAATTGGTTTTTATTAATATCAATTCTATGGTTCCCGTGGACGCTAGGTGGAGCATACGTTCTTTTATATATTAAAGAACTAAATGGCGTTTTATCAAATATTGCTGACTGGTGGTTCATCAATAATTTTTATAAGATTTACCTTACATTTGTGTCAATTGGCATACTGATACATTTTTTAAACACATTGCTTGGTGTGAAGTTAAGTCGTATGCACATTATAACGTCAATCTGGATTTTATTATTTTCGGGATCTATTGGGGGTGTTAGTCCGGGCGCTCCTGTGCCAGCGTGGATGCCCGCCTTAAGTACTGTTATGTCTGTGTTTTATTTTTTTGGTATACTAATTTTGTTGAAATCAATTTATGATTCTATAAAGAATACTAAATCACTAAAATCAGTAAATGTTTTTACATATACATTTTTATTTTTTTCAATAGGCATATTTGCATTTGCTAGCATCTTAAATTTTATTTTTTCCTTTCCGTCCTTAGGAAGAATTGCTGAATTCACATTTTTTGTACCTTCTGTTGAAAAGTTATATCAATTGGGATTTTGCGGTGCATCAATGTTTCTAGCATACACATATTTAATTCCAAATTTGATTTGTAAAAATGGCAAAAAAAGCAATTTTAAATATTTTACCTTATTACTCGTTTTAGGGATTTTATTGTCCACACTTCCTTCGGCCTTAACAGGACTCCTTACCGGAGACGGAACATTAACTTCAGGTTTGTTATTTGTTAGCTTTGGTAATGTTTTATTTATGTTGGGAAGTCTTCTGTTGTTTCTGAATTTTTTAAAGTTGCTGTACTTTTCTTTTGTCGAATGTGATTGCCTTTATTTCATTAAAGGAAAAAAGTCTGAAACGTCTGAGGCATGAATATTGGTCTAAGCTTTATACTTGGTTTATTTGCCGCGATAGTCTCAATCTATTTTGTTGAGGTTTGGTGGCCTTTGTCATTAGTAATAGGGATTTCTAGCTGGCTTTTATTTGGTTTATTTCAATTTAAGATGGATAGTTTTTTCACTATACTATATTGTTCATCTTTGGTGTTTTGTATATCATTTTTTGGTATGATTAAATACTCACATGATCAACTTTCTTCGCTTCAGTTTTCTGAAACTGTAGACGAAACTGGTTTAAGTTTTCGTTATCCCCTTCAGATGAGTAGTCAAGTTGAAAGAGGGCAAAATGTCTACAGATCTGTAGGTTGTTATGCCTGTCACACACAGCAAATAACTCATGATGATGTCAAATTTGATATAAAAGCTAAAACGAGTTCCGAAAGTTATGATGCCGTTAAAGATGCTTTAAAAAGATTTTACGATGTTATTGGTCGTAAGTCATCTAGTGGTTCAGTTTTAGGCTTTCCTATTGCGGAATGGGAATTAGT
>Ga0163109_10003774_pt1 | contig 11576 bp, 16 predicted proteins | sample CRUFie1St13metaG_FD_108704 | JGI IMG/M metagenome (GOLD analysis project Ga0163109, IMG submission 108704) | Marine microbial communities from the Costa Rica Dome - CRUD Field 142mm St13 metaG | ecosystem: Environmental > Aquatic > Marine > Oceanic > Photic zone | place: Costa Rica: the Eastern... | reverse complement strand
GAACCTGTGCAGTCCACTTTAGAGGTACAGATTTTCACTCCTGGAATCCAGACTCTATACTGAGTTCAAAATATTATTTAGAATCTCTTGATAGCATTAAGGGAGAAGTATCAAATTGTATTGTTTTTACTGATGACTCCAACTTAAAGAGTTATAAAGATACAATTGATTTCTTGTCAAAAGAAAGATTACCATTCTTCCTGGGAGATAACACCAGCAATAGACTTAACTATATTAAAGATTTTGTTATAATGTCGGAGTGTGATTATATAATATCAAGTCCATCTACGTTTAATATTTGTGCTGGATTTGTTGGAAAAAAGAAAAAAATAATCCATTCTAGTGAGTGGGTCAAAGATCGTGTTTTGAAAGAAGATAAGTTCTGGATAGACCTTGAATCAGGTGGGAATGATGATTATAGAATATGGAGAATGATATGACCAAAATTTATTTAAAAACTTATTGCTATGCTCCTCACGAGATAGAATTCGTAATAGCTAACTTAAAAGAGTGGTATCCCCACATTGAAAAAATGATTGTTTGCGAGTTTGATATTAACCACACTGGTGTGAAGAGGGACTTTATTTTCGAGGATCTTAAAGAAAAGATACCCCCGGAACTGTCTGACAAACTGGACTACCATGCCTGTTCAGTTTTTGATCACACCGTAGAGGCATATGATAATGAACCAGCGATTCACCAAGTAAATGAACCGGTTATGAGAAGTTGGTTTACTAAACTTTATAACTTTAACGACAACGACATTATAATTTCTGTGGATGCTGACGAAATTATTTCTGGCGATAAGAAGGATTACATCTTACAAGAAGTTTCAAAGCATGGAGTTGTGAGATTAAAGTTAAGACAGTTTTTTTACAAGAAAAACTACATGTGGAAAAACAAAGATTTTATTTCTCCCATCGCAACTTACTATGGATTAATGAACCCAAAATATCCTAACAACTGGCGTGACGTTGGTAAAGTTACTGAAGAATATGTTGGTTCTCATTTTTCTTGGTGCATGACCGCCGAACAAATGGTACACAAACTTCATACATATAGCCACCCTCGATATCGCTTTTGTGCAGATCTTGAGTTACTAACCGATGCAATCGAGAATAAGAAATATCCTTTCGATCCCAATACAAAATTTGAGATAGAAGAATTGAAAGAAGACGATGAGAGAATTCCAAGAAGTATGAGAAAGATAAAATGAGTAGAAGTGTTGTTGTGATCGGTAAAGGACCTAGCGTTCTAAAAAGCACAGTTGAGTTCATAGAAACTTTCGATGATGTCGCTATCTGTAACTTTCCACCAATAGAGAAATATGAAAAGTATATAGGAACTAGAGCGGACTATCATTTTTTCAACGCTCACGATCCAAATCCGTACAGGAGAGATATATTAAATAATTTAGGACTAAAGGTAATTTACAATACTCACCATGTTCCTCACAACGGATTTAAGTCATCATTTCCAGAGCACAGTTTCTCTTATTCTCCAAATTTTGGACAGTTAACTGTAAAATTGATAGATGAGCAATATGGTTTCCATCCTTCTACAGGAACTCAAGCATTTTATCATTTTGCGATGTCGGAAAATTATCATACAATAGGTCTCGTCGGATTTGATTTTTTTAAAGTAGGCGAAAAAGGTTACTACTATCCACCTTCCGAAGTTCAACCAAGTTTGAGATACTTATATTCCAAAAAAGGAAATACACCATTTGATAGCGAGGGTAAAAGAGTTCAAGAAAATTCCCATGATTCAGAGAAATCTCAAAAACTTGTTTTTGAATTAATTAAAAAAACAGGTAAGGAGTTAATTGTCGTTGGTCAAGATTAGAAATAAAAAAGAAATTTATTCTTTAAGTCAGGAACTACCTCACAGGCATGTGGGTGAGTATTTTCATATAATCAGTTTTAAGGAAATGTATTTTCTTTTTTATTGTTGTGATAATTTAATTAAAGTGGTGACTTCAGATTCTCTCAGTTTTGAAAACAACGGGGTAACTTCAATTATAAAAAATAGTCCTGGCGGTTGCTTTTGTCCCATAGTGGTTCAGGATAAGATTTATATTTTGGTTGGACGACATGGTTCAACGAATGGCGATGACGAGATTGATTACCCTGATCATGTCTGGCCTGACGAAAAAAGAACAATTGCCAACTGGAAAACACCAAGGTCTGACCGCCAAAACGGGATGTATCTTCTTTCCTCTGTTGATGGAAAGAACTGGGTAGAAGAGTTAGAGAAACCAGTTATACATGGTTACGAGAGTTCAGAGAGTGTAAAATTAGGTCAAATTGGGTTTGATACTTCGCCTTTTCTTATTAAATATAACAACTTGTATTATTTCTATGGAAGATTAAATTCGTCACTCGACGAAAGACTAATTTACGTAAGGACATCGAGAGATTTAAAAACATGGACAAAACCCGAAAAAATACAAATAGACAACGAATCCCAAGGTAATCACAAAAACAATTACTATAATCCAGTTCTGTTTGAGGATCAAGGTTTTTTGTACATGTTTACTCCGTATTTCGAAGCATGCGGCACACCCAGGAGAGCAGCGTGGGGAGGTAAAACAATTCTCATGAAATCTTCCGATGGCCATCAGTGGAGTATAATCGGTTCAGTGTTGCCACACGAAGGAAAGTATCAACACCGAGTAAATTCTGTAATTTCTTCTGATGAAATAAGGAAAGTTTTTTTTCGTCAAGGAGTGATACTTAACAACCAAAATTTTGTATGTTATGATTTTATTTTAGGAGATACAGATGAAAAATAAGGTAGTTGCTTGTATTCCCACTAAAAATACAGCATGGTTATTACAAGAGTCGCTTAGTAATTTATCTAAGTTTTGTGAAAAAATTATTATTAGCGACGACGGAAGCACAGACAACACCAAAGAAATTTGTATGTCATATGATAAAGTTGAGTACCACAAGCGCCCCGAGAGAGAATACGGAGACCGACAAGGAGCTCTACAAAGGCAAGAGTTGCTTACAGCAGCGTATAAGCATGATCCAGATTACTTCTTCTTTCTTGACGCTGATGAGGTACCGAGTCCGGATATCATCGAGTGGATTAACAATTTGGGATCAAGGGAAGAAGAGAAAAACAATCTTTGGACCTTTCCATGGATTCACTTATGGAAAGACGATAAGCATTACAGGGTAGACTCGTATACGGCGAAGAATGGTTCTAGAATTGAATGGGATCCTTTTGTTACAACATATAGAAAAGGTTTTTTCGTGAGAAATATTCCAGACTTTAAACTTGAGTACAATATCAGACAACACAGGGTTCGACCCTCCAATCAACCCTTCAACGTACCAGAACCCTGGGTTAATGTGGCAAAGAATCCTGTTATCGTACATTATGGTAAGATAAGCGAATATTTTACTTCAGGTCAAAATTGGCTGGACAGGGCCAAGTGGGACAACTATGAAAGAAACGCAAACGAGGCAAGTATTTTAGCACATCACAAGATTTCAAATGCCACGGATACATTACGTTTAGAAAAAGTCCGACCTGAATGGATGTGGAATGATGGATAGAGAAGAAGTACTTAAAAATTTAAGAGAAAAAGGATTCTGTGTCATAGACAATTATTGGACTAGGGAGCAGTGTGAGAAGTCCCTAAAAGAGATTGAACACATGAATCAAGTTCTTTTTGTAAAAGGGCAGGGTGGAGACATTAGATGCCAACATTCAAACAAATATTTAAAAACAGCCAATGATTTTTTCACCGACCCGTTTATTAACCAGGTGTCAAAAGAATATAGTGCATGCCATCGCCCAGACAGAACTGTATTAGGCATCGTTCGACCAGTCGGAGGCACAAAGGTTGATTCTGGCGGCGGATGGCACGTTGATAGCGAACAAGAGCACCAGTTTAAAAGTATGATTTATTTAACCGACGTTGGGACAGATAATGGTCCCTTCATGTTTGCCTCGGAATCTAGGATGATCGTACCCAGTTTACAAAAATATTCAAATCTTAGAATTTTTGATAACGAGATACGCGAAAAAATAGAATCCAAAAAATTGGTGGAAATTACAGGAAAAGCAGGAACGTGTATTGTGGTGGACACAACATACCCCCACAGAGGAAAAGAAATAGTATCAGGCACTAGATATTCATACACAACTTATTATTATTACGAAAACGGGAGAAAGAAATGAGTTTATTCGAAGATATTGAGAAGAAAATACATAAATATACTGGAGGATTGGAAGAGTATCTGATTAACAGATACCCAAAAAATTATTTTAGTTTCTACATTGATATTGGTTCTAGAGGAATTGTCCATCCGTGGCATCTTAATTTTTTAGCAAAAGAGAACGTTGGAACTCAATATTATGGTTTTGAACCCGATCTTCCTTATTATCAAGATTTAGTAAATTGTAAACAAAACGATGGTCTAGATAATTTGAAGATGTCTGAAAAAGGATTTGGTACTGGAGAACCAATAAGGACGCCTTATGGAGAGCAAGAGACAGTAACTATATCTGACATTTTCACAGAGAACAACCTCTCGCCAACCGACCGCTGGGCTATTAAAATAGATTGTGAAGGTGGAGAATACTGCCTGATGACGAAAACTTGTGATCCCTGTGTTGATATATTAAAACAATGTTCACATATTGCCATTGAATTTCACTTGGAGTCCAGCAAGACGCCAAATAACTTTTGGACAAAAAACCAAAAAAGTATGCCAAAAAATATTTCCGACATAGAAGGGTGGTTAAGCGAAACTTTTTCTAGTTCTCATGTAATTTACTTAACAGATCAGTCAAAGCCACCACCTGAAACTCAAGGTCTTTATACTTACGTTATCGTAAGGAAAGATGTATTAGAAGAGAAAGAAACTTTATTTTGGTCAGATTTGTTGGCTTCTTGAGGTAAAATGATTTTAATAGACAAGCAAACCCGTGGTCGCCACGGTAATAAAGTTTTTCACTTTAATACTTTGATGCAACTTTCCGAGATCACCAACCAGGATGTAAGAACGGACAACTGGGACTGTTACGAATATTTTGAAAAGACTTGTAAATTATTGGATACACCCATACCAACTTCCGAGATCCCGTTTGAGGACCTGATATACGAAGAGCACAAGTCTCTTGTTAGCAAATATTCCACCGGTGATTGGAGGTTACACACGCTCTCACTGTGTGGGCCATTCTTTAGAATTACGACAGTTGATCCAAGAAAATACATAAAATTAAATAATCAACCGAAACTACCAACTGGAGAGAATGTAAACGTGGGTATACACATCAGGGGAGGCGATACCAGAGGTGCTGATGGAATGAATTGTAGAGAGATCCACTCACCAGACTATTACATTAAATCCATTGATTATGTTATCGAGCAATATGGTGGTAAAGTCAACTTCTTTTTATGTACGGATGACCCCGATAAGAATTATTCAACTTACTGGGAGACTCTGAATCACCTACAGAGATTAGATATACCATTTTACCACAGTCCCACAAATAACTACATGGTAGACTTTTCGATACTTACAGAGTGTGAGGTTTTGATATCAGGTTCCAGCACTTTTGCTCTTGCTGCTGGTATAATTGGAAAACAGAAAAAGATTATACACTCTAAGGATTTTGTCCTACAATTTAAAGAAGAGGATCAAAAATGGTATAGTAGTTTTGGTAATGGAATGTTCTTTTACGATCTAAACAATAGAAAAAGTCCTTTTTACAATTTGTGGAAGTTAATATGAACAGTATCAAGTGGTCAAACGACTTCAACAACATCACAGCCCCTACGGGCAAACGAGTCGATGTGTGCTTGTCTGGTCAAACAAGACTGCTCGATAGTTCTGTAAACTCTATTAAAGAAAACCTCATCAAACCGTATGGCGCTGATGAGTTTATTGATATTGAAGAGGATATAGTAGGAATATGTACAGATTTCCCTCTTGAGACAAGGAGATATTGTTTATGAAAATAGTAAACTACGATACAACAAAATATAAATTTTTAGATCTTGTGTCTGAATTGTATGATTGTGATTTAAGCAATTTAGATAGTCTGGATAAAAAACAAAAATTAGCTCTTGGAAAAGATACACACACACCTTTTCATAAAATATTTTATAAAAGAATTGACAATGGTTGGCCCGAATTCGAAAAGTTATACAGAGATTTTATCAGAGAGGTGATGTTCCCAATGTTCGAAGACGATGTTTTGTTATTCCAAACTTTGCCCAACATAAGGTTTCAAAGACCACACGCCAAAGCGGTTTATCTGTGGCATTGCGACGGAGACGACGATCATCAACATCCCCCTGGAGAAATTAATGTATTTTTGCCCTTGACAAAATGCAACGAATCGAATACTATGTGGGTAGAATCAATACCTGGTCTTGGAGATTTCCAACCGTTGTTGATGAATTACGGTCAGTTCTATATGGGCTATTTGAATAGGTGTCGCCATGGTAACAAGATAAACGAAACATCAGACACCAGAGTTAGTTTTGATTTTAGACTGGTACCTGGTTTTGCTTATGACGAAAACTTCAAAGGAAAGACTGCAACTGCAAATTTGGAATTTAAAATAGGACAGTACTATGATATTATGGAGAGATTAAAGACTTCAAAAACTTTTGATTTTAAAGAAAATAGTAGTAAAGGATTAAAGAGATGAGTTTAGTAGATAAATACATGAAAGAATATAACCTAAAAGATCCATGGGATGTAGTAGATCTCTTTGAGAGAAAGTTAGCGGAATACGCTGGCAGCAAATACGCTGTCTCTGTTGATAATTGTACAGATGCGATGTTTCTTTGCCTCAAGTATTTAAACTATGAAGGCGAAATTATTTTGCCAAAAAGAACATATGTGTCCGTACCTTGCACAGTTATTCACGCAGGATGTCAAGTTAAGTTTGAAGAAATTCCCTGGAGCGGCGCATATCAATTGAAGCCATCACCTGTCTGGGATGGAGCAACCAGAATGAGAAAAGGAATGTATGAACCAGGTTCTTACTATTGTATCTCTTTTCACCGCCGCAAACACATCCCCATTGGTAAGGGCGGCATGATCTTAACAGATGATGAAAGAGCATACAATTGGTTTAAGGTTGCGAGATATGAAGGTCGTCACATGGAGAACATGTACAAGGATGATTATTTTGACATGATAGGGTGGAACATGTACATGCCACCAGAACAAGCAGCAGAAGGACTTGAATTGTTTAAAGGTATAAAAGATTGGAACGAAGATCTAGAATCGTCCGGAGTTCACAAAGACTTATCTGAATTCCCTATTTACGAAAAGGCTAATAGATGATAGATGTTGTAATCCCCGCTCACGAAAAAGACTTGGACACTCTAGACTTGTGTATAGAAAAGATTAGAGAAAACGTCAGGAACGTTAACAGGATATTGGTTCTTTCTAACAAGAAGTTGACCGAAAAAGCGGAATGGTACCCCGAGAGCGAGGTATCTTTCTCTATTAAAGACATAGGAGACATCATCGGTTTCGGACCTCACACTCCCAGATATTATGTTGCGCTTTTACAGCACTTGGTGGCAACAGAGGTCGAGGGATTGACAGAGAATGTTTTGGTAAATGATTCGGATACTATACACTTGACAGAGACAGAATTTGTTTCTCCTGCCGGCTTGTGCTACTTTAATGTAAGTTATGATGTTCCGCGAGGAATGACACATCACCCCTATGTTGAGGGGATGATGAAATTTATGCCAGATGTGACGAAGCAAACTGAGTATTCCGGAATTTGTCACCACATGTTGCTGAATCGAGAAATAACCAAGGAGATAACAAAGTATATTGAAGATCTTCACGGTGAAGTTTTTTGGAAAGCTTTTCTAAACGTGACTTCTGAAAAATATAAAACTTTACCAAATAAACCAGTAGGATTTTCACAGCATGAAAAGCTCACACTTTTGAACGCCGGTGGGTATGAAAACTATTTTAATTATTGTTTAAAAAATCATCCCGATAAATATAAAATAAGACCACTCAAAAGTATCTTGGCATACAAAGGTCGAATGGGAGTAGAAGGAGAGGAGTTACACAATATCGGTTCTAGAACTAATCTTATGGGCAATGTTCAGATTATCCCAAAAGAAGAAGAAGCGCGTTACAGGTTTGACAATTTTGCAGAATCCTGTAGGTTTATTTCTCGAAGATGTGCTGAGTTAGGTTGGGACGCTGTAACATTTCAAAACCATACTAGAATAGGATCATCAGAAAATAAGTCGAACCGATCCTCCGAAATGAAAATGTTGTCAAAGGACAAAGAAGGTTAAATGCTATTAATATGTTATGGAACAAGACCGGAGTATATAAAAATGCTTCCTGTTATAGAAAACTGCAAAGATCGATTAGAGTATAGGACACTTTTTACAGGACAACATCAAGATTTGGTGAAAACGCCGTCGGATTTAAATTTAAAAATATCAAAAGGTAGGAACAGATTAGATGCTATCATGTCCTCTGTTATGAATTCTATTAATTTTCAAAAAGAAGGAATTACATCTGTAATTGTTCAGGGCGATACTACTACCGCCCTCGCCGTCGCCCTTACTGCTTTTCACAATAAAATACCAGTTATTCATTTGGAAGCGGGTTTGCGAACTGGCGACTTTGATAATCCATATCCAGAAGAAATGAACAGGCAAATGATAGCCAGAATAGCAAAGTTGAATTTGTGCCCAACGAATCACGCCGCGAAACAACTTGCGGAAGAACGCGCTCTAGGTATGGTGTTTACTGTTGGTAACACGGTACTTGATAATCTGAAAGATGTACAAACTTCTTATAAGAACAAGATTTTAATTACGTTGCACCGAAGAGAAAATCACGAAATTATGGATTCTTGGTTTCGTAGTTTAGAAAGTTTGGCACAAAAATATAAAGACTATGAGTTTCTTCTGCCAATTCATCCCAACCCAAAAGTGAAGAAGCACAAGAAAATACTAAAGAAAGTAAAGGTGGTAGAACCACTATCACATAGTGACTTAATCGATTATATGAAAGACTGCAAAGTTGTGATCACGGACAGCGGCGGTATTCAGGAAGAGTCAGCTTATCTCAAGAAAAAATCAATTGTGTGTCGAAAAACGACAGAAAGAGTCGAAGGAAAAGACATCTTTAGTTTTCTGTGTGAAACCCCTGGACACCTCGAAGAACTATTTGATAATATGATAGATGACTACATAATCGATCTTCCATGTCCTTATGGTACAGGTAACAGTGGCAAAAAAATTGTGGATATATTAATAAGAGATGATTGGAGATAAGTATGAAAGTAAAAGTTATTGCTGAAATAGGCATCAACCATAACGGTTCTGTTGAACTCGCTAAGAAGTTGATAGATGCTGCCGCTCTATCCGGTTGTGATTATGTTAAATTTCAAAAAAGAAACCCGGATGTTTGTGTTCCTGAAGGACAGAAAGATAAAATGAGAAAAACACCCTGGGGAGAAATGAGATATATTGATTACAAGAAAAAAATAGAATTTCAAAAAAAAGAATATGATGAAATTTTTAAATACTGTGAGCAAAAAGGCATCGGTTGCTTCGCTTCCGTATGGGATAACGATTCTGTAAACTTTATGAAACAATACGGCGACATCACAAAAATTCCATCCGCCCTCATTACTGATCTAGACTTGTGTAGAAATTCCAGGAAACAATTTAAAAATTTAATTATATCCACCGGCATGAGCGAAGAGAAGGAAATATATGACTGTATTCATTCGTGCTCCCCTGATGTAATCATGCACACCAACTCAACTTACCCCTCACCGGTTGAGGAATTGAACTTGTCATACATCAAGTGGTTAAAGGATAACTGGTCGGCAGAAGTCGGTTACAGCGGACATGAGTATGGTTTAGTTACTACTTTTGCTGCTGTTGCTATGGGTTGCACCTGGATCGAACGTCACTTAACTTTGGATAGAACAATGTGGGGTAGTGACCATTTAGCATCCGTCGAACCTCAAGGATTTATGAAACTTGTTAAAGGTATCAGAGACATTGAGAAGTCCATGGGCCCCGGCGGACCTAGAGTTTGCTTAGGCAGTGAATTAGATAAAAGAAAGAGTTTAAGAAAGTGATAGTTTTTGTTGACATTGATGAGACAATCTGTAGACACGAAGAATCGGATCCTTCAAAAGCTAGAGACTACAACAGAGCGATTCCGATACCCGAGAATATTGCAAAAGTTAACGCTATGTACGATGCAGGCGATACAGTAGTTTACTGGACTGCTCGCGGTGCAAAAACGGGTTTTGATTGGTCTGGTTTGACATCTCAACAACTACAACAGTGGGGTTGCAAATATCACGAACTAAGATTGGACAAACCGTATTTTGATTTATTTATAGACGATAAAGTTATGAACACAGAGGATTGGGAATGATTATATTAATTCCTGCAAGAAAAAATTCAAAGGGTTTTCCTTACAAAAACCGAAAGCTCTTTGATTACACGATTGATAAAATTCCTCAAGAATTATTAAACAAAGTTGTCATATATACAGATGATGAGATACTTGTTGAGAAAAGCAAGGAGAGAGAATTAAGTTACGTAGAGAGAGAACATTCAAGGGATGAGGAAACTACCAAGGAGATGGTGGAGTCTTTTGTATCCAAACTGCAACAGACATCAGAGGACATTGTTATGCTATACCTCACTTACCCTAACCGACAATGGGCAGAAGTCGAGCAGGCTTTAGAAACATACGTCTCAAGCGGCGCACGCTCGCTTTTAGGAAAGAAGAACGTCACAACCCACCCTTACCTATGCATGTATGAGCAAGAGGGGAATAGAGGCACTCAGGTCGTTGAACATAATTTAAGCAGAAGACAAGATTACCCAAACTGTTTTGAAATATCTCACCAAGTTTGTATTTTTAATTCCGAGGAGGTTGACAAACTAAACAATAATTTATATAATGCAAATACATATTTTTTTCTAGTTAGTAATGTTCCGGACGTAGATTATGAGTCGGACTTGAAAGGAGTGCATGCTTATGTTAACTAAGGTTTGGTTGTTTGTAAAACATTATTGGTACATACCCTTGGTCCTTGTTTTGTTGCTCTGTGCGTTTGTGGTTTATCGCTCAAAGATTTCAGCACTTGTGAGTGTGATAACATCAGCCCAAGAAGAACATAAAAAATCTTTAGAAAAGATAAAGGTGGCGGCAGAACAGAAAATTAACAAGGAGCGCAAAGCATCAGATAAACACATAGAGGAAATGACATCGCTGCAAATAGACAAGCAGAAAAAGATAGAAGAAGTTCTCACAAAGATAGAGAACAGAGAAGACGAACTTAAGGAAAACATTGACGAGATTGCGAAACAACTTAAGAAAGAGTTTGGAGACGGACAATGAAAATCATAACAATGTTAACTATTATTGCGTTTAGTACGGTTTCTTTCGCTCAAGAAACGAAGATAGAGGTAATTAATAAAGGAACTCCTGCTCCTTATACCGGGGTTCTCATTGATTCTAAAACGGGAGCAAAAATATTAGCAGAGAAGGAGTTTGCGAAGGAAAGATGTCAAGTTG
>Ga0163109_10003773_pt1 | contig 11576 bp, 4 predicted proteins | sample CRUFie1St13metaG_FD_108704 | JGI IMG/M metagenome (GOLD analysis project Ga0163109, IMG submission 108704) | Marine microbial communities from the Costa Rica Dome - CRUD Field 142mm St13 metaG | ecosystem: Environmental > Aquatic > Marine > Oceanic > Photic zone | place: Costa Rica: the Eastern... | reverse complement strand
CATCCGACCGATCCTCTCGGATCGATGTTTTCTCTGTCACGGTCCCGATCGAGCCACCAGGGAGGCCGGCCTGCGTCTCGACTCCTTCGAGGAGGCCACGCGGGATCTCGGCGGAGTCGCGGCGATCGTTCCCGGCGATCCCGAATCCTCCCTGCTCCTCGAGCTCGTCGCGCATCATGATCCCGAGGAACGGATGCCGCCGGCCGAGAGCGGCAAGCGCTCCCTGGCGCCCGAGCAGGTCGAATTGATCAGACGTTGGATCGAGACCGGGGCCGAGTACGAGGAGCACTGGGCGTTCGAGCCCCCGGCGGCGCCGCCTGTCCCCGCCGTCGCCGACGACCAGTGGAGTCGCAACGACATCGACCGCTTCATCCACTCGGGTCTCGCGGCCAGGGGTCTCGCCCCGAGCGGACCGGCGGATCCCCGGACCCTCGCCCGGCGACTCTTCCTCGACCTGACGGGACTCCCGCCGACACCCGAGGAGATGAGGGCCTTCCTCGAGGACCCGACCGACGCGGGTCTCGACCGTCTCGTCGACCGCCTGCTCACCGAGGAACCCTACCGGACCCGCTTCGCCGAGCGGATGACCAGTCCCTGGCTGGATCTCGCCCGCTACGCCGACACTTCCGGGATCCACATGGACGCGGGACGTTCGATCTGGCTCTATCGGGACTGGGTCATCGAGGCCTTCCGCCGGAACCTGCCCTTCGATCAGTTCGTCACCCACCAGCTGGCCGGCGACCTCATTCCCGACGCCACCGTTGAGCAGGTCATCGCCAGTGGATTCAACCGAAACCACGTCACCACCGACGAGGGCGGCGCCATCAGCGAGGAGTATCTCCTCGAATACGCCGTCGACCGGGCCAACACAACCGGCGAGGTCTTCCTCGGGCTCACCGTCGGCTGTGCCCGCTGTCACGACCACAAGTTCGATCCGATCACCGCCGAGGACTACTACAGCCTGATCGCGTTCTTCAACAACAACGAGGAACCGGGCATCTACTCCCAGATTCCGGATGCCACCCGCGCCCTCGAGCCGTACATCGAGGTGCCCGATCCGGATGATCGCATCCTGATCGACGAGCTCGACGGCGAACTCGCGGCCCTGCGTTCTGAGCGGGAGCATCCGACCGCGCAGGAGGTCGCGCTGATCACCCCGTTCCGGGCGTCGCTCCGGGAGCGCGGCGACTGGCGCTGGGAGACTCCGGGCGTCGTCTCGGCGGTCGCCCGCGACGGTTCCGATCTCGTCGTGCAGCCGGACGGCTCGGTCCTGGCCGGCGGGTCGAACCCCGCCGCCGACCAGCACGTCTTCGTGCTCTCGACCGATTCGACCGACCTGCGCACGGTGCTGCTCGAGGCCTTCGCCGATCCGAGCCTTCCCGGCGGGCGCGTGGGCAGGGCGGGCAACGGCAACGCGGTGCTGCGGGGCATCAGCGCCGAGGTCGTCTCGCGGGTTGATCCCTCGCGCCGCCGCACCCTCGAGTTCATCTGGGCGTGGGCCGATGTGGAACAGGCCGACGGGGACTACCGCGTCACCAACGCCCTGCGTTCCGACGACGGTCGGGTGTGGGCGGTCGCAGGCCACCAGCTCCCCGGTGATCGGAACGCGATGTTCGTCACCCGCGAACCCTTCGGTTTCGAGGGTGGCAGCGAGATCATCGTCCGCTGCGACTACGAGTCGCCCTTCGACCAGCACGTGCTCGGGCGGACCCGCATCAGACTGGGCGCGGTGGGCGAGGACGCACTCCACCGGCTTCCACATGCCACGACGAACTGGTACATCGTCGGGCCCTATCCGACGGGGAGCGGGGGGGAGGCCTACGACACGGCCTACGGCCCCGAGGAGACCGGGCCACTCGACTTCTCGAGGTCTTACCGCGGCCAGTCCTGGCGCTACGCCCCCGGGGTCGTCGAGGCCCAGCCGGTGACGCTCGCCCAGGGCATCGGAGCGGAGTACGTCGCTCGCGAGATCTACTCGCCCACCGCGCGGTTCCTCGACCTCTCGCTCGGCAGCGACGACGGGATCCAGGTCCACCACAACGGACGGCTGGTTCTCGAGCGTCGGGTCGATCGCGGCGTCGCTCCCGACCAGGATCGGCTCACCCTCGAACTCGAACCGGGCCTCAACACGCTGGTGCTCAAGGTCGTCAACACCGGCGGACCCGCCGCCCTCTACCACCGTGCGACCGCCGCCGAACACGAGATGCCGTCGGACGCCGTCCTCTACACCCTGCCCGACGACCGTCTCGACGACGGTCTGCTGGCCCGCGCGAGCGATGCCTGGCGCTCGCGGTACTCGCCGCGATTCCGTGAACTGACCGCCCGGCTCGCCGAACTCGAGTCCGAACGGGTCCGTCTGGTCGCCGACGTGCCGCGGACCATGGTGATGCGTGAACGCGCGACGCCTCGCGACACGTACGTGATGAACCGCGGGCGCTATGACGAACCCGACACCACGAGAAAGGTCTCCACCGCGGTTCCCGTGGTCCTCGGCTCGATCGCGGGGCAGGATCGCGCGAACCGGCTCGACCTCGCGGAATGGCTGGTGGGTGACGAGAACCCCCTGACCGCCCGCGTCACGGTGAACCGCTTCTGGGAGCTGTTCTTCGGGCGAGGGCTCGTCGAGACCAGCAACGACTTCGGCATGCAGGGCAGCTGGCCGACCAACCCCGAGCTGCTCGATCACCTCGCGGTCGACTTCCGCGCGAACGGGTGGGACGTCGACCGGCTGATCCGATCGTTCGTGACCAGCGCGACCTACCGCCAGTCCTCCGCGGTGAACATCCCGGCCCGAGGAGTCGACCCCGAGAACAAGCTGCTCGGCTGGTACCCGCGCCAGCGCCTCTCCGCGGAACAGATCCGGGACCAGGCCCTCTTCGTGGCCGGTCTCCTCGACGAGCGGTCCGGTGGTCCTTCCGTCAAGCCCTACCAGCCGGAGGGGTTGTGGCGGGAGGTCGCGATGCCGCAGTCGAACACCAGGCTCTACGAGCGATCCGACACCGACGGACTCTGGCGCCGGAGTCTCTACACCTACTGGAAGCGTGCCGCGCCACCGCCATCGATGCTGACCTTCGACGCGCCCACCCGGGAGTACTGCTCCGGGACCAGGCGGATCACCACCAACACCCCGCTCCAGGCCCTGGTGCTCTGGAACGACGAGCAGTTCGTCGAGGCGGCGCGCAACGTCGCGGAGCGCGTGATCCGCGAATCCACCACCGACCGGTCCCGTCTCGAGTCGCTTCATGATCGCCTGGCCGGCGACCGACCCTCGGCCGTCACCCGGGTGCTGATGCTCGAGGCGCTGGCCGCCTATCGGGTGCGGTACCGGGCCGCTTCCGCCGACGCCGAGGCGCTCATCGCCGTCGGCGACTCACCCGTGCCCACCGACATCGACGCCGCCGAGCTCGCCGCATGGACCATGCTGGCGAACGCGCTGCTGGCCAGCGACGTCGTCATCGTGAAGGACTGAACAGGACATGACCGACTCCAGGCCAATCAGGGAAGCCACCGCCGATCCGCTCGAGGAATACCTGCGAAACGTGACCCGCCGCCGGTTCTTCGGTTCGATGGCGACGACGATGGGGGCGGGGCTGGGTTCGCTGGCCCTCGGCTCGATCATGCGGCCGGCCGGGGCCGAGCCGGCCGGCGCTCCGATGATCGATCCCGCCAGCGAGCCGGGTCGGATCCTCTCCGACGTCGGCCGCTACGCCCCGAAGGCGAAGCGCGTGATCTACATGCACATGGAGGGGGCGCCGAGTCAGCTCGATCTGTTCGACTACAAGCCGAAGCTTCAGGAGTACTACGACACCGATCTGCCCGATTCGGTCCGCAACGGTCAGCGCATCACCACGATGACCAGCGGCCAGAACCGCTTCCCCGTCGCTCCGAGCATGTTCAGGTTCGATCGGCACGAGAACAACGAGGACGGCATCCATCTCTCGGAACTGCTGCCGCACACCGGGAGCGTCGCCAAGGAGCTCTGCTTCATCCACTCGATGCACACCCAGGCGATCAACCACGAGCCGGGGATCACCTTCTTCCAGACGGGTACCGAACAGCCGGGGCGACCCTGCTTCGGATCCTGGGCGAGCTACGGACTGGGCAGCATGAACTCGGACCTGCCGACCTTCGTGGTGATGATCACCCAGGGTCAGGGCAACATGCAGGCTCTGAGTGCCCGGTTCTGGGGCAGCGGCTTCCTCTCGAGCGAACACCAGGGCTGCAAGCTGCGCGCCGGACGCGACGCCGTGCTGTACCTGCGCAACCCCGACGGGGTCAGTCGGGAGGATCGCCGTCGGATGCTCGACATCGTTTCCCACCTCAACGAGGAGGAGTTCGAGCAGAGCCTCGACCCGGAGGTCCGGGCCCGCATCGCCCAGTACGAGATGGCCTATCGGATGCAGATGTCGGTCCCCGAGCTCACTGACTTCTCGACCGAGACGAAGTCGACGCTCGAACTCTACGGTGACGACGTGAACACGCCGGGTTCCTTCGCGGCGAACTGCCTGCTGGCCCGACGCCTTTCCGAACGAGGGGTCCGCTTCGTCCAGCTCTACATGCGCGGCTGGGACCAGCACGGGAACCTCCCTTCGGAGATCCGGGCCCAGTGTCGCTCCGTGGACCAGGCCCAGGCCGCGTTGATCAAGGACCTCAAGCAGCGCGGCATGCTCGACGAGACGCTGGTGATGTGGGCGGGGGAGTTCGGCCGGACGGTCTACAGCCAGGGCACGCTGGCCCGGGACAACTACGGCCGGGACCACCACCCCCGGTGCTTCTCGATCTGGCTCGCCGGCGGCGGCGTGAAGCCCGGCATCAGCTACGGGCGTACCGACGACTACTCGTACAACATCGTCGAGAATCCGGTCGAGGTGCATGACCTGCACGCGACGCTTCTCCATCTTCTCGGCGTCGACCACAAGAAGCTGATCCATCGCCACCAGGGTCGCGACTACCGACTGACCGACGTTCACGGCCGGATCATCCGGCCCATCCTCGCCTGACCGTCGGACCGGAACCGCTCGACGAACACCAGACGGATCTCGACGCATTGCGTGGTGGACCGACAACCGGGCCTCGTTCAATCTCGAGGCGGCGATGAACGCCTCGGTCGAGAAGCGGGAGCAGCGAATGGCCAGTCCCACCAGCAGTGAATGAGTGGGGGCGTTCGAGGACGGGGGATCAGCGGGTCTGCCTGACCACCGCCTCGAGCGGCGGTCGCTTGATGGGCGGCGGAACCTCGCCGTATCCCGCCCAGATGAATCCGATGATCCCCTCCACCGCGGGGTCGATGCCGGCGATCCGGTACTGCTCGGGATGGCGACTGATCGAACCGGTCGACCACTTGGTCCCGACCCCGTCCGCGGCAAGCGAGGTCGCGAGGTTCTGGATCGCGCACGAGCAGGCGGCGTAGTCTTCGCGGGCCCGATCGGGGTCCGGATTGTGGACCTGGCTCGCCACGAGCAGATGGGAAGGGGCGAGGATCTTCGCACGGATCCGTTCGATCTCCTCCGCGTCGAGCTGGCGGGTGGCGGCCTTCACGGCGACCGCGAGATCCGCGACCATCGCCCGGGCCAGGGGGCCGATGATCGTGAAGCGCCATGGGAAGGTCTTGCGGTGGCAGGGTGCGTGATTCGCGGCCACGAGGGCCCGGTCGATGATCTCGGGGGGGACGATGCGGTCGTCGTAGGTGTGGACGGTCCGGCGTTCGATCAGGGCCTGGTGGGTGTTCATGGTCGTCCTCAGAAGCGGATGGTCCAGCCGAACTTGGCGATGACCTGGGTCTGGATGAGGGTGAGGTCGAGATCCTCCGACTCGACGTTGTGGTTCAGCACGAGGTAGAGGTCGTTGCCCGGCTCGAAGATCCAGCGCAGTCGACTGTTGATGCCGACGGTGTCCGAGATGTTGTCGTACTGGATGAAGTTGGTCAGCGAGACGTCCGGCGTGAAGTAGATGTCGCAGATCAGGCTCAGCTGGCGCGTGATCGCACGCTGGTCCTGTACGCGGATGTCGTTCCACTCGAAGTTCGCCCCGACCAGCAGCTGGGGGCTGATGTTCCATTCCGCTCCCACCCCGAGCTCGAGACGTTCGCCTCCGTAGTAGCCGCTCCAACCCGCGCTGCCGTTGAAGTTGTAGTCCTCGGCGTTGGTGGTCTGTCCCCGCAGCTCGTAGGCGTTCCAGTAGTAGGTGCCGGCCTCGATGTCGAGCTCACCGCCCACCGTGCTGAAGGCGGAGTCCGGGGCCTCGCCGCGACGCGCGTACTCGAGGGTGAGATAGTCCCCCCGCTCGGTCGCGATCTGCATCATCTCCCAGCCGAGGTTCATCGATTCCATGCCGCCGTCCAGGTCGGTCACGAGATAGCCCTCGAGCTCGCTGTCGATCGACCTGATCCAGTCGGTCTCCGGCCTCCAGCGGTAGCGCCAGTTGCCGAAGTACTCGTAGATTCCGGTCCGGGGATTGAACCCGAGAGCGGCATCGTAGTCCTCGCTGATCCTCGACATCCCGAACGACCATGAGACGACGTCGCTGGGGCGGCGCACCCGCCAGCCGCCGGCCCAGCCGCCACCCTGTTCGCCCGAGGTCTCGCTCATCAGGAGAAAGGCGTTGCCGAGGAGCACGCTGTCGCCGTCGAAGCTGGTGTTCCGGTAGTTGAAGTCGAACCCGCCGACGTAGTTGTTCTGTCCCACCGTGGGGTCGCCGCCGGTGAAGATCACGCCCGCCGTCGACTCGTCCAGCACGTTGCCGAGGAGTCGGGCCACGCCGTAGTTCTTCCAGTTCCCGTCCGACTTCATCTGGACGTCCATCAGGCCGATGTTCAGGTCGTCGATCTTCCCGGTGAGCCGCGCCCCGGCGAGCACGCCCTCCTCCGAACCGTCGGGGGCGATGCCGATCCGTCGGGAGTAGAACGGCAGCGGCGATCGTCCGATCCCGCCGAAGTCGAAGATGCCCGCGTCCTCGAGGAAGAAGTCCCTCTTCTCGGGGAAGAAGAGCTGGAAGCGGCCGAAGTTGATCTGTCGCTGGTCGACCTCGGTTTCCGCGAAGTCGTTGTTCATGGTGACTGCCAGCGTCAGCGATGGCGGCAGCTTCCAGAAGAGATCCAGCCCCCCGGTGCCCGTCATGTCGGTGCCCCGGCCGTCGGTGGTGGTCGCCGTACCCTTGATGAAGGGTCGGATGTCGATGCCCTTGCCGATGTCGAGACCTCCGAACCCGTCGATGATCTCCGCGTTGGCGACCGTCGAGGAACGGATGTCCCGTCGGGCACCGGTCCAGCGGATCGACTCGTTCTTGCGGCGGATGAATCGCGTGAAGTTCATGCCCCATTCCTCGGTGGTGGAGCTGGCGAGGATGGTCTGGAAGGGTATCGCCATCTCGCAGGTCCAGCCCTCGTCGTCGATCGCGACCCGTCCGTACCAGATGCCGTCCCAGTTGTAGTCGACCTCCGAACCGCCGGTGATCCGTCCCTCCTTGCGGGCGCCGCCCGCGGTCATCCCGAAGATGTAGCCGGTTCGCTTGTCACGGAAGGGGTCGATGATCATGCGGACGGAGTCGTCGGAGTCGAAGTCCCCGTCGCGCTTCATCTGGTTGGCGCGTATGCCGGAGGGGTCGCCGTCGAGGCAGCGGATCGCGACGTAGAAGTTCCGGTCGTCGCGCATGAGGTAGACCTCGGTGCGCTCCGAGGGGATGCCCCCTTCCACCGGTTCCACGGTCCGGAAGGTGTCGGGCAGCCTGGTGCCGTCCTGCCAGATCTCCTCAAGCACCCCGTCGATCTCCGGCGCCTCGTCGATCGTGAGGATCGTCGTGGCACGGGACGGGGCGGTCTCGACCGATTCCTCGCCGTCGCGGTCGAGCTGTGCGCGGGCGATGTCGGAGGAGGCGCAGAGGAAGAGCGCCACCAGGACCGCGCGGGTGGTGGTTTCGAGGTGGGGGTGCATGGTCCTCCATGGTAGGAGATCAAGGCGCCCTCTTCCGGAGGATTTGAACCTTTCGATCAGGCCTCTTCACCGGTCCGTCGACCGCCCAGGGCGATGGCCGGGAGCGCGGTCAGTGCGATCGCCAACAGCGTGGAGACGAGGATCGCCCGGTCGCTCATGGCCGCCTGCCATCCGATCCAGATCGAAGCCACGATGAAGATGAGGGGAGTGATCGGGTAGAGGGGGACCCTGAACGGACGTGACAGCCCGGGTTCCCGGATCCGGAGTGCGAAGACGGAGGAGATGATGATCGATCGGCACAGCAGGCCGGTCACGCCCGCGAGGATCAGGAGCGTGCCGATCGACGCGCTCAGGAGCAGCCCGAGTGAGATGGCCGCCTGCAGGACGAGCGCCGCGACCGGCGCACCTCCCCGGTTGCGCTCGCCGAAGAGCGCGGGCAGCTGCCCGTGCCTGGCCATCGCGTAGCCCCAGCGACCCCCGGTCAGGATCACGCTGAGCAGGGTGGAGAGGAGCAGGACCACGATCGCCCAGGTCAGGAGATCCGCCGCCCAGGCCGGGAACAGTCGTTCCGCCGTGAAGTATCCGATCGTGGTGGTCGGGTCGCCGTCGGCGTCGAGCATGGCGGTCGGATGCGCGGCGCGGAGGAAGACCATGTTGATCAGCATGTAGAGCAGGGTCGAGAGGGCAAGGGCGAGCAGGATCGCGATCGGCAGGTTGCGGTGCGGGTTACGGACCTCGCCACCCACGACGGTCACCGCGCCCCAGCCGTTGAAGGCGAACATCACCTGAGCGACCGCCGCGGCGAAGGTCGCGGTGAGAAGCCCCGGGGCGACGGGCGCCGGATCGGGCTCCGCCGTCGCCGGCACCAGCGTATCGGGTGCGGCGACCCAGAGACCTCCCGTTATGAACGCACCGATGATCAGGATCTTGAGCGCGGTGCCGAGGTTGTTCACTCCCGCACCGAGCATGGTGCTGCGGCAGTTGACGAGCGTGATGACGACGACGACAAGGGCCGCGGCGACCGGGGCCGGACACCAGGGCAGGACGTCGTTGAGGTAGCCGCCCATCACCAGGGCGATGATCGCGATGCTGATCGGGTAACCCAGCAGCAGGATCTGGAGTCCGATGAACGAACTGGTCCGGGCGCCGATGCCGCGGTTGACGAACGCGTAGCCGCCGCCCGACCGTGGAAGCATCGCTCCGAGTTCGCCCATCGTCAGCGCACCACAGAGCGAGAGGATCGCGCAGACGACCCAGACCGCGTAGACGTTGAACTCCGAGACCAGGCTCGGGCCCACCTGCCCGGTGGTGGTGAAGATGCCGGAACCGATGATCGTGGCGATGACGATCGCGGTGGCGGAGACCAGCCCGAGCGGTCGGGCGGAATCTTTGTCCGTCGGTTCCTTCCCCATCAGGCGCCCTGGTCGGCGGTCACTCCATCGATGATGGCGTTGAAGGTGGCGCTCGGTCTCATCGCGCGGGCGGCGAGCCCGTCCTGCGGGCGGTAGTAGCCGCCGATGTCGGCGGGCGAACCCTGGCAGTCGATCAGTTCCGAGTTGATCGTCTCCTCGGCATCGGCCAGCGCCGAGGCGATCGGCCGGAAACGTTCCGCGAGGGCGGGGTCGTCATCCTGGTCCGCAAGGGCCTGAGCCCAGTACATGGCCACGTAGAAGTGCGTGCCGCGGTTGTCGTGTTCGCCGGCACGCCGGGAGGGCGCCTTCTTGTTGAGCAGGTACTGCGTGGTCGCGCTGTCGATCGTCCGGCCGAGGATCCGCGCGGACTCGTTGTCGCAGACGTCCGCGAGATGTTCGAGTGACGCGCCGAGGGCAAGGAACTCACCGAGTGAATCCCAGCGGAGGTGGTTCTCCTTCTCGAACTGCTGGACGTGCTTGGGCGCCGAGCCGCCTGCGCCGGTCTCGAAGAGGCCGCCGCCGTTCATCAGGGGGACGATCGAGAGCATCTTGGCGCTGGTGCCCACTTCGAGGATCGGGAAGAGATCGGTCAGGTAGTCGCGCAGGACGTTGCCGGTCACCGAGATGGTGTCCTTGCCCTCGCGGATGCGCGCCACCGAGAATCGCGTCGCCTCGACCGGCGAGAGGACGTGGAACTCGAGACCCTCGGTGTCGTGCCCGGGCAGGTAGGCCTCGACCTTCCTGATCAGCTCCGCGTCGTGGGCACGGTCCGCGTTGAGCCAGAAGACCGCGGGCGAGCCGGTGGCCCGGGCCCGGTTCACGGCGAGCTTGACCCAGTCCCTGATCGGGGCGTCCTTGGTCCGGCACATGCGCCAGATGTCGCCGGCCTCGACGGCGTGCTCCATGAGGACCGCGCCTGCGGCGTCCACGACCCGCATCGTGCCCTCCGCGGCGATCTCGAAGGTCTTGTCGTGGGAACCGTATTCCTCGGCCTTCTGGGCCATGAGGCCGACGTTGGGCACGCTGCCCATCGTGGTCGGGTCATAGGCCCCGTTGGCCTTGCAGTCCTCGATCATCACCTGGTAGACGCCCGCGTAGCTCGAATCGGGGATCACCGACTTCGCGTCCTGCAGTTCGCCGGCGGGGTTCCACATCTTGCCCGAATCGCGGACGACGACGGGCATCGAGGCGTCGATGATGATGTCGCTGGGGACGTGGAGGTTGGTGATGCCGCGGTCGGAATCGACCATCGCCATGTCGGGTCGGGTGTCGCAGGCGGCCCGGATGTCGGCCTCGATCGCGTCGCGTCGGACGTCGGGGAGGGTGGCGATCCGGCTGAGGAGGTCGCCGAAGCCGTTGTTCACGTCGACCCCGAGTTCATTGAAGGTGTCGGCGTGCTTCTCGAAGACGTCCTTGAAGTAGACCCGGACCGCATGGCCGAAGATGATCGGGTCGGAGACCTTCATCATGGTCGCCTTCATGTGCAGGGAGAACAGGGTGCCCTGCTCGGCGGCGTCGGTGATCTGTTCCTCCAGGAAGTCGACGAGAGCGCGCCGGCTCATGAAGCTGCTGTCGACGACCTCGCCGGCCTCGAGCTCGAGGCCGTCCTTCATCACCGTGACCGTGCCGTCGGAAGCCACGTGCTCGATGCGTGCGGTGGTGGGGTCGGTGATGGTCACGGACCGCTCGTTGGAGCGGAAGTCGCCGCCCGACATCGTGGCCACGTGGGACTTCGAGTCCGCGGACCAGACGCCCATCCGGTGGGGATTGTTCCGTGCGTACTCCTTGACCGCAAGCGGCGCCCGGCGGTCGGAGTTTCCTTCGCGGAGGACGGGGTTGACCGCGCTGCCCTTCACCTTGTCGTAGGTGGCCTTGGTCATCCGCTCCTCGTCGTTCGCGGGTTCCTCGGGGTAGTCGGGAAGGTCGTACCCACGGCCCTGCAGCTCGGCGATCGCCGCCTTGAGCTGGGGAACGGAGGCGCTGATGTTCGGGAGCTTGATGATGTTGGCACCCGGGGTCTTCGCGATGCTTCCGAGTTCGGCGAGGTGATCCTCGATGCGCTGCTCGGGGGTCATGCGTTCGGGGAAGTGGGCGATGATCCGTCCGCTGAGGGAGATGTCACGGGTCTCGATCCGGACTCCGGCGGGCTCGGTGAAGGCCTTGATGATCGGCAGGAACGAATAGGTCGCGAGGGCGGGGGCCTCGTCGGTGTGCGTGTAGATGATCGTCGGGGTGT
>Ga0163109_10003772_pt1 | contig 11578 bp, 6 predicted proteins | sample CRUFie1St13metaG_FD_108704 | JGI IMG/M metagenome (GOLD analysis project Ga0163109, IMG submission 108704) | Marine microbial communities from the Costa Rica Dome - CRUD Field 142mm St13 metaG | ecosystem: Environmental > Aquatic > Marine > Oceanic > Photic zone | place: Costa Rica: the Eastern... | reverse complement strand
GCCGCCTAGTCGATTCACTGCTGTAACTTCGTATGTTCGTTCGTCTGTAATATCATTAACTGTATATGTTCCGTTATAGCCTACAGTTTCAACGCCAATAATTTGTATTTGAGCACCAATTTGTAATCCGTGATCGTTATCATCAGTTACTATTGTAATTGTAGCACCTACTTCAATACCGTCTGCTGTAATACTACGTAAATCGTAACTTGGAGCAAACAAAGCACCTGTTGTATACATAATACCTTTACCTGACTGATATCTAATATACTTTTTACTTTGACGTATTGCTTGAGCACCATGTTGTGGTCCACCTGTTCCTAACTGAACACCACCATCAAATGGTCTGTGTATAAAGAATGAGTCTGGTCTAGGATACACTGTACCTGCAACAGCATTTGAAGCTGTATCAATTGCTCCTGCCGCTCTTGCTGTAAATGTTAATGTTGTAGCACTTGGTACACTAATTGCCAAAAAGGAACCTGCCGCTAAATTGTGTCCATTTGATCCATCGTCTGAATCAATAGTAGTAATAAATGTATCGCCTGGTACTAGTCCGTGAGCTGTAGCAAAAGTTATTAACATTGTTGCCAATGCACTAAAACTTATCTGTGTGCTTGTAGATATTTGTGCAGTAGTTTGACTATCTATTGTAAATGTACTATACAATGATAAATCATCTCCTGCATATGCGTCACCTTCGCTTGTAAAAGTTGTTACTCCACCATTACTATCAACACCTGTTATTGTAATAAGAACATCGTGGACAACAGTTGTGCCACCTAAACTTTGACCTTGGATTTCAATTTTATTTCCAGGAGCATAATTACTTCCAGGAGCATTTAGAGAGATTGTATATTCACCTATACTAGAATCTGCTGTAGTACCATCTCTTACAATATCAAAACTTGCACCGTTACCTGTAGCACCTGCTACGTTAGCAGTTACATTTTGGAAACTTCCTACATCTGTACTTGCTGTACCAGCATCACTTACACCTGTTATGCCCCCACTAGCATCGACGCCTGTAATAGTAATTGTTAAATCATTTAATGGAGTTGCACCTGCTAATAAATTACCATCTACTGTAAATGTTTGTCCAGTAAAGTATCCTGCACCAAGTTGTTGTACAGTTGTTGTATAATTTCCTGCAGATAACGCAACATTGAATGTAGCATTACTACCTATAAGTGCCGAAGCTGATTGTTCAGCTAATTCACCAGAGTTTACTGCTGTACCTGATTCATTAAATGTTAATATTGCACCACTTCCGTCTACAGTTTGAACCGTAATAGATATATCGTTTGCTGGACTTGTACCGCCTAAAGCACTACCTAATATTGTTAAAGTATCTGATGCACTGTAGTTTACACCTGCGTTGTTAAGTGTTGATACATACGCTGTACCTGTTCTTGTAATATCAAAGGTAGCATTACTACCACCTCCAGTAGTTGAAGATGCAACACCATTATATGTTACAACAGCATCAGGTGCAGTACCGCTTGTACTAAAGTTTGTAATACCTCCATCACCGTCAACTGATGTTACTCGTATAATTAAATCATTAGTAACATCGACACCACCGACAAAAGTAGAACCTGATATTTTCAGTCTGTCTTCTACAGTATATCCGCTTGTTGCTTTTGGCGCTGTACCACTTGCACTTACTGTTAATATTCCACCTGCTGTAAGTGTACTATCATTATCGACATCAACAATAGTAATTGTTAAATCATTATCAGGACTTTGTCCACCTATAAGGTCACCTGCTAATTCTATAGTCTGGTTAGGCGCATAATTTGCTCCAGCACTTGCTACTGCAACACTGTAGTTTTGTGTAAGTCCGTTAATCGTAATATCAAATGTTGCACCGTTACCTACAAGGTTTGTTCCGTTGCTTATATTATTATAACTAGCACTGTTTACTGCTGTGCCACTTACTGTAAATGTTAAAATTTCACCTCCAGTGTCAACAGTATTAATTGTAATTGTTACATTGTTAGTTCCATCAGCACCACCTACTTGTGATCCTAAGACTGTAATAGTATCATTAGGAGCGAATCCAGTTCCTGTAACACTAAATGTTGCTTCGTATGATGTTCCGTTTGTAGTAATATTAAGTGTTGTACCAATACCAGAATTATCTGTGGTATGTGTTACGCCTGTATATGTATTTTGTGCATTTGCACCATTACCTGCTATACTAGCACCTGTTGGAAAGCCTTCACTATCAACTGTTGTAATTGTTACTTCTGCATCATTATTTGGAGAAGCACCACCTAAAGATGTACCTGGAATTTGTATAATATCATATGGTGAGTATCCAGTTACACCTGCTTGTGCTGGATCTATTGTAACGCTATAAACATTATCTAAAACACTTACATTAAATATTGCACCACTACCAACTCCACCTTGCAGTGTTCCATTTTGTCCACTAAATGTTGGATTTGCTTGTGTTACTGAATATGCTCCATTAAGATAAGTTACGTTCCATATTCCACCATTACCATTACCATGGTTATAAGTTCCTGTAATATTACCAAAGTTTGCTGTTCCGTTAAATGCACTACCTGCAATATTTGCTGATAATATTTCGCCGCCTGTATCTACGCTTGTTACCGTAATTGTTGCATCATTAGTAGGTGTAATACCTCCTAAAAATTCACCTTGAATTTCTAAAACATCATCTACTTGATAATTTTGTCCTGAATTAGCAATAGAAGCAATAGTGTAATTTCCGCCTGCTCTGTTTATATCAAATGTTGCACCAAAACCTAAACTTACAACATTTTGTCCTTCTACGGCACTGTAAGTTACAAGGTTACCTGAGAAGTTAGAAGTTAATGCTGTGTTAAATGTAATAGTATTTCCGACTACAGTGTTTACAAGCATTGCTTGTCCATCGCCTCTATCCGCGGCTAAGTTTTGTTGAACACCTGTTGTACTTTGTACTTCTATATCTGTATCACCTGTTGAGAAGTCTGCTGTTACTACTGGTGTTGTTACTACACCTCCACTACCTACTGTACCTGTTACCTGAGCACCAGTTGGTATTCCTGTAGCCGCAGATAATGGAGCACCTGTTTCTGGTGGACCACCGCTTACTACTGTAAATGGAATAACATCTTCTCCTACCGGAACAATTAATGCTGGTTGTACTACACCTGAACTACCCTGACTTTGTACACTAAATTCAGGTATACCAATACTAGCACCTGTGTAAAATCCTGCTTTTCTTAATTGTGTAGATTCTTGTTGTAAAGCATCTCCATCTGTTGTTCCAACTTTTGCTTTTGCATAATATTGAAAACTAATTGAGTTTGGTACATTGATAATAATAAACGCACCTTCTGCTCTACTATAACCTTGCACACCTTGGCTCAAACCTTTTATTGTAATAGCATCACCTGCAATAAACCCGTGTGCTCCTACTGTAGTTACTGTAATTAATGAACTACCTATATCATTTGTGCCTGCACTTGCATCTGTTATTACAGAAAGCGTACTAGTCTCAGTACCTGGCACTTCGTATACTGACGGATAACCACGCATGGTAGCAATAGCACTCCATTTAGTAGGCTGTAGTCCATATTCAAAGTCAGCGTCAAGCATTGATAAAGGTTCAGCTGTTCTATTTCTCTCAATAGCATCAGTTCCAAATTCAAAAGGTCGAACAATAAGTTCGTCTGTATCTACATATATTGAAAGTTTATCTGTGCTTAATTGTGTTGATGTATTTGCATTTAAAAATACTTTTGTAATAGCATCTGTAGTATCTAAAAATGCTGGGAAGTCTTCATCTCTATCGTAGATTACACCGTTAGTACTTGTAAAAAGTACCGGTTCGGTTACACCGCCTTTGTCAGCATCATTAAATGCATAAATTACTTCATTACTTTCTGTATTTGTTATTAGTAAGATATCACTTGAATCGTAGTTTCCTATAAATTTTACATATCCTGCACCAGTGTCAACAAACGTTGGTAATGCTGATAGACCTGTTTTAATTACGTCTATAACAATATTATTTAAAATTAAGTGTGCGGCATCTGCTGTTGATTCTGCATCGTCACCTTGAATAATTTGTGCTGTAGCAGTCTGTTCTGCTGGATATACTTGCTTATCAAAAATGTATTCTCTAATTACATCACCTAACCAAGCATGTGTATCAAGTTCTGGATATCTTGTTCCGTCAACTTGTGACACATCACCTTCCCAATATTTTCCTGCATAACTGTAAGTTTTGCTGTTGCCTCCATATCTTAAATCAAACAAATATGAATTTAAAATAAATCCTACATCTCTTTCACATTTTGGTTGATTGTAAGTATAGTTGTAAAAAGCATTATTTGTACTTGCTATGTTAGCTTGTGCAGTATCTATATCACTAGCCGCTGATATTGCCCCTGTAGCTTCTGCTGTTATATCTGGAAGTGCTTCAGTAGGTAATGAGCCAAGTGTACCGTTGGCTGTAACGTCTTTTATATTGTCTACTCTGTCTTTAGCATAATCCCCTTGTGCAGTTCCGCCTGATGATCCTGCACCATTTTGTGTAGCAGTGTTGCCTGTGCTTTTTGTTACAACATCGCCTTCAATAATTTCTTTAATGACTACACCCAGTCTTGCTAAACCATCACCTAAAATTGTTCTATGTGACGCTGTAGTGTTCACATAAATTTCAGATGCTATTTTACGTGTGAGCAAATTACTACCATAAACTAAATCATTTTGTACTGCTTCTATTGCAAGTCTTAAATTTTCTGCAAAATAAACATCTGTAGTAACTGTGTTACCTACATTTTCTGCATTTATGTAAGCAGTAACTTCTGCAATCATAAAATCAATATTATTTGTAATTCTTGTATTTGCGTAGGTTACTAAAGCATCAACACCTGTTGGTTCAGTAATTGTTCTTGCTGGAGCGTTTGCAAAACCATTTTCTGATATATCATTTATTTCATCAAATGTATTTTCAATTCTTGTTTGATATATGCTTGTTACATTTGATAACGCTGTAATGGCTTCTTTTACTCTTGTAAAAGTACGCTGTCTTACAAGTTTATTTTTATCTGTTTTTCTATATTCGATAGCCCCAAGCAATCTTGTAGCTGTAGTATTACCGAATACCATTTCAAATCTTGCTAATTTTTGTATATTAAGTAATTCATCATTAAATGCAGTTGCTTCTGTAATTCTATTTGTAATAAATTGAGAAGTTTCTGCAACTAAAAATGCTTTGTTATTGTTTAATAAAGCATAAGCATTTGGTAGGTTATTTTCTGTATAACCTATTCCTGGTTTAAACTTATAATTACTAATTTTTTTCTTTGCCATTAATTATACCCCAAGTGCGATAGCCAATGCTGTTGCTGTGTTATCTGTATATACCTTATTACTTATGCCATTTGCAGTAGTAGGTTGTGTATTTACTGATCCGCTTGTAAATGTTGCTGTGCTAGGTGTTATAGCACCGATAGTAGTATTGTTTATTGTTGTATCTTTAAGTTTAAGTGTACTTCCGTCTGACTCAACAACTCCTACTAAATTATTATCAATAATAATATCAATTTTGTTACCAGCGTTTAACACAATATTAGTTTGTGTGTTAATTTCTGCAACACCCTTACCATCAACTACAAGAGAATTGGCAGTAAGTGTGCCCTCAACATCAAAAGTACCAGTAACGCTACCATTACCACTCACTGTCAATCCTGTTGTAGTTAGTGTTTGTAAACTTGTAGTTCCTTGTGCAGTAAGATCTGCAAAAGTTGCATCTACAATGACTGGATCATTAACTGTAATTGTACCAGTAACACTACCGTTATTTGTTCCGTAACGCAAACTATCTGGTGCGTCACTTGGCACTGTAAAAACAAATTTGCCAGATATTTTATTTTGTGCATTAGCATCTGTAGTAATAATACCAGATTCATCAGTGTGTTCTAAACCTGAATTGTATAATGCTAAACTGCTATCTAAAATATTCCAACTGCCTGTTGAGATATCTAATGAAAATGCGTAAGAGCTTCCTCTAATTAAAGTTAATGCTGGATTGTCGCCTGTATCTACTGTTACAGTACTACTAGTAATTCTAAAATTATTATTTACAGTTGTAACAGAAAAGTCACCTGTTGCAGTACCCGTTCCTCCGCCTGCACCAGCCGCATTTATTGATGTTGCTGTAATGTTACCTAGTGCGTCGACGCTGAATCCTGGACTTTTAAAACCAAACTCTGATTCAAACTGACGGTTATTAACTGCCATTAATTATCTCCAATATATAATATTTATCCGTATACAATTAGGTGTGGCTCTTGAAGTAAGATGCTTGGAAAAATGCTTTAGCGCCTTGTTCTGTGCCTGATTTTGGATTCAAAATTAGTTCAACATAACTGTTTGTTACCGTTGCACTTAAATCAACAATATCACCGTTAGTGCTTGCACGACCATATACTACTACAGTAGCCTCATTTGGAGAAGCAGTTAAAAGACATTTGATAATTTCTTTTCTATCTCTTCCTAATTCAATATTTAAAGTATATTCTGCACTAGAAAAGTCGCCCATATGCCATCTGTCTATAGCTAAGTTACTATAAATTTCCTGCCATCTGCCCGTATAAGAAAACTGAGCACCTGGTGTTAGTGCTATAGTGTTTCTTAAACCTTTTCTAAAGTACTTGGATAAATTAATCATAATTCAAACTCGCTTTATAGTATTTATCGGAGTTTGCTAAAAGCAATTATGCATTTTTAAGAGTAATTAATCTGTTATATTCCGGTAGATACAAATATTCTATTTCACTTTGTTGTAGTGTCCATAAAGCATCTTCAAGTGTTTCTACAAGAGGCTCTCCGCCTAGATTAAATGAAGTGTTAAAGATAATTGGAATACCAGTTTGCTTTTTGAACTCTTTAATTAGTTCATAGTAATGTTCATTTTGCTCTTTAGTTACAGTTTGTATTCTACAAGTACCATCTACGTGTATTATACAAGGAATTTTTTCTTCAATACCTGGCTGACAATTAACTGCATACATCATATGCGGACTGTCTTTCATACCACGTAAATCAAACCAATCATGTACATCTTCTTGTAGGATTGTACCTGCAAATGGACGGAAATATTCTCTATGTTTAACTTTGTTAACAAAATCTTTACCATCTGGATCTGAAGGATCGTATAGTATACTTCTATTACCTAATGCTCTTGGACCGTTTTCACTACCACCCTGAAATATAGTAACTATGTTTCTATTTTTTATTAATTCTACTACTTTAGAGACATCTGTTTTTTCCATAGTGGCATTTACATCATCAACTAAATGTCCTATTTCTTTATCATCATAACAGTACTTTGGTCCGAGGTATAAAGTTTGTGATTGTCTTTTGTCTTTGTTTTCTTCAAGCCCATACCAAAACATCATTGCGGCACCCATTGCTGTACCTGCATCATTTGATACTGGTTCAACATAAAGCTCAATTCCTTTTTCTCGTAATGTTGTTAGGTAATGATAATTTGCAACACAGTTTAATCCATATCCTCCGCTTAATACAACTTTATTTTTGCCAGTCAGTTCAACTGCTTTTAAAATTAATTTTAAAACTTCTTCTTGTGTTTGTGTTTGCACAGCATACGCTACATCTCTTCTACTGTCTAATTTTGTACAATCTTCTCCTGGAGGAGTAACTTTGTTAAGTTCATCGTACATTCCAGCATTGATAAATGCACCATTAGGATAATTTGGAACTACTATATTTCTATTTGTTAATGGATAGTCTGCACCATCTTCAAATAATTTTGGAAATTTATCGTTTGGTTTACCGTACGGAAACAGACCCATTGTCTTACCTGCTTCAATGCTTGACCAACCACAATACATTGTTGCCGCTTCATATGCTTTTACAATACCAGCTCTATCACTTACTACCGCAGTATGTGTGCGACCATTTTCACCAAACTGCTTACTATCCATTTGTACTATGCCGCCTTGGATAGGTTCTCTTGTTCCGTAAACTTTATGTAAAGTGCTAAAATCTGATGGATAATCACAATCGATAATACTTTCAGTTTCCCAACTCATAATTTGTTCATTGTTTATTCCTAAAGGTACAAAAGTACCTGCACCATCTACAATAACACTAACTGCACTATCAAAACCTGATCTATAAAATGCACAAGCACTATGTAATTTGTGATGCATAAATGCAAGATCAATTACCTGTGGATGCTCCATACTTGTAGCATTTGTTTTTTTATCTATCAATCCTAATTTACGTGCTAAACCTGTATAAACATCATCGCCGCTATAATCAACTCTACCTGCTGTTTCTTGCAAAGGCTGAGTATGTGCTACAACAAGATAGTCTAATTTTTTAGTATATTCTAAAATTTTTACCATTGACGCAAAAGGTCCGCCATCATATTTTTGTCTGCTTAAACGTTCTTCTTCGATAGAAAATACAACTTCTCCATCTTTTAAAAGACATACACCTGCGTTATGTCCTCTTGCTATTCCTGCTATCCATACTGGTTTGCTCATAATTTAAAAACCTCTATAATCGTTTTTCCAATCAACAATATTCTTATCAACACTTTCTACAAAAACATCAAAATCTTTGTGACTGTCTTTATAACATTGTTTACATGTATCTATCCAATTTTTTACTTTTGTGGACAATTCTTGGTTCGTGTTAAGACTTAATAACACTTCATTTTTTAAGTAATCTGCATGTTGATTTACACTAGGGTGTTTGTCGTATACAAAACTAAACCCATTATCGGCCTTAAATTTATAATGATCATAGTTTTTATTATTCCAAGCATAAGAACCTACAGGTTTAAGCCATTTAGATTTGTCGTCAAATATTTTTTTGTACAAACTTAAAGCTGGTACATCTTTCCATACGTCTACAGTGTTTGTTTTTTCTCCATGATCAGAATCAGGATAATCGCTATTCATTTTGTTGATATATCCCATACTTGTCATACGCCAATTACAACCTACAGCATTTAATAAATTTTGTGCAAGTATAATATTGTTAAAAGTATGCATTACGTAACTATTTTCGTCCCAAAAAGTCTTAATCCATTTATCATCATATAGAGTAGAATTTATGTAATTAAAAATACTTCCAGAAGTTTTCCAACCTACTCCAACGTGAGTATCATGTCTAGTATCATTTGCATGCCAGTCATGTCTTAAATGACTAGTCCATTGTATTATTACAGTATCATCTTTTGTAAGATTTTCTCTAGCGTGTAATTCAGCTAAACGTTCAGTTATTGCACGATTACCTAGTCCAGGATAAGCCCAGTTTTCATATACATCATAATATGTTCCTAACATGTCTGCCCATGTAGGCCAAGCGTAATTAGTAAATGAACATCCTAATGCATAGAATCTTTTCATGCCGCATCTTGTTCTTCATCGTTGTCTGGATCTATTCTTCTTGCAACAACTTCTACTACATAATCAATAATTTCATCATTCATTGCCATAATATTTTCATTATGTCGTGTAGTAGTTTCGTCCATTGTAATTCTAATTGGATCGTAAATTCTATCTTTCATTCCTAAGTCAATAATTTTTAAATTTTCTTGACCTGGATAACTTACATTAATAGGAAACGTACTACCTATTACAACTGTCGTTGGCGTGTCAACTGCATATGCTAAGTGTTGTCCTACACTATCTGCACCTACAAAATGGTCGGCATATTTAATCATACCTACCCATTGCCTTAAATTTAAACCTTCTGGCATGGCTACTTCGTTTTTCAAACCTTCACCTTTAAGTTCCATTTTCATTTCACTCATCATTACTATGCCGTATTCTTTTTCAAACTTTTTAAGTAATTTTTTTAAATCTTTAAATTCTAAACTTCTTGCAGTTTTATCAATTGGTGTGTCATCTATTATTTCGATACCTCTACCAAAAGGTTGTATTACCATAATCTTATCTTTTTTAAGTTTTTCTTTTACTTCGTTAATAAGTTTACGTCCTACAAGTAATTCGTCTTTACTTAATTTTAAATATGGCTTAGGTAAATCTCTTACACCTTTATCATTTAAAATAATATCAAACGCTTGTGCTAAACTACATTTTTGATTATAGTATTCCCATACTTGGTATGGTTCTGGATTAACAACTTGTCTGTGTTTTATGACATCTTTAAATAAATTTTTATGCCACGGATCATATGCTCTTTCATGAAGTACAGGATGGCCTTTAAACATGTCTGTACCGCCTTCGCACACGATTACAAAATCATCATCACCTGATTCTTTGGCGTATAATTCTAATGCTGGTATTGAACATAGCATACGGCCAGCACCTCCGTTTAAGAAAAAGGCTTTTGATCTTTTTGTCATTTTATATTTTCTCCATTAAAAAACCGGACTCAACTGTATATATTCTTAATATAGTTTAAGTCCGGTTAAGATTGGATAGAGAATTAAATTTTTAAATTATGCAGTGTCCTCATCTGGATCGAAATGATAAGGCATTACAGCATCTGTCATTGGCCATTTCCAGTGGTTAATTCCTGCATAGTTTGTATCAGCAGTTTCTAACCATGTTGCTTGGTCTTCTAATACTTTTTTGTCTGCATCTGAAAAAGTTTGATTTGGATCAGCTAATGCACGTCTCATTATTGCCGCTTGTCTTTCATAACTTTCTACTGTGCTTTCTCTTGTGTTTACATGCTCTCTAAAGCTAGGTCCACTCCATGTTTTAGTCTCAAAATTATAGAATAAACTATCTGCCCAATATATGTTTAACAACATGCCAGTTTCGTTTTCATATACATGTGTATATGTTGATTTTTTACCAGCCGCATCTGTGATTTCTTCTTCGTAATCTGTTACATCTGGGTGTGTATACTCGTCTGTCATGTACGCCGCATATAAACAGTGCGAATCGTGTGTTTGTGCGTCAATTACAACGTAATCGTAATCGTCTTGTTCAAAGTTAGCGGGATCTAAAATTGGATCATCTTGTTTATCTGATCTTGCCGCTTCTCTTACTTGATGATCATCTCTGTCTACTTGACAAAGAATAAATCTTGGACCTGTATAGGTCATTTCAAATGTCTTGCCCTGGGCCGTTGTTGTTTTGTACGGCTCGTCCGGGTAAGTCACTGTTATTGTTTTACTTATAGCCATTGTTCTCTATCTCCGTTTAAGTTAACTTGTTTCTACATATTTAATTCTGACAAGTGCATCGCCACCTGCCCAGCCGTTATCACGAACACCACTACATGGAGTAGCCGCCGGTCCTCCTGATCCATGTGGTACAAACATTGAACAGCCTTGTGTATCATAACACTGACATTGTCTGTTTCCGTCCCAACATTCTGACCAAAGAGTACCTGTACCTGGCATTCTTGATAAACTATTTAGTGCGTTAATATAACCATTTAGAGCCATTCCGGACCAATCTGAGTGTCCGTTGTCTGAGTCTAATGAGTATGTTACAACACCGCCACATTCACTAAACATTCCTGGAGGAAGTGCAGTGTGATGCTGTGTTGAACAGTTACAATTTGGATAGCAATGCCAGAAAGTTACACAACT
>Ga0163109_10003771_pt1 | contig 11579 bp, 9 predicted proteins | sample CRUFie1St13metaG_FD_108704 | JGI IMG/M metagenome (GOLD analysis project Ga0163109, IMG submission 108704) | Marine microbial communities from the Costa Rica Dome - CRUD Field 142mm St13 metaG | ecosystem: Environmental > Aquatic > Marine > Oceanic > Photic zone | place: Costa Rica: the Eastern... | reverse complement strand
GTCAGCTGCAGTGAAGGCCAGACACGGACGGTGCATTTTCACTGGTCGCCCCGTAATGATCCGCAGCGGAAAGTGTTGCCGTGGCGCACCCAGGCGGTGCCGGTGACGGTCGGAAAACAATCCTGGATGTTTGCCGTGCCGTTATGGGTGGATGAACAGGGGATGGATCTCGTCCTCGGATCGAAGGGTGCCGAGGCTTCCATTGGTTGGCTTCAGTCACCGAAGGATCCGCGTGCGGTGGGCGACTGGCGGATTTATCGCTGGTATGATGCCGGATGGGTTATGAGCCTGATCAAGGCGGACATGGATGGCGTTGGTGATCTTGACGTACTGGCTTCCGCTAGGCGCAGTCGCACGCCCGGTGTGTTGTGGCTGGAAAATCCCGGTGTGGCGGCGATGCAAAAAAATCCCGCACAACGTTGGGCGGCGCACCGCGTTGGTGCGACTGGCCGCGAGGTGATGTTTATCACGCGCTCAATTCGTAAAAAGTTGGTGGATCGCAAGGCGAAAGAAAAGACCACCGCGATTTATGCCGCCGTGCGGCCCAATCGCATAGAGGTGTTGCGACCGGGCAAGGATGTGAAAGGGCCTTGGGACGAGGAGGTCATCACTTATTCGCTCGATCGTTTTGGCACGGCTAAGGCCGCGCGCGCGGCGGATTTGGATGGGGATGGTCAGCCTGAAATTGCCGTCAGCTGCGAGAGCGCCACGGGCGACAAGAGCGGTGTGTTTTATTTGAAACAGGTGGACGGTAAATGGGAGCCGCACGATATTGGCGGCCCAAAGGGGCTAAAGTATGACCGTATTGAGTTGCTGGATCTCGATGGCGATGGCGATCTAGATTTGCTCACCTGCGAGGAACGCGATTTCAATGCCGTATTGTGGTACGAAAATCCCGCGAAGTAGTTGCGTGAAACGACCGGCTCTGCCAGCCTTGCATCCATGACACGCCTGCTTTTCATTTTGTCGATTGCCTTTCTGTGCGCCGTTCACGCCGAGAAACCTAAGCCTAAGGTGACTTTGTGTGTTGGAAATTATCAAACCGAGGCGCAGGCGGTGGAGCAGCTTAAGCGCATGGCGGCTACGCATGGCAATCTCGCGCAATGGAAGGTGCGCGCGGCAGCGGTGCGACAGCAGATTCTCACCGGGGTCCAGCTTAGCCCATGGCCTAAGCGCACGCCGTTGAAGCCGATCCTCAAGAACAAGCGCACGTACAAGGGCTACACCGTTGAGGCGGCGGCGTTTGAGGCGCGGCCGGGATTTTTTGTGTACGGCAACCTGTATCGACCGCTGGGTTTCAAGGGTAAACGGCCGGGTATCCTGTGTCCGCACGGGCACGCTCGAAAGACCCGTACGCATGGTGGCGGTCGGTTACGACCTGATCAGCAGAACCGCTGCGCCACGCTCGCGCGCATGGGCGCGGTTGTGTTTTCGTATGACATGATCGGCTATGGCGACTCGGAACATCTGGGCTGGAAACATAGCCATCCGCAAACGCTCACGCTGCAAACCTGGAGCAGCGTCCGGGCGATCGATTTTCTGGAGACATTACCGGAGGTGGATTCGAAGCGCATTGGCGTGACCGGTTGTTCCGGTGGCGGCACGCAGACTTTTTTGCTGACGGCGATTGATGAGCGCGTGGCGGTGAGTGTGCCGGTGGTGATGGTGTCCGCACATTTCTTTGGCGGTTGCCATTGCGAAAGCGGCATGCCAATCCATAAGACGGAGCGGCTGGAAACGAACAACGCGGAGTTCGCTGCGCTGGCGGCTCCGCGGCCGTTGAAGTTGATTTCTGTGGGCGGCGACTGGACCAAGAACAACCCGAAGGTGGAGTACCCGTTCATCCGGAACATTTATAACTATTACGGCGTTACGGCGAAGGCTGAGAATACGCATTTCCCCAATGAGAAACACGGTTACGAATACATCAAGCGTCAGGCAATGTATCCGTTTATGGTGAAGCACCTCGGACTGGATTCAAAGGGTGTGTTCAACAAGAAAACTGGTGAGTACGAGGAATCGGGAAATGTTATTGAATCTGTAGCTCAACAGCGGACATTTAACTCATTGGAAGAAATGCCCGGGCACTCCTTAAAGCCGGGTGCCTTGATTGCCTTTGATTAAAATCGGCGATAACAAGGCGCCCGGGTGTTGATTATAAACTATTCCTCTTCGGACTCCTCGGCTGGATCCTCTTCCGCCTCAGGATCACCATTAACTTCAGCATCATCGCTGTCGAATGTTGTGTCTTCCGTGGGTCCAGTCTCTTGGCCGCATCCGACTATGAACGTAGCCATTAATAATGGAAGTATATGTAGTAGCTTCATTTTTTATCTATGATATGGCATGGAGAATATCAGGTTGCCACCACGAATAGCACTCCCCCCTTGTTTGGTTGCCTCAGAGTGGTTTTCTATGACTTGTTTCGCCTCGGCATCACCCGTTAGTTGTTTTGTAGAACCATCTGCCATGGCGAACTGTGCCTGCCCTTCGTCAAAACCGGAAATGGAACGCTGGCGTGATTGGCTAGCCCCATAGAAGGTGAAGTATCTTGTTTTATGGCTTCCTTGCCATCTATAGTCTGTGAAACCTCCATCCTCAAATACATCCGTAGTTCCATAAGGAACAACTTCGTAGGTCAGCATATCATGATTTATATTTCTAGCAGGCATAGGCCATTCGTAACCATTACCCGGAGCCCTACCATTATATACCGGCGAACCAGTAGCTTGAGCTGCCTTACGAATAAATGTATAGGCTGACTGCGTTCGCATGTTCCTACTGGCCAGAAGAATGGATTCAGGAACAAAATCATCACCCCCAAAGCAAAGACCATAGCTTTGCTCGCAATTTGCATACATACTTATTCCTGGATACTGAAGGGAACCTGGGCCACCTTTTAGTTCTCTGCCACCCCCTAGTTTCGCAACGTTGGCATAAGTCTTAGGATCGCAGGGTGAGCACAGTAGCTTGGAATTATTTCCAATCGAATCTGCCAACGAATACCCTTGCCAGATGTAGGCTGCATTAAACACAGAATTATAACGGCCGTGTCTAAAATAGGTTTCACTATCAGTTCTGGTTATATTACCGTTTGAGTTGTGTAAAGAGGCGTATTGGAATCCTTTAGCGTTCGATGCTTGTTCAGATGTTAGTGAACTATCAAGCCATGGAAAAGCGCTGTTATCTGTGGAGTATCCAATGTAAGCCTTCGCAATCTGGCTTTGGCCACTTGTGCATTTTATACGATTGGCCTTCTTCTTTGCCTTTGCCAACGTGGGCAAAAGCATGGATGCAAGTATGCCAATGATCGCAATGACCACAAGCAGTTCAATCAGGGTGAATCCCTTCTGTGTTGTTTTTTTCATGATGCACCTTGTTGTTTAGTGTCTGAGTTGTGTTTTTGCTGATTACGGCAATGTTGGTTTGGTTTTCGTTAGGTGATCTGCAACATTAGTTACCCTAGTTTCCTTAATCATGATCACCATTGCTAAAGTGTTTCTCAAGTTACAGTCATGTATGTAAGGAAACATTTATGAAGCCGGCGGTCTAATTCATCTTTTGAATCATTTAAATTAAAATGGTGCATGATAAGTTTGACCTAAATGACACCTTGTTAAGTTGTTGTTTTAGTTTTTTTGAAATAGTCTTTCTCCCAAATGGAAAGATACTTTCTTCTGACAGTCTTACTGATGGGCGGTTTCGGTTGTAATAAATCGAGCAATATTTCGGGGAACTCACAGTCTCAAAAATTATCCAATATAGAAAAAAGTGGAATATGTATAATGACCTTTAACACAAAATGGCTTTTGGCGAGCGCGGAACAAGCTCAAAGGTTAAAGGGGAAGGGGATATGGGGGCTGGAGGATAAAGATGAAGATACGGAAATCGAGCAACAACATGCGGCAGTTTCAAAGGTAATTGCAAATTATGTACCGGATCTGCTTTGCCTTCAGGAGGTCATTAACCGTGAAGCAGCCGAAAGGTTAATTCGTACTCTCAAACAGGGAGGGCTGGATTATGAGCTGGCGTTTCTGGAGAGCAGGGAGAGCTATTTGGAGCAGGACGTAGCTTTCTTGATAAACAAAAATTCCGGGGTTTTTAGCGAAATCAAAGTAAGGTACCCGAAGGATCCGCTTAATCCATCCAAGTGCCTCATATTAACGTGTAAGATGCATGGAGTTGATACTGCTTTTGTTGGGCTCCATTTGAAATCGGTGCCCACAAAAGAGAGTTCGGTCGAACTAAGGGAAAAGCAGGCTGATGCTGTGGTAGCAGAATTAATTGCGCTAGATCAATCCGGTTATGAAACTTTTGTGCTTGGTGATTTCAATGATTGGGACCCGGTAGTTCCTGATGCAGATGGCAGCCCGGAGGCTACGCCTGTTTCCAATGTTATGAGAAAAATAAAAGATTACAAAACAGGTGGAGATAGGGAGCTAATGAACATTATGCGGTTCATTAAACCGGTTTCCCAACGTTTCACATTTGATTATCATGGTTCGGAAACCGCTCTGGATCATATTCTTATCCCCACGGCATTCGGGGGAAAGATCACTGAGGCGGTCATTCCTAAAGAGGTGGGAGAAGATGCCAGTGATCATCTACCTGTTCTCATTCGTCTGGGGATAGGCTTAGAAACGGAGGTTTACCTCACGCCTGATCCGATATCTGAAGTTCCGATCGTTGATCGAATGGAGATTGGTAATAATCACAATGAGTTGGTAGCTCCATCAAGCGGTTTATTGCGAATCGTTTCTCTAGTTCCAAATCCCGAAGGCAAAGACTCAGGTAGAGAGCAGTTAACTATCCAAAATACGTCCGATCGGGATGTTTCGTTGAGGGGTTGGAGTTTGGTGGATGCAGCGAAACATAGGCTTAATCTTGCTGGAATCCTTCCTGCTAAGTCGAAAAAAGTTGTCGTCCTCAAGGCTGAAGAGATGCCGCTCAACAATGACGGAGATACCATCAAATTATTGAATCAAGGAGCTGAAGTCCAACAAATTAGATATGGCGCAGGCCAAGCTGGAAGTGGGGTTCGCCTACTTGTGAGATAAGAGAGATAAATTGAATCTCCTTACTCCGTCTCTATTCTATACAGTGCCTTATCGGTACGAAGCAGTAAGGCATTGCCGTCAACTGCGGCACTAGCCATGTGCTGGCCTTCGAGCTGGTTTTTCGCAAGCACTTTGAACTCTCTGCCTGCTTGCAACACGGTTGTTACCCCTTCTCGGCTGTGGAAATAAATCCTCCCGTTCGAGTGCGTGGGTGAGGCGGAATAATTGCCGCCGATTCGTTCCACCCAGTGTTTCTCGCCGGTGTGGGCATCAAGGCAGGTGACCAGGCCACCGCTTTCGGTGATGAAGTACAGTTCATCGCCGACCAACAACGGCGAAGGTTGGGTGGATACCCCGCGGGTGTAGCTCCAGGCGATGTCGGGTTTGGCGGTATTTTCGTAGCGCACGGCCAACAACTTGGCGCGCATGAAGCCGGTGCTCATGAAGATCATGCCGTGGCCGGTCACCGGCCGCGGCACGAGTGAGAATCCGAGGCCGCCGTATTCGACCTTCCAGAGTTCCTTGCCGTCGGCTGGATCATAGGCGTAGAGCCAGTTTGATCCTGGCGACAGGAGTACAGGGCGATCCTTGATATGACGGATAATCGGGGTGCCGTAGGATTTCTTGAGCTGCGGATTCTCGTGCATGGTGCCGCTGCGCGGGGTGCGCCAGCGTTCCTTGCCGGTGGCCTTGTCGAGTGCTACCACGAATTGCTGGTCGCTGCCGTCCATGTGGAAGATCAATAAACCCTTCCAGAGCACCGGCGTACTGCCGGGACCGTTTTCGTGCTGCACTTCCACCTCTTGATTGCGCCAAACGACCTTGCCGGCGCGGGTATCTACGCAGGCGGATCCGTTGGCTCCGAAGTGGCAGTAGAGCCGACCGTTTTCAATGATCGGGGTCGGGGAAGCGTAGCTGTTGAGTTTGTGGACCCATTGGGGTTCATTTTTCACGAGCACCTCGAGATTGTGCAATAGTTTACCGGTCTGCTTGTCGATGCAGACGGCGTGCAGTCGCACTTTGCTGAGCACATATACCGGCACGCCGCCGGTATTTTTCTTCAAACGCTCCTTGGTCTCTGCCTCGGTGGCGAGGGTTTCAAAGGCGGTAGTAAACCAGATTTGGTTGCCCTCGATCACAGGCGACGACCAGCCTTTGCCCGGGATGGGCGCGCGCCACTTAACGTTGCGATCTTCGCTCCAACGCGTGGGGAGATTAGCGTCCGTATGACCGTCGCCGCTCGGGCCGCGCCATTGTTTCCAATCGGCTTGGGCGCTGAATACGAGGGTGAGTGTGAGCAGGAATTGTTTCATGGTTACTTGGAGGCACTGCGACGGGCGATGTATTGGCGAATGAGCGGGATCTTGGCCTTGGCGGCTAGTTGCAGAGCGCGGATCTTGTTCGCCGGCACGAGCGGCTCGATGCCATACCAGTACATGAGCGGTAGGTTATGGTCATCCTTGTCCGCCTCATGCGAAACCAGCGCGGTGGCGAGGTCCCAACGTTGATCCAGTGGCAGTCGCTGCAGGGCGCTGGCTAGGTATAGACGCACGAAGGTGGAATCATCTTCCTTGGCCATGGTTACGAGCTTTTCGAGTATTGCTGCGGAGGGTTTTTTGTCCTCCAGTGCGCATTGGATAGCCCAGCCACGGATAGTTTCGTCTTCATCACCCATCAGTTTTAATTGGGTGCTTGGCTTAAGCCCGAACATTGCATGTAATGTAAGCATGGCTCGAAGGCGATGGACGGGGCTAGCCTTGGAGTCATTGAACATCTTCGCTAGTAGGCCTGGGGTTTTAGATTCTGTTAGCGAATAGCCTCTTGTTTGAGAGGCCGATGCTCTTTCCTGCAGGATTCGGCGGGCATGGTCCACGTACCAATAGTTATCATGTTTCAACAATTCAACTAGTTTGGCGTCGTCGTGTTTATATAGGTTGAGATTCTTTACTGTCTTACAGTTTTCATGTGTGATCCGGTAGATACGACCGGTGCCTTCCTGATGGACGATGCGCCCACAAATATCAGCGTCATTCCAGTCAATGACCCATACTCCACCCTCGGGGCCGGTATCCATATTGAAACCAAGGAAATGCTTGTCATTGGCAACCATGAAGTCGCCTCCATGTGTGCCTCTAAAACCGGATCCTCGACGCTCCAGATTATCCATGTATAACAAATGATGGTGTATGTTTCCCATGTACACCTGCCCATGATATTTTTTGGGAAATGCGCCGCCGGTATAAATCTGGCAACCTCCGTGGGCAAACCCACCTTTTCTTTGGCCGGTGTTCTTCACGTTCACCGTACCATCCATCCAGAAATAAGCTTTTCCACCTTCGTGCGGTCGCCCCGAATAATTTTGGTGCACGTGCTCGGCGATGGTCTTGATGTCATTATAAACATGGGAGTTAAAATGTTTCCCGGCTTGTCTATGAAAGCGTCCGCCCTGCACAATGTGCCAAAGGTGTGGGATTACGCAGGCGGTAATGAAAGCTTGTCCTCGATCATCGAAGTCTATTCCCCATGGGTTACTAGTGCCCCAGCCAAAGACTTCGAATTTTTCCTTGGTGGGATGATAGCGCCATACTCCAGCGTTGATGCGTTGACGCTCGTTATCAGGAGCTCCGGGTTTGCCTACATTGCTATGAGTGAACACACCGTGGCATCCATAGAGCCAGCCGTCCGGGCCCCAGGTGAAACTGTTTAAAGTCTCGTGGCGGTCCTGTCGGCCCCAGCCGTCGAGCACTACCTCCGGTTTGCCGTCTGGTACATCATCGCCGTCTCGGTCTGGGATGAATAACAGGTTAGGCGGCGAGCCGACCCAAACGCCACCGAAGCCCACTTGTAGGCCGGTGGGAAAAAACAGGTTTTCGGCAAAGACTTTCTTCTTGTCGAAATGACCGTCGCCATCGGTGTCCTCCAAGATAATGATGCGGCCTTTGGGGCCTTCTTTGAAGGTGTCGCTGCGGCGGGTTTCATAATTTAGGTTTTCGCACACCCACACGCGACCGCGGGAATCAAAGCAAAATGCGAAAGGCTGCACCACGTGTGGCTCGGCGGCGAACTGCGTGACCTTGAATCCGTCCGGCAGGGTCATGCGAGCGGTAGCCTGTTCCGGCGTGTATGCGGGCGGTTTGGAGGAGGATTTCTGAGCCACGGCCGGCAGGGCAATGGCCCACGAGAGGGCAATCCATGAGAGGGCTTTCATGCGCGGGCAATTGTCCACGAACCTACCACCGCCGCAAGGCGAATTGTCGAGTAATTGGTTTGGAAAGTGCCAGAGCCGGTTTTACCCTCAGCCATGGCCGATGAGGATCGCATAGTGAAAATCGAGTCCGCTGTAGCGCACTTGGAGCAGTTAACTGAGACGCTGAATGTGACCGTAATTGAGCAGGATAAAACTTTACGCCGGCTAAACCAGCAGCTCGAGCAACTTACCGAGCGCATGGCTAAAGATAATGCGGACTCCATCAAGAGCAACAACACCAAGCCACCGCATTATCAGTAAACATATTTTCTTTTTCTCCCGATTCTGGTATCGTCTCTCTCTGTGAAACAACTCACTGCCATTGCCGCGATTTGGCTGGTAGCCGTTCTGCCGGCCCTGGCCGATACCGTGCTCACCCAGAACGGGCAGCGCCTTGAAGGTGCCCTAACCCTGCGGGCGGACGGGATCCAAATCGGCACGACTTTCGTGCAGCTTAAGGATCTGCGCGAAGCCACGTGCGACCTGAAGGAAACGGCGGCTCCAAAGAATGAACTGGCCCGGCTTACCGCCGACCTGATGGTCGTGGGCCAGCCGAGTGCCATGAGCTTGAATGGCACGCTCATTGCCGGTCGCGTGACCGCCATCGACGACACAAAGGTGAGTATAGAAAATCAGCCGCCTCAATTTTTCCTCAGCATCGGCAATACCGCTGCCGTTTTTTTCACCACTATGGACTACCGACAAATTGATGTTCTGCGATCCCGAAACACTGGTGTTTTGCTGAAGGGGGGCGATTTTTTTGAAGGTCGCCTGCTGGGCTTGAAGGATGGCCGGGTGGAACTCGAGTCGGTTTTGTTTGGTCGCAAATCATTCGCTGTGGGGGCCGAAGCCGAAGCGCTTTGGATTTGTCCGCCCAAGATTGACCCGGCCGCCTACACCGTGCGTACGCGAAATGGCTCGGTGATCTTGGCAAAGTCTGTTTCGCTGACGCCCGACGGCGTGGAGATCAGTCAACCGCCACTGCGTCAGTACGGCATTCCGCAAGCGGATCTAGTGCAGCTCCGACGCGGCAATGCGGCCGATATAGTGAAGCTGGCGTGGAGCCGAATTGATCAGGCCAACCCTGAAGAGAAAATCGTGCTGCTGACCCCCGTCGCCTATGTCCCCCGCATGCTTGAGCTGCGGGAGCTAGTGGCCCGTAAAGAACCCGCCCTGAACCTGGCCCAGGCTAAGCTGCGCAAGGTTGAGAGAGAGCTAATGGGGGATGAAGAACGTAACGGTATAAAGGCCGCCTACGACGCTGCCCGGCGCGAGTACGATCAGTCGCGGCAGGTGTGGTCCCAGCGCAACAGCGATTATCTTCGCGATAAATCAATCGCCCGCACGAAAGCCAATCAACTGCGCCAAAAACAGGCCGCCGTCCGCCGCGTGCAGGCTGAGATGGATCGTTGGACAAGACAGGTGAAACAGGAGGACACACGGTTGAAGGACGCGGCGAAAGCCCTAGCCGCCGCCGCCGATAACCAACGCAACGCCGCAAAAGGCCGGCACGATGCCGCTCGCCGCAAGGTGGATCAATCAAAGCGGCAGTTGCAGCGCTCGGAACAACGGCTGGCGGAAGAGCAGAAGAAGGTGGCGGCATTTCAAAAAACAATCCAACCCGCCAAGGATCAGGAACTGGCTGCTAAAGAGATGCTAGATGCGGCTTATCGCGCCAAGGAAGCGGCATTGGACAAGCAACGCAAGGGTGCTAACGCGTGGAGTGCGGCTAATAAGAAATACTTCGAACAGTACACCGTTCTCAATCGGTTGCGGGCGGAATATAAAAGGGCGGTGCGGGAGCTGGAACAGATTCAGCCGGCAGTGCTGGAGCCGCCGCGCTAGATGCAGCCGCATCCGGCACACCATCCCGGGAGCCGGAATCAAATATCACTGTGCCCATCTTTAGTAGTCGGCGTGGGTGAATCACATACCACGGACCTAGTCTATCGGCTGGGCGATCCCAGCACCATGTGGCTAGTTCACTGCAGTACCAGCGATTGGAACCAGGCAGGCCAATGATGCCCCCGAAATCGTATTTTTTGCCCAACTGCGACCGTGCCTTAGTTAGGGCGGCATCGCCGGCTTCCGGCGTCCAGCCTTTCGGCTGCACCAAGGCTACGCGATGGGACAGGGCTAGAAATTCGTCCAGCGGAGTCACGACGTTGCCGGGCCAAAGTGCTTCGATCACCATCCCGTTTTCATAATCAAGAATGGCTGCATGCGGGAAGGCGGAGCTGGTAGCGGTGGCCACGATGTCATCGCCCAAACGGTAACCGCGATTCACCAGCCACATGCCGTTACCGCCCTTCTCTTGGATGATCTGTTGCCACGACTGCACCTCCGCCTCGTAGGCCGGCCCGGTGCGCCGCGCGAATCCACTAAGCCCGGCGCAGCCTATCGAATGCAGCAGGATACTAAGAAGACCGAGAGTGATGAGCAGTCGTGGGTTCATGTGACAGGCGATAGGAAAAAGGCAAGGGGCGAGATAAGCTCGCCCCTTCCGTTAGTAAGAGAGATTTGATTATTAATTCTCCACGATCCACACGTTGCGGAATTGGAGCGGGTTGCCGTGGCCTTGCAGCTTGATCGGGCCGGGCGTGCCTTCGGGGTCGCGCCGTGATCCACCAGTCTTGCCATTGATCTCTAAATCCTTGTGGATCACCACACCGTTGTGCTTCAGTGTCATGCGGGCGTTTTTGATTTTCTTGCCGTCCTTCATCACGGCATTGGTGAACTCCACGTCGTAGGTTTGCCACTGGAGCGGCGGAAGGCACATGTTCACGATCGGATCGGCCTTGGTGTAGACTCCACCGCACTCGTTGTTTTTCCCTTCCAACCCAAACGAATCCAGGATCTGGACCTCGTAATGGTCCACCTGATAAAAGCCGCTGTTGCCCCGGCCCTGTCCGCGCGCGGCGGGCTTGAAGGGCAGCAGGAATTCCACGTGCATGGTGTAGTTTTGAAATTTACGAGCGGTGCGGATGTCGCGCCCGTCGGTGTTCAGCAGCTTGGTCTGCTCGTCCAAACGGCCGCCCTGCCATTCGCCTTTGCCCGTGCCGTCGAACAGCACGATAGCGCCCTTGGGTGCCTTGGCACCAAGGGAGGGGCTCTTGCGTTCAAGACGTTCCAGTTCGAAGGTTTTCTTGCCGTAGGAACCGGTAAGCTTGCCGTTTTCAATCACGGCCTTGCCTTCCTTCTGGCCCTTAGGTGGGTATTGGCTGGTGGCACTGAATTCATTCGCGCGGCCACCCAGGTAACGCCGTTTGCCGATC